>ERZ795053.4031-NODE-4031-length-16184-cov-22.803770_pt1 | contig 16184 bp, 13 predicted proteins | sample MGYA00375137_ERZ795053 | MGnify/ENA primary metagenome ERZ795053 (study PRJEB30182, sample SAMN05720284) | activated sludge metagenome | isolation source: Anaerobic digester | place: Hong Kong | collected 2014-12-17 ...
CACACTATGCGCCGGACAAGGTTGGGCATCTTTGGCGCGTCCCCTACGAGCGGCGGGCGGCCGAGGCGGAGCAGTGGGCGCGTCGGTACGACCTTCGCCCGGCGGCGGATGATCAATTCCGCATCGCGCTCGTTGCCGTGGATGTGCAGAACACCTTCTGCCTGCCCGACTTCGAGTTGTATGTGGCCGGGCGGTCGGGCAGCGGGGCCATCAACGACAACCGCCGGCTCTGCCAGTTCATCTATCGAAATCTCGGTTCGATCACGCAAATCTTTCCGACACTGGACACACACCAGGCAGCGCAGATCTTTCATGCGCTCTTCCTGGTCAACGCGGTGGGCGAGCATCCCGGCCCCATGACCATCATTACTGCAGCGGACATCGCCGAGGGCGTCTGGCGCTTCAATGCCGACCTGGCGCACAGTATGGACATCGATCCCTCCTACGCCCAGGAGTATCTCGTCCACTATACGGGCTCGCTGGCAAAGAGCGGATCGTACGACCTGACGATTTGGCCCTACCACGCAATGTTGGGCAGCATCGGCCATGCACTCGTACCCGCCTTCGAAGAGGCGATGTTTTTTCATGGGGTTGCGCGGCGCAGCCAACCGGACTTCCAGGTCAAAGGCGACGAGCCGCTGACCGAACACTACTCGGCATTTGGTCCCGAGGTCAAGTACGACCAGAATGGCGTTCAGGTGGGCGCAACAAACGATGCGCTGCTGGCGAAATTGGCTGCGTTTGATGCGGTCATCATCGCGGGCGAGGCCAAGAGCCATTGTGTGGCCTGGACTGTGCAGCATTATCTCGACGCACTGATGCGCACTGCACCGGATCTGGTGGGACGGGTTTACCTGTTGGAAGATTGCACGTCGCCGGTCGTTGTACCTGGCGTCGTCGACTACACCGATGCGGCCGATGCTGCGTATGCCCGCTTTGCGGCGGCAGGGATGCACGTAGTGCGTTCGACGGAGCCGATGGAGAATTGGCTGGCCACCGCGTAGGATGTCTGCGGCGGGCCGGCGAGAAAAGGAGCGGGGGATGGCGATTCGCCATCCCCCGCTCCTTTTCTCGCCAAGCCTCTTAGCTGACGGCGGGAATGAGCAACCCGTAGTTGCCGTCCCGGCGCCGATAGATCACGTTGATGCTGCTGGCCTGGGGGTTGTAGAAGACAAAGAAGTCGTGGCCGAGCAGTTCCATCTGCTCCAGGGCCTCTTCTTCGTCCATCGGTTCGACCAGGAACTGCTTGCGCTTGATGATGTAGCCGGGCTCTTCTTCCATCTCCACTTCTTCGGCGACAGCGGTCACGGCAATTTCGGCCTCACGCGTGGCGGCATGCGAGGCGCGGCGCTTGCTGTCGTGGCGGCGCCCCTTGAAGCGCCGGATCTGGCTGGATATCTTGTCGATGGTGGCGTCCACCGAGGCAAAGATGTCGCTGGTGGCTTCTTCAGCGCGCAGAATCTGGCCATTGGCCCAGATGGTGATCTGTGCCGTGTAACGGTCGTCCGCCGAGCGAGTCGGATTCTGGGTCAGATCGGCGCGGACCTCGCCGATCTGGGGGAGATATCGCTCGAGGCGGCCGACCTTCTTTGTCACATACTCGCGCAGGTAGTCGGTCACCTCAATGTTGCGGCCGTTGACCATTACTTTCATGGTCCTGCTCCTTTCTACGTTAGCTTTGGTTAGCATGAGAGGGAGAACGGTGACTTGGATGCTGTATGACCACAGCTCATGTTGAACGAACCTCGCCGCCAGCGGGTTCCGCCGGCCCGGCACCCTGGATTGCCTGCCGCGATCGCGTCGCCCTTTGCGCGATAGCCGTGCGCGCAGAGGAGCGGTCTGCAGTCGAAGCGTGCTGGAGTGGTTGCCGAGACAGGTGGTGCATGAGTGGGAGCCAGACGTGAAGGTGCATCCATAATCGAATTTTAGTCATGTCGCGGCAGGTTGTCAACGGCCGAATGGCCGGTTCTTTTCCCGTCAGGTTTGGCTTTGAGCGTACTGTCTCGCCAGCCGGGCCGTTCATCCTGTCAGCGGATTGTAAGACACTGGCGGGCTTTTTTTCACTACAATTGCCATTGACTAGGTAAATTGTGGCCGAAACGCGATTGCTGCGGGCCAGGTCGGGACAGGCAACAGGCACACGGAGATAGAAAACATGACTGCAAATACCAACATCGCCGTAAACGTCCAGAGAGTCGACGAACGCGCCGTCTCGAGTCTGGCGACACAGCGCAACCTTTACCGGTTGTTTCTGGTGATCGGCGATGCGACCGTGCTGCTGATCGCGTTCACACTTGCTTACTGGTTGCGCTTTTCGGTCGGAATCACGCTTCACGCCGAAAGCGTTCCCTTTCCGCAAGATTATCTGGTCCTGTCACTCTTCTTAGTCCCGCTGTGGCTGGTCATTTTTGCTGTGTTTGGCCTCTACGAGTTCAATTCGCTGCTTGGCAATATCACGGAGTACGGTAAAGTGGTCAACGCCTGCACCTGGGGCATGATGGCGGTCATGATCTACGGATTCTTCAATCCGGAATTCGTCATTGCACGGGCGTGGCTGGTTTTTGCCTGGCTCCTCTCCATGTTCATGGTGAGCGTCTTCCGCCTGGTCATGCGCCGCATTGCCTATCGCGCGCGCCGTGCCGGCTATTTCATCGTGCCCACTGTGATTGTCGGCACCAACCAGGAAGCGGTTGCGCTGGCGGACCAGTTGCGAAACTCGGCCGGTTCGGGCATGGAGATCACGGGCTTCATCGATGTCTCCGGCACCGATCGTCACATCGGCGACCAGATCCACGGCATCCCTGTCCTGGGTGACCTGGCGCAACTGCCGGAGATCCTGGCTGGACAGCATGTCGAGGAAGTGGTCGTGGCGACAACCGCCGTTGACGGTGAGCAACTTGTCGGCATCTCTCAGCAACTGAGCAATGATCCCAAGACGCGCATGCGCCTCTCTTCTGGTCTGTATGAGGTCTTCACCACCGGGATGGAAGTTGCCACGCGCAATTCGGTTCCACTGATGAGCCTGAAGCGTCTGCGCCTGAATAGCGTGGAGACGATGCTCAAGAGCGCGCTTGACTACGCGCTCATCTTCCTGGCGCTGCCGGTTCTGTTACCGATCTTTGCCGTGATTGCCGTGCTGATCAAGCTCGATTCGCCGGGGCCGATCTTCTATCGCCGCGGTGTGCTTGGCGTCGGCGGCAAGCCATTCGGCGCTTTCAAGTTTCGTACGATGTACGTCAACGGCAACCAGATTCTGGACCGCTTCCCGGATCTGAAGGCAGAACTCGAGCGCGAGCACAAGCTGAAGAACGACCCGCGCATCACCCGGGTTGGGAAGTTGCTGCGCAGGACGAGTCTGGACGAACTGCCGCAGTTGCTCAACGTCCTCTTTGGCCAGATGAGCATCGTCGGCCCGCGCATGATCAGCCCGGCCGAGCACGACCTCTACGGCCGTATGAAGCTCAACTTGCTGACCGTGAAGCCGGGATTGACGGGCATGTGGCAGGTGTCGGGCCGCTCTGATCTCAAGTATGACGACCGTGTACGGCTGGACATGTACTACATTCGCAATTACAGCATCTGGCTTGACGTTCAGATCCTCTTTTTTCAGACGATTCCGGCTGTCTTCAAGGGGCGTGGCGCATACTGAAGCCTGGCAGCCGGCAGGTAATGCGTCCAGGGTCGAACTGTACAAAAGCTTTTTCCGCGGCGAATTGATTCTCAGAAGATGGCGGAGCGCAGGATGAAGGCGTTGATTCTCGCGGCCGGAAAAGGCACGCGGCTCGGATCCTTGACGGAAAACTACCCCAAGCCAATGCTCCCCGTCGGAGGGAAGCCGCTGCTCGCCCACCACATGGCGTGGTTGCGAAGCTTTGGAATCACTGAGGTCGCCGTCAATCTTCATCATGCAGCCGACGTGATTCGTGACTTCTTTGGTGACGGCGAGCGGTATGGTGTTAAGCTGACGTACTCCTACGAACCTGAACTCATGGGTACGGCTGGGGCCGCCAGGCGGCTCGAGCACTTCCTGGATGAACGGTTTGTCGTCGTCTACGGCGATGTGTTCAGCAATGTTGACCTGGCGAGACTTGAGTCATTTCACGTCGATGGGTTGGCTGCGGCGGCCGCCGGTGCCGGCTTGACCATGTCGCTCTACCAGGTGCCAAACCCGACCGAGTGTGGCCTCGTCGAGTTGGATGCCGGCGGCAGAGTTCGCCGTTTTGTCGAGAAGCCGCCCCCGGAGGAAGTCTTTACTGACCTGGCCAACAGCGGTATTCTGATCTGTGATCCCGCTCTGCTCTCCGAGGTGCCGGCTGAGACCGTCTATGACTTCGGGCGCGATCTCCTGCCCGCCCTGCTCGCACAGGGCTGCCCGGTCATGGGCGTGCCATTGACGGATGGCGAGTATGTGATCGATATCGGTACGCCGGCAAGCTACACCCGGGCCCAGCAATTGGCCCGTGCGGTGAACTCAACGCCGGCATAGTGTTCCGCATGCGCTCGCGCCAGGAGTACCGGCGGCGTTGTCGTATGCATTTTGGAGGAATGGAAAGCAGATGATCATCTCGCAAACCCCGCTGCGCATCAGTTTTTTTGGTGGCGGCACCGATTTTCGAGAGTTTTTCCAGGAAGAGCCCGGCTGGGTCTTGAGTTCGGCCATCGACAAGTATATCTTTGTGACGATCAAGGAGCGCTTCGACGACAAGATTCGCGTCGGCTATACGCGCACGGAGTTGGTTGATAGTATCGACGAAGTGGAGCACGAACTGGTGCGCGAGTGTCTGCGCAAGACCGGCATCACAAAGCGTGTCGAGATCAATACGATGGCCGACATTCCGTCGGAAGGCTCCGGCCTTGGCTCGTCCAGCACGTTGACGGTTGGGCTCCTCCATGCCATGTACATGTACCTCGGTACGCCCAAGGACCATGCGGCGCTGGCACGAGAGGCATGTGAGATCGAGATTGACATCCTGAAGAAGCCCATCGGCGTCCAGGATCAATATATTGCAGCGTATGGCGGGCAACGCTTCTTCGAGTTCTGTGCGGACGGTGAAATGGCCGTGCAGTCCATCGGCATGGATCCTACGGTTGCGCGCCGTCTGAACCAGAATCTCATGCTCTTCTACACAAACGTGGCGCGCAAGGCTGAAATGGTTCTCACCGAGCAGCGTGAGAATATCCAGGATCGTCGGGGAATCTTGCGCGAAATGAAAAAGATGGCCGTCACGGGACGCTCCCTGTTGGAACGCGGGCAGATCGACGAGTTCGGCGCGCTCCTGCACGAGGCGTGGCTGCTCAAGAAGCAACTGGCCAGCAAAGTGAGCAACTCGGCTATCGACGCCCTCTACCATTCGGCAATCGATGCCGGTGCGCTTGGCGGCAAGATTACGGGGGCCGGCGGTGGCGGTTTTCTGATGCTCTACTGCCCGCGCGAGCGGCAGGATGCGGTGCGTAGCGCGCTGCATCACCTGCCGGAGCTGCCGTTCCACCTGGAACGCGACGGCACAAAGGTGATTTTCAACTATCGGCGTTAACCGTATCTCCGCGACGGAAGAGGCATCGAGTGAGGGACTGAGGAGGAACTATGTTTAGTGGAGTACAGTTCTTGCGACAATATGCGAGTGAATTGCAGGAAACGCTGGGGGACCTGCCGTTCAGTGCAATCAATATGGCGGCGGCGTGCCTCGTCACCGCATGGAACGACCGGAAGCAAGTGTTCATCATGGGCAACGGTGGCAGTGCGGCGACTGCGCTGCACATGGCGGCCGATCTCAGCAAGAACACGGCGGTGCCGGGCTTCCCGCGGCTGCGAGCCGTCTCTTTCAACGACAACATGGCGCTATTCTCGGCACTCGCTAACGACACCGCCTACGACCAGGTCTTCCGAGAGCAGGTGCTGACCTATGTCGATTCGGGTGACGTGGTCGTGGCCATATCGGCGAGCGGCAATTCGCCCAATGTGCTCAATGCTGTCACCGCCGCTCGCGAACTCGGTGCGACTACAATCGGGATGAGCGGCTATTACGGTGGGAAACTCTCCGGTATGGTTGATATCCCAATCGTGGTGCCCAATCACTCTATCGAGCAGATCGAGGATCTGCATATGATGCTCGAGCACATGATCACGGCAAGCGTGCGATCTTCCATCCATCACGCCGTCAAACGGGCAGCATAGGTCGAGAGCACAATGTGGGGCCGTGATTTCACTCCGTCCAATGAACCGAGACACCCCCGCATGATTGTTGTACTGGTGCCTACGTATGGGGTTTGATGCAATCTTTGTCGATCGTGATGGTACGATCAACGTTGAACGGTCTGACTACGTCAAGTCGCTCGACGAATTCGAATACCTGCCGGGCGCCGTCGAGGCTCTGGCGCGTTTAGGTCAACTGAACATCCCCGTTATCATCGTCACCAATCAGTCTGCGATCGGCCGCGGCATCGCCTCCGCCGCACGGATCGATGAGATCCATGCCGCGTTGGTGGCGCGCGTGTACGAGGCGGGTGGCAGGCTGGATGCCGTCTATGTGTGCCCGCATCACCCGGAAGCGCGCTGTAGCTGCCGCAAACCCAAGCCGGGCATGTTGCTTGCCGCAGCGACCAGATTCGGTCTCCTATTGCATCGCTGCGCGTTCATCGGCGACAGTGTGACCGACCTTGGCGTTGCCAAGGCGGCCGGCTGCAAACCGTTTCTGGTGCGTACCGGCCTGCATGCGCAGGAAGTAACCGAGCTTGCAAAAGTTGACTCGTCCGTCGTAATAGCGGATGATTTGACGGATGCGGTAAGCTTGATTTTGACGAAGGCAACCATCCCCGTAACAGACTGCTCGTCCATCACTGCGGATGTTGCTTGACGCCCTCGTTACTGGAGCATATCTGAATGTGTGCATGCCCATTTTTGGGGCTCTACGACGACGCAACGATCATGTTGAGCGAGGTTACCTCTGCTCACCGTTGTTACGCTACGAAACCCCCGTCTGCACCTGACGAAAGTCATCAAGCAGGAACCTGTCTGACCGATGGGTTTGTCTCGTGCCCCTATTATCTGGCCGCCAAACCGACGGCCGGTGTTTCGCGCGTCGGAGCGGCTGCGCAGTCGGGCAGCCGGCGCAGCTCCAGGGGGGCGTTGATCGTCGCTGCCACCGTGACACTCGCGGCGCTTATTGCTGTCGCTTTCTTTGCGGCGAACGACTCGTTCGGTATCCTGCCGCGCCCGACGCCAACCCTGGCGGAGGTCGTGATGCTGCCGACCGCAACGGTGACACCGCCGCCTACCGAGGCGGAGCCGACTGCCACGGAGGCGCCCACGCCACTGCCCGAACTGCAGTTGCCGAGCCCCACGCCGTCGCCCACACGGCCGGCGCAACTGGCGGCCAGTACGCCCACCCGCGCGGCATCCGATGGCGCACAGTCCGATGCCGCCCTGCCCGTCGAGACCCAGGAGTATCGTATCGTGCCGGTTGGCGGTGGTGCGGGCTGGTGGGATAGCTCGGAAAATGTGCAGATCGGCCTCAATGACTCGTTTCTCTATGCCGGTGTCTACGGCAACGAGTCGCTGATCAGCGCCGTCAAGTTCGACCTCGGTCGCATTGCGCGTGGTGCGCCCATCGTCTCCGGCGAACTCCAGTTGAGCGGGATCAGTCGCGACCGGCTCAACCAGGAGGCTGACGGCATCTGGCGCGTCCAATTGATTCCCCAGAATGAGTTGGCCAATCTGGTCGGCAGTGACTTCATGATGCTCTACAGTGCTGCTGCGCCGATCACCCTGCGCGAGCTACGCACGGCCGATCTGGTGGATAGTGCGACCAACGCCTGGACACTGGACCCTGAGACCTTGCGCTGGCTGGAGACGCAGTTGATCAACGGCGCCGACTCCGTCATCGTGCGGATCACGGCGTCCACCAACGGCACAGGCGACACGCTCTACGCGTGGGATAGCGGGCTGGGGCCAAAAACGGAGGGCAACTCGCCGGCCCTCGTGCTCAACGTTGGCCCGCCGCCGCCTACGCCGCCCCCGCTGCCCACGTACGAGTATCTCGTGGCAACCTTTACGCCGGTGCCGGAAAACGTCCTGACCGTTGTGGCGCTCCAGAATACGGCGACGGCGGTCGCGGAGAGCGTCGGGACTTACACACCCGTACCGCCGTTCGTGACGCCCACGACTTTGCCGGCGAACCTAGCAACGGCACAGGTCAACGCGCAATTGGCCGGTCTTCCTGCCATCGTCGTCGAGACACCCGTTCCGCAGAACGAAGCGACGGTGACGGCGCAGGCCGAGTACGCCACGGCTGTAGCCGTGACGACCGGCACCTTCACGCCGGTTCCCACCGCCTACGTGACGCCCTTTGTCATCCCGCCGTCGCCGCCGGCGGAGAACAGCCTCACCGCTGTCGCACGCCTGGCCGAGGCCACGGCTATCGCCCAGGCCGGCGGCGAGACAGCCACACCCATCCCGTACAACGCCGTTGTCGGCGAGTGGGTCATTGCGACGCCGACGCCGCAAAATGTTGCGACGGCCGCAGCGCTAGCCATTGCGGCAACGGCCAATGCCCAGATCCTTGGTCCGGCAACGGCAACACCATTCCACTGGCTGATGATCACACCGACGCCGGCGCCGCTGCCGACATCGACGCCTACGACGCCACCCTTGATCCTGTCGAGTGACTTCACGCCGACACCGATTCCGACGGCAACGGAGTTCATTCCGGCCGCGCTTCCGAATGAGTACAAGAACCTTGTCTTTTTCAAGCGCGGCACCGGGCCGGGCGCGCAAACGTGGATCTACAATCCGGCCACGCAGGAGACCGGATTGATCACGCGCGACTGGATTTATCCGCTTGCGCGTCAGAACCTTACGTTGTCGCCCGACGGACAGCAGGAAGCCTTCGTCAAGCGCGATTCCAACGGCGTTGCCCAGATTCATGTGCGTACGGTTGGCTCGCCGCGCGACACGCAGTTGACGGCCTTCACGCGTGATAGCTACGATCCCGCCTGGTCGCCGACCGGGGAGTGGATTGCCTTTGTCAGCGCCAACTCCGGCAACGACGAGATCTACCGCATGACGACCGATGGTAGCGTCGTGCAGCAGTTGACGAACAACCAGTGGCAGTGGGACAAACATCCTTCCTGGTCGCCGGATGGCAGCCAGATTGTCTTCTTCTCCAACCGCGATGTGGGTCGACCGCAGATCTGGATCATGAACGCGGACGGCTCGGGACAGAAGAATCTGGTGTCCAGTGAGTTTGAGGATCTCTACCCTGTGTGGACGCGGTAGGCTGTGGAGTACGGACTTTCAGAAGCAGGCGATCTAGATTAAGGTATATGCATGACTAGTCGGGATTTTGAGGCGTATCTGCGCCCAATCATTCGCTGGTGGTGGCTGATCGCACTGGCCGCCATTCTCGCCGCCGGGTCGGCCTTTGTCTTCACCCGCCTGCGGCCGCCCGTATATATTGCCAGCGGCACGGTCATGATTGGCACAGCCATCCAGGAGCGTAACCCGGACAGCCAACAACTCTCGTTGACGCAGGGTTTGGCGCTCACCTACGCACGCATCGCACAGCGCCCTTCGCTCAAGGAGGCGACCAAGTCTGCGCTGGGAATGGATTGGCTGCCTGAATATGCGGTGCGGGTGCTGCCGGACTCCCAGTTGATCGAGATTAGCGTCACCGACATTGACCCGCAGCGCGCATTTGCCGTCGCAGGCGAGTTGATCAACCAGTTGATTCTGCTCAGCCCCGGTGGGCAGGAACGCCAACAGCGCGAGGTCTTCATCCAGGAGCAGTTACGCAAGCTGGAGCAAGGTCTGCGGGACACGGAAGACGAGATCAATCGCAAGCAGGACGAGTTATCAACGGCGCTAAGCGCTCGCCAGATCCGGCAGATCGAAGATGAAATCTCGGCGTTGCAGGCCAAGCAGGCAACGCTCCAGTCGACTTATGTGGGGCTTCTGGCCAATACGGAGCAAGGATCTACGAATACCGTCAACGTGCTCGATCCGCCGGTTCTGCCTGTCGAACCGGTCAACACGCGCTGGTACCTGCTTGTGTTGATGGCCGGCGCGCTCGGTGCCGCGCTGGCTGCCGCCGGAGCGTACCTGCTGGAGTTTCTCGACGATCGCATCTTGACCGTGGACCAGGTGCAGAACGTCACCGGACAGATGACGCTCGGCACGTTACCGGCTATCGAGAACAATCAGCAGTCCGACTCTATCGTCATGCTGAACAATCCGCATAGCACGGATGCTGAAGCATTCCGCGTATTGCGTACCAACCTCCTCTTTGCATCGGTCGATCACGAGTTGCACAGCCTGTTGGTATCGAGCCCCAATCCGGGCGAGGGAAAGTCCTTTGTCAGTGCCAACCTGGCGGTTGCCTTTGCACAGACCGGCAAGCGGGTGATTCTGATCGATGCTGACTTGCGCAAGCCGACGCTACACCGCGTGTTCGGCCTGGTCAACAACGTCGGTGTCACGAGCGCGCTCGTCTCCGTCACGCCGGTGCTGAGTAGCCTGTTGCAATCGACCAACGTGCCCGAACTTCGCGTCATGACCTCCGGGCCGCTGCCGCCCAACCCGTCGGAGCTGCTCAGTTCGCACAAGATGGAGGAACTGCTGCACTCCCTGGAGGCGGAGTGCGATCTCGTCGTTATCGACAGCCCGCCGGTCACTGTGGTGTCCGACACGGCAGTTCTCGCCAGCCGTGTCGATGGGGTGCTGGTCGTATTTGCAGCCGATCGGGTGCGTCGCGACCTGGCGCGCAATGCAATGGCTGCGCTGCGTCAGGTCAACGCTCGGGTGCTGGGTGTCGTGCTGAACCGGACGACGGGCAATCAGCATGGCTACTACTACTCGTATCAGAAGAGCTATGGAAACCAGTATTACAGCACGCACTATGCGCCGGAAAAGGGCAAGAAGCGCGTCGCACCGACTGCCGTGGTGACGGGCGATGGGCCGCCAACTGCGATAGCCGCAGACCCGGCAGCGAATGCCAATGGCTCTGACCGGAAAGCGCGTGAATCTTCCAAGCCGTCATAGCATCAACGGCTGTGTCGGCCATTTGCGTGTAGGCAGGAGAGACCCTTGTATTTTTCGGATGGTGAGGGCATCGGCGGGAACAAAAAGCTCTTGGTGGTCTGCACGGCAAACGTCTGCCGGTCACCCCTGGTTGCTGCGCTCATCCAGGATCGGCTGGCAGAGGGCGGCCTTGGCAGTGAGATTTATGTCGAGTCGGCGGGCGTCCATGCGCTGACCGGTGCGGAGATCGATCCCGTTGTACTAAATCTGCTGCGCGGTCTTGGCATCGAGCCGGCCGAACATCGAGCGACGCCGGTGGTAGAGTCGGCGCTGGTCAGTGCCGATCTCGTGCTCGTCATGGAAGAAGCCCACCGGCAGGCGCTCTTCTATCGCTTGCCGGCCGCACTGCCGAAGATCTTCATGTTGAGCGAGGTGGCAGGCCGCTACGAAGATGTTCGTGATCCACATGGTCAGGAGTTGGCGGCGTATCAGGCCACGCTGGACCATGTGACGGAGTTATTGTCGGCAGGTTGGTCCACATTGATACGGAAGTTGCAAAAGAAAGACACCGGCGCTTGAGCCGGTGTCTTTGTTGTCTGGACGATACAGGATCGAAAACGACGGACTCGTCACTGAGTGGTCATGCGCGTCGTCAGAGTGGACACGCCAGAGTTCAGCCCCCAGTTTTCCATCGGTTGCTCCTCGAGCGACCGATCAAGCTCCACGGTCTGGCGCGTGATTGCCGACGCTGCGAAGAGCACAATGAATGCGCCAAATCCGATACTGATGAGAATTGCGGCTGTGATTGCGATAAACATCCCGTTCATCTCCTTCGTGCAACGTTACGGCCAGGGAGCCTGTGTCGCTTCTAGCGTGCCACAGAATGCGATTGTTCACCAGTGACAAAAGTCTCGCTTCTTGCAGTAAGGTTTGCCCAAGATTGCCCCGACAGGGTGATCGCGGCGGTTGTCTGCAATGCAAGCGAGAATCTCGTGCAAATGCTGGTAGTAAAAACTGTCAGTGATGTGTAAGCTGGAACTGCAGCGATTCCTGTTACCATAGCGCCGGAGGGATAGCGAGTGCCGCGCCGATTGGTTCGGGTTGGTTCGACGGAATTGCCCTCTGTAAAGCTGATTGAGGTTGATGGCAGTCTTGTGTCTCGCATGAACGTTTCCGGCAGTGCCGGCCAGGGTCTGAGTCTCTATATTCGCCGGCAGGCGAGTGGTCCCTTCAGATACGGTATCGAGCAATGTATCTTTCTGCTGTTTGGTTGGATACCGACTGTCCTGGGAATCGGCATCCGGGCTTTGACCTATCGGTTTCTTATGCAGATGGATGGCGTCGCTGCCATCGAGAACAACGTCAGAATTCGCTTTGCCGACCATATCAGGCTTGGGCGCAATGTCTATCTCGACCATGGGGTCTACTTGCACGCCTGTCCGGCCGGCATCGATATCGGCGACAATACGTTTGTCATGCACGGATCCGTGTTGCACGTCTATAACTTCCGCGATCTACCCCACGCGTTCATCCGGATCGGCGCCAACAGCCTGATCGGAGAGATGAATGTCTTGCGCGGTCAGGGCGGCATCACGATCGGGGAACGCGTCTACACTGCACCGTTGGTGCAGATGCTTGCGGTCAACCATGTCTTCGATGATCCGTCCGTGCCAATGGTCGAGCAAGGTATTACCGCCGATGGCATTGTGGTTGAAGATGACGTCTGGATTGGAGCCGGAGCTATCATAACAGATGGGGTACGTGTCTGTAAAGGGGCAGTTGTAGCTGCGGGTGCAGTCGTGACAGCGGACGTGCCGCCCTACACTGTGGTTGGTGGAGTACCGGCCAAGGTGCTGCGTAAGATCGACGGATCGACCGTAGGCGAGGCGAAGCGCCAGGTTCATTTCTAGGCGAGCAAGCGGTTTTTGAGTGGTGCATGCATACCGAGCCATGCATGGTGAAATAGGGGAAGACAGTATGGCAACTCTATCTGTAGTAATTCCGGCCTATAACGAAGAAGATGGGATTCGTTCCATCATGGAGCGCGTCCTGGCCGTCCGCGACTCGTTGCGTCAGGTCGGCATCGATGATCTCGAACTGATCGTGGTCGATGACGGTTCGGCCGATCGTACGCCCGACCTGGTGCGCGCCCAGGATGGCGCCACGCTGGTGCAACATGCCAGGAATGGCGGCTATGGCGCGGCATTGAAGACCGGCTTTGCCGCCGCAAAGGGCGAGTGGATCGGCTTCCTCGATGCTGACGGCACCTACCCGCCTGAGTATTTCCCGGCCATGGTCGAGGCCGCCAAGCGTGAGAACGCGGATCTCGTCATCGGTTCGCGCATGGCCGGCGCCGACAGCCAGATGCCGAGGACCCGCCGCATCGGGAACCTGATTTTTGCGCGGCTCGTGAATATCATCAGCGCGTCCAACATCACGGATTCGGCCAGCGGCATGCGGATCTTCAAGAAGTCGATTCTGCCCAGTCTGTATCCTTTGCCGGACGGGCTCAACCTGACGCCGGTCATGAGTACGCGCGCTCTGCACGAATCGCTGACGATGGTCGAGGTGCCGATTCCATATAGCGAGCGCATCGGTCGCTCCAAGCTGAGCGTCGTCCACGACGGCATGCGCTTTGGCCAGTCCATTGTCTGGACTGCGCTGAACTACAACCCGGCGCGCACCTTCGGCCTTATCGGCATGGCGAGTTTTGCCGTCGCCGCCGTCATTGGCCTCATGCTGATCTGGGCCCGCCTCCAGGGTGTGCAGAGCGTCAGCCCGCTTGGGGCATTTGCCCTTTTCTCCGGCCTGGTGCTTGCCGTTGCCGGTGTCATGCTGGTTGCGCTTGGCTTCAGCTTCAACTACTTCGTGGCACTCTTCCACAAGACGCCGGTGCGCCAGGGCTTGTGGGGACGGCCGCTCTTCAACGTTCGTTGGGAGCAGCACTTTGGCTGGATGGGCTTGACCATTTTGCTGTTCGGCGTGCTCGTTGCGGCTTTCAGCCTGGTCATGACCATGCTGGGCTGGACCTTGACACAGTTGTGGCTCTACTACCTGGCGAGCGCCGTCTTTGCGCTTATGGGTCTCCAGTTGATAGTGGCCTGGGTGCAGATGCAGACCCTCGACGCGCTGCGCATCCGCGACGATCTGGCTGCCAGCGACCTGCTGGGCAAGGAAGTACACCCGCAGGGCGAACCCGCGCGCCGCGAGGCTCGGAATGAGCGATTGCAGCCGCAGGCGTAGGGATACGGCTTTGCCAGGATGCCTTTTGAGAGACAGAGTTCGGTATGGAGGAACCTTGTGACTGACCGCTTGATCGAAGAAATCGAAACAACAAAGCAGCCCAATATCGAGTTGGCGCAGGATATCCGCGATAACCTGGGTACGCGCCGGATTCCGCCGCTGCGCCCGTCGAGTTTTCCCGATGCCGGCGCCAGCGTGCAGACGCTGACGTCGTCGACACGGCCGGCTGGCTCGGTGGATGTGCTGCTCGTCAACCCGCCCACGCCCGATGGCGCGATCTGGATTCGCAGCCAGCACCGCGTTGGCCGCCGCAGCCGCGAAAATATGATTTGGCCGCAGGTGAGCCTGGCGCAGATGGCCGCCCTGCTCGTGCCCGAGTACACGGTCGAGATCATCGACGCCAATGCGCTGCGCATGGATTGGGCGGAGTTCGAGAAACTGCTCGACGAGAAGCGACCGAAGTACTACCTGACACAGGTGACGGCGCCGACGCTACGCAACGATATGTACGGCGTCTTTCTGGCCAAGTCGCTCGGCGCCAAGACCATGGCCTTTGGCACCCATGTGACGCCCATGACCATTGAAACGATGCGCCCCTTCCCGGCGCTGGATTTCGTCTTGCGCGGCGAGCCGGAGATGACCCTGCGCGAACTCATCGACACCCTGGAGGGCAAGAGCCCGTCCAATCCGCGTGTGGCCAAGATGCTGCGTGAGACGAGCAAGCCGCAGGTGCGGCGCGTCGGCGCGCAGACCATCGCCGATGAGTTTCCTGCGGACGACGCCACCTCGCCCTATGCCAATATCCTGGGGCTGGCCTGGCGCAACGACACCGAAATCGTCATCAATCCTGACCGCCCCTTCATTCCGGACCTCGATGATCTGCCGATCCCGCTGCACGAACGGTTGCCGCTCGACAAGCAGCGTATGCCGATGATCAAGGGACCGTTCACCTTCATTGTGACGAGCCGCGGCTGCCCGGCCGGCTGCAAGTATTGCATCAAGCATGTGAGCTACCAGAACTCCGTGCGCGTGCGCTCGGCGGCGAACATCGTTGAGGAACTGGAGTATCTGGGCGCGTTGGGCATCACCAACATTCACATGTACGCCGACCTCTTCACGGTCAACCGCGACCATGTCGTCGAACTATGCAAGCTGATCATCGAGCGTGGGATCAAGATCCGCTGGACGTGCAACAGCCGTGTCGACTACGTTGACGAAGAGATGCTGACGCTGATGGGGCAGGCGGGCTGCTGGCTCATCTCCTGGGGTATCGAGAGCGCCAACGAGATGATCCTCAAGCGCGCCCGCAAGGGGTACAAGAAGGAGCAGGCTTTCCGCGCGCTCAAGTGGGCAAAGGCGGCCGGAATCAAGAACTGGGGCTACTTCATTATCGGGCTGCCCGGCGAGACCGAGGAGTCGATCCAGGAAACAATCGCCTACGCCAAGGAACTGCCGGTCGATATCGCCCTGTTCCACATTGCTGCGCCCTATCCCGGTACGCCTTTCTTCTACGAGGTGGTCGAAAACAACTGGTTCCGCCCCGGCACGAAGTGGGAAGAGGTCGACATGGATCAGTCGACCGTGCTGGATTATGGGAACCTGACTGCCGAGCGGCTGGAATACTGGCAGAAGCGCGCCACTCGCGAATGGTCGCTGCGGCCTGGCCCGATGATGACCTTCGTCAAGGGGCTCAACACGTGGGAGGGCGCCAAGAGCGCCGTCAACGTCGGCTGGCAGATGCTTCAGTTTTCAAAAACGTAGGAATCTTGCAGCGGAAGTGACACCGACCGTTAGGCCGGCTGCCAGGAGTGGCAGCCGGCTTTTCTTTGCCTGCCGATCCAACGCCAGCGGAACGCGTGTCAGCACATTGTAAGATAATCTGGCCGTAAGCCGGTGCTATAATCCTGACGATGAGTCCGCAAAGGAC
>ERZ795053.4032-NODE-4032-length-16184-cov-9.138136_pt1 | contig 16184 bp, 15 predicted proteins | sample MGYA00375137_ERZ795053 | MGnify/ENA primary metagenome ERZ795053 (study PRJEB30182, sample SAMN05720284) | activated sludge metagenome | isolation source: Anaerobic digester | place: Hong Kong | collected 2014-12-17 ...
TCGGCTCTCAAGTTTTGAAATACACCTTTTCGGGGCGTTGTGCAAAAACACCCAAGGGCTTACAGGCCGCCGATACGGAATACGCCCCGGGTGAGATCTCGCTGCCCTACGGTGTGGATGTCGAACTGAACGCCACTGTCCAGGCGTCGGTCCCGGACGGCGCCCGCATCGGGCTGCTGGATAAAGTAACTGCGACCGACGCGAACGGTGTTGGAGTGGAGCTCACGAAGGGGACTGAGCTGAAAGTCGGCGCCGTCGCTGATGCGCGAGTTCCGGGAAGCACGGCCCTCACGCTCGTCGAGCCGGTGCCGGACACGCCCTACCCGCAGCTCAAACTGCGGCTTAAAGTTGCCAGTCAGGCAGCTTTATCCATCGATACGCCGATCGCGCTCGTCAATGCGACGCAGGTCGCGCTTCCCGATGGCACGGCAGCGAGCCTCCCGGCAGGGAGCACGGTCGTTCTCGCGGCTGGCACGGAGATCGGGGTACCGGGCGGGATTGAGGTCACCGTTCTCCGCCGGCGCATGCGGCCGGTCAGCGATCTGTACGCGGATTTTTTCGAGTCGAGTTACGACCCGAACCCAGAACTGGTACATAGACCCTACCCGGCCAAGGACCTCGACTTCTCGTCAAGCGGCGCCTACGCCGTTTACAACTGGGAGCTGTTCTACCATGTGCCGCTCACCATCGCCATTCATCTGAGCAAGAATCAACGCTTCGCCGAGGCGCAACGGTGGTTCCACTATCTGTTCGATCCCACCGACGACAGCGATGGCCCGACGCCGGAGCGTTTTTGGAAGGTGCGACCGTTCCAGACCACGGATGTCAAGAAAATCGAGGAGATCCTGGTCAATTTAGCGACCGGCGCGGATACGGCGCTCCGCGACGAGACGATCCACAGCATGGAGGCCTGGCAGGATAAGCCGTTCCGCCCGCACGTCATCGCCCGTTACCGGCAGCAGGCGTACATGTATAAGACGGTCATGGCCTACCTGGACAACTTGATCGCCTGGGGCGACTCACTATTCAGGCAAGATACCGGGGAAGCCATCGACGAGGCGTTGATGCTCTACGTGTTGGCCGCGAACATCTTGGGGCCGAAACCCCTGCCGGTGCCCAAGAAGGGAACCGTGCGGCCGCAGACCTACGACAATCTACGCAACGATCTGGCACAGTTCGGCACCGTCATGCGGGACGTGGAATCCGTACCACCGTTCGACCTGATGCCGTTCCCTGCGTCCGGTTCGGGCGATAATGCCAAGCTAGCGATTCTGCGCAGTCTGGGCAAGGCGCTCTACTTCTGCGTGCCGCGCAACGACAAACTGCTCGGCTATTGGGATACAGTGGCCGACCGGCTCTTCAAGATCCGCAACAGCTTGAACATCCAAGGCGTGTTCCGCCAACTGGCGCTATTCGAGCCGCCCATCGACCCGGCGCTGCTCGCGCGCGCGACCGCGGCGGGACTGGATGTCGCCGCAATCGTCAACGGTCTCAACCAGCCGCTGCCGCTGGTGCGATTCACCTTCCTCGTGCAGAAAGCTATGGAGATTGCCCAGGAGGTGAAATCCCTGGGCAACAATCTGCTGCCGGCGATGGAAAAGGAAGACGGCGAAACCATGGCCATTCTGCGCACCAAACACGAACGTGCCATTATGGAGATGGTCGAGCATGTGAAATACGCCCAACTCCAGGAAGCGAAGAAGTCACTTGAAGGGCTCATGCAGACTCTGGCGCTGGCTGTGCAGCGCTATACGTACTATGAGCGACAACTTGGCAAGAAGCCTGATGAGATTGAAAAAGCGATTCCTGTACTGAGCGAGCTGGACAAGGACAGTCTCGATAAGATGAAGTTTGCCATGCAGGAACCCACCCTCGGGCTGCGTGAGATCGAACCCGATTTTTCAGAAGACTTACTCGGTAGGGCTGGAGGGCGGGTGATCAGTTCCCACGAAGCAAATGAGCTAACGCTCATGGATGTCGCTCAGGGCCTGCAAGATACTGCAGCCGCGGTTGACATGACCGCCTCAATCCTAGCGGCTATCCCATCGATCGGCGTGCATGTGCAACCATTGGGGCCTGGAGGTTCAGCAACATTTGGGGGCCAACATCTGGTGAGCATATTCAGCGCAATATCAAGCGGCTTGCGAGGGATTGCGGGCAGGGTGTCCTTTGAAGCGAATCTTAGTGCAAAAATCGGCTCCTACGCCCGTCGTGAACAAGACTGGGCCTTCCAAAGCAATCTTGCCGCTGGTGAGATCAACCAGATCTTCAAGCAACTACGGGCTGCCCAGATTCGCGAAGCCGTCGCTGATATGGAGTGGAAAAACCACCAGCAACAAATCAGGCATATTCAGGAAATCGAATATTTTCTGACTGGCGAAGAGGATCCAGACTGGACTCAGAAAATCGATCCAAAGGAAAAGAAGGCGACCAATAAAGCCCTCTATACCTGGATGAAACGCGAGGTCAAGGGACTCTACTCACAGTGTTTCCAGTTCGCCTTCGACATCGCCAAGAAAGCCGAGCGCGCACTCCAGCACGAATTGGGCAATCCGGAACTGAGCTACCTCCAATTTGGTTATCTGGCCGGCAAGGAAGGCTTGCTGGCCGGCGAGAAACTCTACCTTGATATCAAGCGGATGGAGATGGCGTACCATGAACAGAACCAGCGCGAACTCGAGTTGACCAAGCACGTCAGCGTACTCCAGATCGATCCGCTTGCGCTCGTGCAATTGCGCACCACCGGTCGCTGCACCCTGCGGTTGCCCGAGTCCCTGTTCGATATGGACGGTCCGGGGCACTACTTCCGGCGCATCAAAACCGTGGCGTTGAGCATCCCCTGTGTGTCCGGACCCTACGCCAGCGTCAATTGCACCCTGACTCTGCTCAAAAGCGGCATACGGAAGACGCCGGTGATCGGGGACCAATATGCCCGTGTGGATGCCGAAGACAGCCGGTTTAGCGACAGCTTCGGCAGCCTTCAATCCATTGTCACCAGTTCCGCCCAGAACGACTCCGGTCTATTTGAGACGAACCTTCGCGATGAGCGCTATCTGCCGTTCGAGAACTCAGGGGTCATTAGCGAGTGGCAACTTCAGTTACCCGCAGACCCGAGCAAGAAGGAACCGGCGCAGTTCGACTACAACACGATCAGCGACGTCATCTTGCACATCCGCTACACGGCGCGGAATGGTGGAGGGCTGCTGCGCAACGGCGCCATCGCGAACCTGAATGAGCTGATCGCCGCAGGTGAATCGGCGGGTTCAATGTGATTGTTTTCCGTGAGACAGGAATTCCCTGCCGAGTGGGCGAAGTTTCAGAATCAAAAACCCGCTGACGGTCACCGATTCGAGTTGGTTCTTAATCTGCTTTCGGAACACTACCCGTTCTGGAGCCAGGGACGGGTCAAGGCGGTGACGCGCGTGGACGTCTTGGCTGCGAGTAAGGTTACCCCAATCCCTGGCAGTATCGACATTGCTGATAAAGCCGATAAGAACGACAGGACTACGAAGATCGATTCGCTCGCCAAGGATGCCAGTCTGGGCGGTCTCCTTGTTGGGAAGTTTCAGGAGATCGCCTTGCCAGCGCCTGAGGGCGATCTCTCCCTCTTCATTGATGACAACTCACTCAATAACCTGTGGATTGGCCTGACGTGGGGCGAAGCGTAAACGGTAGATAGAAATGAAAGAGGGTGAATCGGGCCGCTGGCAGATAGAAAGCGTTGCCCCAGGCGATACGACTCGAACCACCGCCTAAAGAGCGCGACGCCTAAAGGCGGTATATACCACGGCTGCCGCTTTGCGCGGCTAAAGCCACAGCATGGAAATCAATAACGGAAAATGTCATGGCAGATTTGCTTGCACCTATTATGAGCCGGTACACCCACTATGCGATGACGGGTGATGGAATCCCGGAGATCAACTCCCTTTCCTACCTGTCCTTTGAAAGTGGCTATACCGATCCTCTGCCAGCACAACGGCTGGCGCTGATCCTGGTCGAACCGCGCCTCTTCGAACCGACAGGCAATCCTGCCTTTCGTGCTGACCTAATGCGTTGCCTACAAAGATTCAAGGGAGATCTGCGCGCAGAAGGATTACTCACCCGCTTTATCAGCGCCAACATCTACCGAGGCCCAGTCCACAAGGATGGGCGGATTGTGCTTGCTTTGCGCCGGTTCTTCCAGGAAGTCAAAGCATCCTTTGTCAATTTCGAAGGGTTGATTCTCCTTGGTAATTTCCCCGAAGCCTCGCTCGTGAGAAGAGTCTCCTGGTGCCCTGGCTTCCTGAACCCGCGACAACTTATCGTAGGAACCGAGCTAATCAGCTCTCGGGCGGAGATCGTTTTGGCGGATCTCACCGGCAACTGGGAGAATCTTTACCAGCAGGCCAATTTCGATGCAGAGGACATTACGGCGACCCCCGATACCGCCACTACGGCGGCAGGGTGGTTCGACGGCGAGTCGGTAAGAAACTGTGACTTCACGTCCACCCGCTTTACCGTCCGCCGCAGCTCTACCTTCAGGGACGCATTTTTCATCGATGACACGACTCACACCGTTCTCGAAAACAGGACCTCGCCGAACCCCCTCCTCCGCGTGCGCCTGCGCCAAGCTGAACAAAACAACGAGGTTGATCTCAGCGACCGCTCCCTGGTCAACATCCTTTCGAGACCGGATATCAGTGTCTCGCGCATCAACGCTTTCCGAGCGGCTGTAAATCCTAACCCTTCTCTGACAGGGACAGGTGGTGAGACGTTTCTGGACGCCGCAGGTAACCCGCAAACCGTGCCTAGCCCTACACCATTGTTTAACGAGGGGAATCAGCATAACGAACTCTTCAATTTCAATGATATAGATTTAGAGAGGCGATTGATGATCAGTTACTTCAATCGCAACCACCGCTTTCGCAACGGTGCTTTTTCAAACCTTCCCTTCCGGGCATCCGTGGTGTCCGGCACCACGGACTTCAATCCCGACCGGTATGAAGGGCTGGTGAACGCCGCCGCATCCGACTTTCAACCCTGTGTGAAGACAGCTAATGCCGACCTGCGACAGTACGTGCAGTTTCACAAGACACCTGCCGTGCTGAAATACATCATTGCTCACTCAGATGCTCGATCTTCAACATTTCGCGACGGATACGACGTGGCGGCATTCACGACGGAGGTGGGAGGAGCGCCCTTGCGGTGGATTTTCCGTTCCGGTCAGTACAGTCCCAGCTTCGAGGGATTGGGTGGCGGCGCCGACATCTTCACCCATCGCGCCCTGTGGCATTACAACACGCTACAGCACGCTGGCGCCAGCCTGATCATTCACGGCGGCTGCAACGTTAACAGCGTCGATGAAACGCAATCCGACATCTACACCACCTCCAGATATGCGCACTGGAACAATGCCGAAGGGATTCTCTGGTTCACCAACTGCGTGGCGCTCTTCTCCCGGGCTAAGGGCTTCAACGATGCTCCAAACGGTTTTACGGACGGCTATCGTCTGTCGGATAGGGCCAACTTCGGTAGCTGCTGGAAAACCTACTTCAACGCCCAGGCCAACGACGGTGGCCTAAGCACCTACAACATCCAGCGCAAGCGAGCCTATTTCTGGAGCATCAACGGTGATTGGACCCTGCGATTGCGCAATGGGAACGGGCTCGGCATTCTCTCGTTAGAAGGAGGCTTGCGCTCAGAAGAGGTTCACCCAAACCGTGCCTGGATCGATGGTTGGAACTTTGATGCAGCCTTGAACAAGATCAGAGGTATTGGCGATATCGATGGCGATGGGCTCGACGAGTTTGTGGTCACCAGCGACTGGGGCATTGGGCTACTCAAATACGACGGGATACACTTCCGGGCGCTCATGACCGCGCCGAGAGACACTTGGTTTGGTGGTTGGCGGTATGATGCCACCATCAATCCCGGACGAGACAGGATCGTGGGGGTGCACAACTTTACCGGCACACCAAGGAACGAGGTCATGATCTGGAGCTCATGGGGTATCTGCACCCTCGAGTACAACGGCGCATCGCTTTTTCCGAGCCGCATCTACGCCAACGGCACCCGGCTTGGCGGATGGCTCATCAACACCAGCGATAACGTGTATTGCGGCAGCGGGCAATTTGACGCCGACCCTCGGAAGGACGTGGTCCTAATGAGCCCCTGGGGCTTGGGGATCATCTCGCTGCAAGGAGGCAACCACGTCTACATGGCGCCCAACGGCACCCGCTTGGGCGGTTGGCTGCTGAACAGCGGCGACAACACTGTTCGCCTCATTGCCGACCTGGACGGCGACGGCATGGATGAAATAGTGATCAGCAGTCCGTGGGGAATCGGTGTCCTGAAAATGGTAGGGGGAGCGCTAACATCAGTGGCTATGCATCCCAATGCTGAGAACTTGGGAGGCTATACGGTCCACAACAGTCACACCTTTGCTCTGGCCGACAATCTCAGGAAGGGTGTAGAGAAGCAGATTCTGGTGATGGATGGGGCGGGAATCCACATGCTTGGCCTGACCGGCAACAGGCTCACGCGTCTTGCCTTCGCCGCCAATGGCACCCGAATCGATGGTTGGGTGATCGACACCAGTAACAACCGCTTGCAGCCTGCCGGAGACATGAAGGGAGATCGGATGGCCGAGTTCGTCATCCGCAGCCCCTGGGGGATCGGCATTATGGGGGTTGATGCCGCCAATCGGGTACGTTGTTACAGCATGCTCCCCAACAACTCCATGCTTAACGATTGGTATCTGCAGAGCGGTGATGTGATTGTCGGTTTCGGCAATCTCTCGGGCGGTACAGATAGAAAGGAGTTACTGATCGTAAAGCCTTTGCTGGTCGGATAGCGAGGTGATGTCGCCACCCCTCAGTTACCCTACTAGGCCTAACAGAAGGGTCGGAGAGAAAAACCGCCAGATTTTTGCAGGACTTTGATCTGTAATACTTTATGAAAAAGCTGTTTGATGGATTATCGTGCAGAAACATCGAAACTTATAAAGTTTTTGCACGTTGATTGATGCTTAGGTTTTTGCGCGAAAAACGCTCAGGCTGCCCCGCTGCTTGCGGCGGGGGGGAATGAGCGATCTTGGCGGCGGGCTCCATGCCCGCTGCCAAGATCAGATCGGTGCGCTACATTATCCGCATGGTTTTCCGACGTACCTCTCATGCCGTTTACGATACCCTGTACCATTTGGTCTGGTCGCCTAAGTACCGGCGCGATGTCTTGCAGGGGGAGATTCAACAGCGGGTTCGGGAACTGTTTACCGATATTGCGGAGCAATAGGATGTGACTCTTGAGGAGATGGAAGTGAGTCCTGATCATATGCATCTGTTCTGTTCCTTTCCACCGCGTTATTCCATTGCGCCAGTGGTGATCTTTTTCAAAAACTTCAGTGCGCGGGCGATTTTTCAGGAATTTCCACGCATCCAACGGCGTCTTTGGGGCGGAGAACTCTGGGACGATGGCTATTTTGCCCGCACGGTCGGTGACAACGTGACAACGGAGGCAATTCGTCGGTATATTCAACATCATCGTACTGAGAAAGCCGGTGATTCGCAGTTGAACCTTTTCGAATAGTCTTTGAAAACCCCGCCGCTTGCGGCGGGGTTTTTTACTGATTTTTAGTCCAAACCCCATGAATCAAGACGCTTATAGACGGTGTGCAAAAAGTACACTTTTTGCACACCGCTAACCAAATCTGGCGGATTTTTGGAACTACCCTCCTGTTAGGCCAATGTGAGCAGAAAAGGGCCGATGATTGCGCGCAAACCCGTCGATGATTGCGAGCGGCTACACCTACCCGACCACCTACCTTCGGTCGACGGTGAACTCGCGGGTGTGTGCGAAGACCAAAGCGGAATTTCTTCCGCGCCGAACGCGGGTATGGATTGTGCAGCCCGGGGTAACTCCTGACGAAGCTACCAACTCGCGGGGAATGCGAATCTGGAGTGTGGAACCAGCCGCATCTGTAAGGTACGATCGGAAGCCTTTGACTTCAGCTACTGTATCAATCTTGACGACCAGGTCGACAGCGTCGACGTTATGGACAGGCTGAAGCGTTTCAACCGTTCCCACAATGAATGTCCAGTTCTCCGCAATACTGACCATGGTTCAACTCACCAAATAATCAAGGATGCTGTCGGCGATCGGTTGCCCTGTAATAGACTGATAATAGCTGAAAGCTGGCGACGGGTTAACCTCAAAACAGACGTATTCGCCCTCCGGGGTGCGTTTGAGGTCGATGCCGCATAGAGGGAGGCAAAGGCGGTGGGACAGTTCGAAACAGCGCCGTTGGATTTCCTCAGGTAGCTCGATGGGCACCATATCAACGTCTAGGTTGTCTCGCGCAGCGTAACGATAATCGATGGCCTCAGATTGAATCTCGGTAGCGAACAATTTTTGTCCCGTAACGTGGACGCGGATGTTTGTGCCCTCAATATAGGCTTGAAACTGGGTCGGAAGATTTCGCACCCGCGCCAAATCATCGTCGGTCAATTCTCGTACAATCGAGCGAATTGAACTCGTTGATTTATAGATGATACGACGATTGGCGCGGCGGAATGCGGCGACGGCGACAGGATCGTTGGTGACCAAGGTGGGAGGGATCGAAAAACCCGAGCGTCGAATAAGTTGGGCCTGATACGGTTTCGAAACGTTGCTGGCCATGTCTCGAGCGCGGTTCATGACACGACAGGACGTAAGCTCTAGCCACTCTGCGAACGTCTGATGCAGCCAGTATGACTTGACGATTGCCTCAGACGCGCACTCCGCGCGTGAGGCGCAATTCTCAGGCAAGCGACTATGATCCATTAGACGAACATAAACGCCACTGATTGAGTTTAAGTCGTAAGTTGTACCGCATACATACAAAGTGGCAATCAAGCGTCCCGCATCAACACCCAACTGCATGTCAATATGTTGCGCTTCACGCTGGTTAAAGAGAACTGTTTCGTTGCCACGGCGCTCGGCGGCCTCGATAACAAGCTGAAGCGGACTCTCTGTTGGAATTCCGCAAAGAAGAACAACGCTCATGCCACCTGCTCCATCAACCAGGTGGAGAGATGATTCAAGTACGCTGTATCGCAGTTGCCCGGTATTGCAGTAACGCTACAAAGTTTCGGGCGACCATCAAGCATGGAATGCATGAAGACAGCTTCCATTACATCAAGGCGCAACATGGAGCGCAGTTCGATGAGCTCCCGTGTGTAGGTCTGAGCAAGATAACCAAACACGGACGCTCCGGTTACGAGGGTTGTGTGAGGGGGGGCCTCGACTGGCTCCAGAAAGAGGCAAGCACTGCGACCGACGAGTCCCCTTGGGATGGAAACATTCATAGCCACAGCTTGAACTTCGGAGATGCCGATCGGGTGAGCGTCGAAATCGGGTCGGAACCACCGGCGAGAATCCGTGGTCGCCATATACCCTTGAACTGGCAATCCCGCCCGGCTAGCCAATAGGAGGACTTCAATTCGGGAAACATTTCGTCCGCACAGGGCCTGGGCGTCTGGCCGGTTTACCACCCTACATGGTAGGCTCTCCAGCACACTCAGCCAAAGCGCATAAGTCTCGAGCATTGCATACTCTCGATCGTGAAGTGACGCACCGTCGAACTGAGGCGTGCATACGCGAGTAAGGCGATTGAGGACCAAGCTACCTGGACGCAGCGCCAAGGTGCGGTTGTTCGCCAATTCAAGGTCCACTGTCGCTCGGGTATTGTCGACCGTGTGAGTAATACGAGGAAGCATGGCGAGTTCGGCCCCTGAAAGAAGGTGCGCTTGCTCCGGCCCTACCTGAGCTTCAAGCGCGAGGTAGACCCGGAGAGCGAAGGTATCTTCTGGGAACGCAGCCACACAGAACTTGGGCTGGATGGACGCGGATCCGGTGGAAGAAGTAACAGCAGCCGACAATTTCGCTACCTCAAGACTCACGTGGCTTTGTATCAAGAGCGCGTTTTGCGGTCGTGGCCGTCTTAACCATGCGCTGTCTGGTTGCCGCGAGATCTTCCTCATCGCGAAGAGCGCTTTCCGTTAGGTCCGGTCGCAAATTGGCTCCAATGAAGGGCTCGATAGAAGCCACACGCTGCTCGAGCGCCGCCAAACGGCTCTTGAATTCCTGTTCGGTCGATACGGCGGACGGGTCAAACCCATCTACCGTTTTATCGACAAACTTATCGTCAGGCTTCTCGGTGATGGGGGATTTGTCGTAGCTCATCGATTTATCGATTTCAGGTTTTTCGGGGCGCTTGTCGCCAATGATTGATTTGTCAACGAACTTGTCGTGGACCGTCTTTGGCTCTCTGAACTCTTTGTCCTTAAATTCTTTGGATTCCTTCAGTTCTTTAGGCTCCTTCAGCTCCTTCGGTTCTTTGAGTTCCTTGTGCCATTCTTTCGGTTCCTTAAACTCCTTAACACGATCCTTGATGTCTTTGAGGGTTTCTTTCTCTTTGCCCTTGCCGCAGGTAACACGGAGATGCGCTGTCATGGTAGCTGCTGAAGCACTAATATTGGTCACTCGTATACATGTCGAGACGCCAGCGTAGGATTTCGAGTTTGGACTAGAAGTGTCGGTGAATGCCGTATTGTTCGACGTGCCGGGAAAGGGATCACCCGCGTCACCGCGATTGTTTCCGAGGCCCAAATCGTTCAGATTGTCAGCCTGCTCAAGCGCAATCTTCGGATGTAATTCATCAGTGTTGTCGGGAATAGCATCATCAATGTGCCAAATGAGCAAGCCATCGCCAGGAAGATGGTCGTCGAACCCGGTGCGCTGTCGATTCTCGACCAAGAAGTACTCGCTCCCCGCGCCACCGTCTTTCCAGAGACGATACACGGTGAAACCATCTTTGACATCTTGGATCGATACCGTGGAGCTCGTAGTCTGATTGTGGACTGTGACCCACTCCTGGTCAGCTTTGCACCACGCTGATGGGTGCGCTGGGCGGTCACCGCCGCCGAGCCAACTTCCGCCACCCATCAGACACCAGTTACCTACGCCTTCAGAACTATCATCGGTATCATACAAGTCTGGGAAGCCGAACAGCAGGTGCCCTAACTCATGGCAGCAGACACCAATATGGGCATCCTCTGGTACCGTCAGGTAGGCGTACACCTTTGTATTATCAGCATGATACTCCGATGGAAGCACCCATTTGTGGGACCAAATGTCATCGTCCGAAAGCGTCTGTTCGGCGCCACTGCCCGCATGGAGCACAACGTAGGCATCTACGTATTCATCACCGTCGTTATCATAGACGGAGAAGTCCACAGTTGGGTTTGCCGCTTCGACCGCATCGTGGGCCATCGTACGCGCATTGGGCATGGCTTGGCCTATGCCTGACGAGCTGTTGGCGTACTCGGACATGTTCCTCGGCATGCGATACGGACCCACGACACTTCCTGTGATTGTCACCAATCCATTAGTGACCTCGGCAAAGTAGTCGTGCACGCTGCCCGTGGCCATGACACTATCGGAAAAGAAGAGCTCCTCGAAGTGGGCTTTGTCGTTTGTGGGGGCAAATTGTTTATCGGGAAAGTCGACGAGGACGACAATGATGTTCAGGTTGCCGCGGAGCGGTGCGCGGTTGGCGGCTGCGCTCCGAATCGTTTGGGTGGGCGTGCCCAAGCGAAACGTCTTGCCGGGATAGATCAGGCCATCGTTGAAACCTGGACGCCGACGCTCCTTGGCTCGCAGCATTCTCGCTAATGGACCTGTCGCACTAGCTCGAATCTGGTCGAGAGCCTCACGGAGTTTCTTTGCGGCCTCGGGGCTTGGAGCCACCATGCAGCGTTCCGAGGTGTCTCCCTGCTCGGCCCCGAGGTAGATGTTGGAGATGCTCTTGGCCAAGCTCGTCCTACTCTGATTTGACATGACTACTCTCCTCTTGGGTATCAGATCGTCGGTAGTGTTCTAAACTTGGATACGCTATATTTTAGTCTAGAATTCGTTTAAGTATTTTAATATTTTTTAAGGCATTTAAATATGGTTTTAAATCCTGTTCTTTGCCCTGTCTGTCGTCATGACAATATCTCAAAGCGTGGAAAAACGGAGAATGGAAAACAACGCTACCTTTGTCAGAACTCAGAATGCTCGGTTAAAACATTTATTTTAGACTACGATTACAATGGCTATTTGCCTGAAGTCAAAAACCAGATTATTGAGATGGCGATCAATGGCAGTGGAATTCGGGATACCGCGCGCGTTTTAGACATCAGTCCGACCACCGTCATCAATGAATTAAAAAAAAGAATCTTGCCTTGAGTCCGTCAATCGAGCGGTGCTGAACCACTTAAATCCACAGGAAGTCCTCGTTGCGATTCAAAAAGTTGAAGATCCAGAAGCCGAGCTGGACGCGATGTGGAGTGACGTCCAGCGCAAAGAACATCCGCGTTGGCTGTGGCATGCGATCGATCACCATACGGGAAAAATTCTCGCGTACACCCTCGGTGATCGCAAAGATGACGTCTTCTTAAAGCTCCGAGAGCTCTTGGAACCTTTCGGTATGACCCGATTTTATACGGACGACTGGGGAGCCTACGCGCGTCACTTGCCCTCTGAACAGCATATGGTCGGAAAAACAAATACGCAGAAAATCGAACGGAAGCACCTCACGTTGCGGACACGCATTAAACGATTAGTGAGAAAAACGATTGGTTTCTCCAAACTCGACAAAATGCATGACATCGTGATTGGCCTGTTTATCAATCGATATGAATTCGGGGTTTTGGTATAAAAACCATGTCTGGAACACTACCAGATCGTCGTGGATGGGGTAGAAACTCGATCTTTACTCAATCCGTTTCACAGTGAGCAATACGGATCCGGTGTTGTTGTCGTAGTACTTCCACCAATCGTTAGCGAATACCCATAGCAAACCCGTTTTCCCAGGATCAATATGTTTTGTATGGTGCTTGCCTATGGACATGAGTTCTTTAACGAGCTCCTCCGGGTCTTTCATGATTAAGTACTTCAAAGCCAGGTATATCTTACGCTCCTCCCATGACCACTCTCTCGGATAGTTAAAAACACCTATCAATTTCATCCAGGGTTTTTTCGGGGCACGTCGGCCAAATCGGGTTCGCTTCTTGATCCAGGACTCCGTTTTTGAATCTTGACCTTCAGCATCCACGGGAGTGTCATCAAAATCCTGCCACCAGCCCTCTGATGTGAGTTCATAGGTAGCGCCCGATTCGAGGATGAGATTCGTGGCATTCCAGAGCTGATCCGCTCGCACATCAAATTTGAAAACCTCATCTTTACAAAGCGTCTTGAGGGGGCGCTCCGGTCTTCCTTGGGCCTGAAGCTTCCGTTCGCGCTCGAAAATACTCTCATGGAGATAGCCAAATTTTGTAGAATCCGGATCGCTAGGTGAGCGATTCAAGGGTGGGAACCATCTCGGCCACCCCGCTACATTTCCCCACAAGGGGCCTTTGTAAGAATTGTGAATCCTACCCATGGGATCCGGCTTTAAGGTCGAGAGGGCGTTCTCTCGGATGAACAGGCCATGCGTCTTTGCACAATCGGCCATCCACGACAGGGTGATGTCGGCGAGTTCGTGGTCAGGATATCCCCCACCGACATCACTGTGAACACCACGGAACCAGACTTGCTCGACCTTGGGCCGCTGACTGGTTTGAGTTTCAGGCGGTGGCTCCTCCCATAATGTTGGCATGAAGCTCGTGCGTATTTCGTCCATCGCTAAGCCGTGATAAACAAAATCGGTTATCTGATTTGGGGAGAGTTCGTGAAAACTGTTTCCAAAGAAGGGAAGAAGGTTAAAACTCCAACCCCACATTGGGAAACCGAGCGCTCCGACCGTATCCCAAACTCCAACAAAATGAACTCTAACGTCCTTACCAACTTTGTAGTTAGATATTAGTTTTTCTCTATTGCTTCGGGCAGATTTCTTGTATTTGGCATAGGCTTGTGCGATGAGCTGTTTGGTAGGTTGCTTGATCAAACCAACACGCTCGATCATGCCAGCCACGCTTCTGGCGGTAAACGCGCCTCGAGAAAACCCAAAAAGGAATATTTTGTCGTTAGGTTCATAATGCCGTGCGATGGCTGTGTAGGCGCGGCGAATGTTCGCGCCAATCCCAGTACCCGTCGCCCCTTCCAGTGCTCGGCGCCATGGGCCTCCGAGCGCACCCACTCCGGGTTGATACCAAGTGATTTGTTTTCCATCAGACTCGGCCTGACCCTGAGATGCTTCGAAGAGCCGATAAACATTCGTTGGAGTCGGTATACCGTATGCCTCGTCAGCCGGTGAATTCCAGGTTCCATCGCAAAAGATGCAAATATTCTTTGGCATTGCTCTCACTCTTTTCTAGTTGAACCGCCCCGAGTTTACCGGAGGCAGATAGTTGCCTCGATGAGCGGTCGTATCGTTTGCTGTTGTACATTCTCCAGCATGACGATCCAGACCGGGCTGCCGCGTTCGATCACCCCGAAAATCGGCGGTTTTTCCTTCGCGAGCGTCCCTCGACTGCGTATTCCACGCAAATTGGACGGCCGTTCCACGGCAAAGTGGACAGTCGGAGCGAAGCGACGCGAGGGGTTGGAATTGTTTACTCCTGGGTGTGTTCCTCCGTCAAGGTTGGCCGAAGTTTTCGCAGGGACTCGCCGGTCAGGGCGAGCGGATGGGCGTAATGGATCAGGCGGTCGAGGATGGCGTCGGCCAAGGTGGGATTGCCGAGGGCCTCGTACCAGTGCACCACTGGCAACTGACTGGCGACCACGGTCGAGCGGGCCTGATAGCGCTCGTCGAGGATTTCCAACAGATCCCGGCGCCGTTCGTCATCGAGCAGGGCCAACCCCCAGTCGTCGAGCACCAGGACCTCGACCTTGGCGAGCGCGGTCACGAGTTTGAGGTAACGGCCGTCGGCCCGGGCGAGGGTGAGTTCCTCGAACAAGCGTGGCAGGCGCTGGTAAAGGGCGGTATGGCCCTGCCGGCAAGCGGCATTGGCCAAGGCGCAAGCGAGGTACGTCTTCCCCGCGCCGGTCGGAACAACGACATTCTGCTCATCAACGGCGTTTTGAAGCCGTTCTTTACTACCGGTATCACCCACGTTCGGGAGCGCGTCCAGGTTCTGGGTTGTCGCGATCAAGGTCACGAAGCCTATTACCTCCTGGAGCAATCGGATGGCAGCCGGGCTTTCCTGCCCGCCTGGATGTTTGAACCCCGCGCGGCCGAATTAACGACGGTCCAGCAACCGCGGCTCTCCGTGAGGGCCCTGACCGATCTACGCCGGATCGTCGATCACTTTTTATCCTCTCGTGCACTGCGTCCACGGACGCCAACCAGTACGGGGGGAGTTGATGAAGCCAGCGAACCCACCACAGCGCGATCTGTTTCAGCGCCGCGAACCGATGGAGTCCAAAATTCCGGCCAACGGGCGCTCGATGGTGCGGGCGCTTCTGGGCAAATTGCTGTGGACCGCACTCGAACCGGCGGCGGGGTCCCGGACGGTGGGAGACGACCGCGATGAGTAAGATCACGAGCGACCACTTACGGCGCAGCGCCTATGTCTATATTCGTCAGTCTACACTGACGCAAGTCCAACACAACCGCGAGAGTCAGCGCCGCCAATATGGATTGCACGAGCGCGCCCAGGCGCTGGGTTGGCAGGAAATCGTGGTGGTGGATGAAGATCTGGGCCATTCCGGCGCCGGAACCGTGCGAGCGGGATTCGATCGCTTGTTGGTGGCGGTTTGAACCGCCCCGGGTTTCGTGGAGACCCGGGGGGTTGCTTATCCCGGCTGTAGCGAGCTTCCACCAGATCTTCCACGATGTCCAGAGCCAGGTGATTGATGCGGTCGGCGAAGGTGAAGCGCACCCGCTTGGGAAACTTTTCGGTGGCGGGCAGCAGCCAGGCGAGGAATTCCAGCCAGCGGGTGAAAATCGGCAGTTCTTCAGCGTTCGGCATGGCCGGGTTCCGGTTGGGGCGCCGGGTGAGGCGGAGTAGCGCCGGTGACCAGCGCCAGCAGGTCGGGGCCGTACTTCTTCAGCTTGGCCTCGCCGAAGCCCTCGATCCGGCCCAGCGCTGCCAGGGTCAGTGGGCGGGCTTTGACTATTTCCGCCAGTTGCCGGTTGTTGCAGATAACGTAAGGGGGTACGCCTTCCTGCTTGGCGCGTTCGCCGCGCCAGGCCCGCAGCGTGTCGAATAGCGGCCAATCGGCGTCGGTCAGCAACTCCCGCCAGG
>ERZ795053.4034-NODE-4034-length-16182-cov-4.862901_pt1 | contig 16182 bp, 15 predicted proteins | sample MGYA00375137_ERZ795053 | MGnify/ENA primary metagenome ERZ795053 (study PRJEB30182, sample SAMN05720284) | activated sludge metagenome | isolation source: Anaerobic digester | place: Hong Kong | collected 2014-12-17 ...
CACCTGCAGCATAACCAATATATGCAGTTGCTGCCGACTGACCCACACTTAAAAGACCCTGACCCAGGCTCATGGTACCGTCAGCAACCAGAATGGCACTTTCGGCAGCCGAAAGGGCAACAGCTACCCACGGTTGACATCATAGTATAATTACCTCATTATTTTGGTTCACAATTTTTTTTGAGCAAACAAAAAGACGCCTCAAAGAGACGTCTCTTTATATGTTTCAAATCTGTATAAGCCAAATTACTCCGGAATAACTTCTATTGTATCTTCTTCAGATATCTCGGCAGAAGGTTCCATGGTTGCAGGATCAACGTCATCCTCTTCGTAGCTGTCATCTTCTGTATCCGTATCATAATCATCAGGACTTACAACTTCACTCTCAACAGAATCTACGTCACTATCTGAAGATGATTCAGGCAACGACTTAAGCGAATCAGTTTCAGGTATATCAAGAATCTGATTAGGGAAAATCAGATCAGGATTTTTTATCTGATCCTTGTTGGCTCTGTAAATCAAACGCCATTTTTTCTCATCACGATAAAAACGACGAGCAAGCTTTCTTAAAAAGTCATTCTTTTCTACTTTATGTTTACCAGCCATATCCATAACAGGGCCTTCATCAACAACTGGAGCAGAACCAGCTACTATCGAAGAAAGTCTCAACGATTCATTTGAAGAGTTAATTGATTCTTCGAATAGTGTATCGCTATGCTGTGAACGGGCTGCCGAAAGCATCTCTGCCGAAGCAGCAAGTTCATCCTTATGTGAAGCAGCAGCAGCTGATTTTTTTGCCGTCTTAAGCTGTTTGTCTGCAAGGTTAATATTGCGCATCGAAGCTTTCTGAGCAGAAACCAGATAAAGCTCATCAGCTAAAACTTTGGATGATTTAAGTTCTGTATAACTTTCTTTCAGTTTATCTTCTTTAAAAAGATCAGCCGATTTTTTAAGACCTGTTAAGGCATCAGAAAATTTTGCAGGTTCATCCTTATCAGCGCCGTATTCTTTAGCCTTTCCCAATGTTGTTTTAACTTCAACTATAGAATCACGTATAAGGTTCTTTTTGGAAAGAGCGATCGCACGAGCCTCTTCAGCCGACGATATCGAAGCTAAAGCCGATGTTCTGGCAACAGAGTACTTATTTCCTGAAAGATGAAGTTCTGCCTGACGTACTTCAACCTGGGCTCTGGTATACTCGTCTGGAGCAAACTCTTCGGCATTAGCCTCTGCAGCTCTCTCAATAGCGGCCTGAGCATCTTTTATTGATACCTCAACCATCTTCGGAGCAGCACCATCAAATGCCATCATTGCAAGACGCTTTGCCTCTTCGGCATTTGCTCTAGCATCTTCTTCTTTGCCTTCTTCAACATTAGAATGAGCATCAGTCAGATACTTAAGCGCAGCCTCGTAATTTCTTCGTGAATACTTGGATGCTTCAACTTCTTGTGCTTTTGTGATTGCAATCTTGGCTTCGGTCATCTCGCGGATTGGAACAGCTGCTCCACCGCAAGCAAGCATAAATACCAAAGAGGCAATCAAAATATGCAGTACTGTTTTTTTTATCATTGGAGTCTCCTACCAGTTCTGGTGAATTTATTTGAATGACGCCAGAGCTTCCTCTTCCGAATCAAAAATCTCGAAAAACGAAGTCAGCTTTGTGAGTTCGAATACCTTGCGAACAGAAGCAAATACATTAATTATTTTTAATCCCCCCTGATACTTTTTCAGGTTGGACAGACTGGATATCAACGCTCCTATTCCTGAAGAGTCGATATATGTTACCTTTTCGAGATTGATTATCACATTGTACTTCTGCTCTTCTACCAATTTATTGATGATATCCTTTATCTCCGGCGCATTATAAAGATCTATCTCACCGGCAATATCCAGAAGAACAATCTCATTTATTTCTCTCTGATTAATCTCCATTAAAACAACTCCTTAATTATTGTGGCTCTCTCTATAAACGCCATGCGTTCAATAATATTTCCATTTTATCAAGCTGTCAAGATAATTAATGGTTAATTTGCATTTCTAGCACAAATTTTACCAGATATAACTATAAAAACAAAGGCCGTAAAATGTACGGCTATTTTGCCTTTTATGTCTCTAATAATCATCTACGGATTGTCAAATCGCACAACTCCCCTGCTATTTTCTATGGAGATGGCTGTTTTGAAAGGAGCAGAAATTTCGATTATTTTTGCCAGTGTTACGCGAGCCTCTGCTCCCCTCTCTACATAGGGCTGGAAATGGATCTTATAGTTATCCCCGGCCATGGGTATTATCTCGAGCTTTTCCATTTTTCCCTTAGAATAGTGGAAAGAGACCATAATATTACTTGTATACTCCCTGTTATAGAAGCCGCATACGGCGTTTCCCAATGAATATATTACAGGCTTACCCTTATAAACTTCAATTCCCTGTGGTATATGGGGATGGTGACCTATTATCGCCTCTGCACCAGCATCAATTATCGCATGAGCGGTCGTTATCTGATCTTTTCGTGGATATCTTGTACGCTCGATACCCCAGTGAAGCGACACAAACACAAAAACATTATGCCCTTTGTAACGTTTAATATCGGAACGAATAATATCAATATCAATAGGAGCTATACCGGCAGATGTTTTTTTCGCGTACATATCCATTGGCGGCCTTTCGCAGTATGATAAAAAAACGAGTTTAGAATCATTTTTATTTAAAATAGCTGGTTTGCGTGCCTCATCAAGATTTATACCTGCACCGCTATAATAAAAACCAGCCTCTTTAACAAATTTTACCGTATCTTCAAGCCCCTGCGTGCCATAATCCATAAGATGATTATTTGCCAAAGACAAAACATGAATGTTCAGGGTTTTCAGATGCCCTGCCGTATCTGGACGGGTTTTAAATGTCCATTTCTTAGATGGATGCGGATTTCCTCTCAATGTGACCGGTGTTTCAAGATTTGCAACGACTATATCATATTTTTCAAGATAAGGACGAAGCTTTTTAAACGGATAGTCCTTACCTTTGCTATCCATACGCTTTTCAACAGCATTAGCTATCAGAAGATCTCCCATTGTTAGAATTGTGAAATTCTCAGCAAATACAGCTCTACTTTCGGAAAAGACAAATACGGTTACAAGAAACGTAAAAAGAATGGTTCTTCGCAAAACAAGCCTCCAAAATACTATTTGACATGCCAACTTTATATGTTTATATAATTAGTGTAAGGTTTTAACGTCAAACCAAAACCGGAGAATATACCACAAACATGATCTTGTTTTATCATAAACATTTCGGGCAAAACACTATTACTCCCGGCAGGAAATACAATGTATATAATTGAAAACTATAACCGTATACGCTCTCATATTGATACAATCGCCGTATCATGTGGTCGTGACCCCAATACGATTACCCTTCTTCCCGTCAGCAAAACCTTTCCGGCAAAAACCGTACAAGATTCTATCGACGCAGGGCTTAAATTATTCGGTGAAAACAAAATTCAGGAGGCCTCTTCAAAGATGGAGCTTCTCCAAGGTGATTTCAGTTTTCACCTTATTGGACATCTGCAATCTAACAAGGCTAAACATGCCGTAAAACTTTTTGAAATGATCCATTCTGTTGACAAACTTTCAACAGCAAAAAAAATAGCACGCGAAGCAATAAAAATCGGCAAAACACAGAAGATACTGGTTCAAGTAAACACCTCGGGAGAAGAGAGCAAATTTGGCTGTACACCTGGCGAAGCACTCGAAATTTTTACAGGTTTAAAGGGAGCAGAGGGTCTGGATGTTCAAGGTTTAATGACTATTGGCCCCCTAACTGATGATCTTGAAAAAATACGTGCCTCTTTTATCATGTTACGCAAACTTAGAGATTCACTTCAGGACACACTATCCATGCGACTCCCCCATCTTTCAATGGGGATGTCTGGAGACTACAAGATCGCAATCGAAGAGGGAGCAACAATATTAAGAATCGGATCGGCTATTTTTGGAACAAGAAGTTACCCTACGTAATCTGTTAAACATATACTTGCACAAATAAAATATACGAGAGATAAAGATGAAAAAAAACACAGGATTTATCGGGCTTGGAAATATGGGTGGAGCCCTTATACGCGGACTTTCTTCAACATACGGCAAAACCCAGATGTTTGGATACGATAATGAAGCATCAAAATTAAAAGAATTTGAGGGCATGATAACTGCTTGTAGTTCGGCTCAGGAGCTAATGGACAAGTGTGATATTATCATTTTGGCTGTAAAACCCTACACAGTGCGTCCCATTCTGGAGAAACTAACCTCCAACAAAACATCGGTTATTGTTTCAATCGCCGCGGGTGTAACTCTTGAAACCATGGCACTTTCCACATCGGCTGACCAAAAGATCATACGCGTAATGCCAAACACACCCGCTCTTTCGGGTGAAGGCATGACAGTTTTATGCCCCAACCGTAATGTCAGCGAAGAAGAGCTAACCGAGGTCAGCTCAATATTCGCTAAAACAGGCAAGACCATGATAACCGAAGAGAAACATATGGACGCTGTAACTGCAATGTCGGGATGCGGACCGGCCTATTTTTTTACTTTTATTCAGGCCATGGCCGACGGAGGTGTTAAATTGGGTCTTAGCAGGGAAAACGCGGTTTTACTTGCCGCCCAAACGGCTCTTGGGGCAGCCAAGATGGTTATGACATCCAATGAGGATCCCATAACATTAAGAAACCGTGTGACTTCTCCAGGTGGCAGTACAATCGCTGCTGTTCACGTACTGGAACAGAACGGGTTTTCCGGAATTGTAATGGATGCCGTCGAAGAAGCTGCACGTGTATCATCTCAATTGGGCTGATTACCTATTCTGCCTAAAATAGTTTATCAGAGCCGATGTAGACGAATCGTGTTTAAGCGGTTCGTCTGATGTCAGCTCTGGTATGATTTTTTCAGCAAGAACCTTGCCAAGCTGAACTCCCCACTGATCAAAAGAGTAGATATCCCATATTACTCCCTGAACAAATATCTTATGCTCATACATTGCGATAAGTTTACCCAATACAAACGGAGTAAGTTTTTTTGCCATGATCGAATTTGTGGGGCGGTTGCCTTCAAATATTTTAAACGGTATCAACTCCTCTTTCTCACCCTCGGCAATTAGTTGCTCCCTGGTTTTTCCAAAAGCCAAAGCTTCTGGTTGAGCAAAAAAATTGGACATAAACTTGATATGGTGATCACCTATCGGGTTATGACTCTGAGCAAAACCTATAAAATCGGCTGGTATTAATTTTGTTCCCTGATGAATCAACTGATAAAAAGCGTGCTGTCCGTTTGTACCAGGCTCTCCCCAAATTACAGGGCCTGTCTGATAATCAACAACCTTGCCATTACGTGAAACTGATTTACCGTTTGATTCCATATCGCCCTGCTGAAAATAAGCAGCGAAACGATGCATATACTGATCATAAGGTAAAAGCGCGTAACTCTGTGCGTCAAAGAAATTATTATACCATACGCCAAGAAGAGCCATAAGAACGGGAATATTCTCTCCAAAGGGCTTGGTTCTAAAGTGATTATCCATTGCATGAAAACCATCAAGAAGTGAAGAAAAATTTTCATACCCAAGTGCTATCATTATGGAAAGACCAATCGCGGAAGTCAAAGAATACCTGCCACCAACCCAGTCCCAAAACTCGAACATGTTTTGGGTATCTATACCAAATGCCGATACGGCATCCGCATTGGTTGAAAGAGCAACAAAATGTTTTGCTATTGATTCTTCGTTTGCAAGTTTTTCTAGCAGCCATTTGCGAGCACTGTGGGCATTTGTCATTGTCTCCAACGTGGTGAATGTTTTAGAAGCAACAATAAAAAGGGTCTCTTCAGCATCTATGTCCCTTATTACCTCTGCAAGGTGAGTTCCATCTATGTTAGAAACAAAATAAAGTTTTAAATCACGATTAACATAAGGCTTAAGAGCCTCGGTAACCATTACTGGGCCCAGATCCGAACCGCCAATACCAATATTAACTATATTTTTGAATTTTTTTCCTGTAAATCCGGTTCTTTCACCTGACCTTATCCCGTCACTGAATGCACGCATTTTCTCAAGAACGCGATTTACATCTTCCATAATATTAACGCCGTCAACCATAACCGGAGCATTCGAGCGATTACGCAAAGCTGTATGCAAAACAGATCTGTTTTCTGTTTCGTTAATTTTTTTCCCGGTAAACATGTTTTCAATTTCACTTGAAAGTTCGCAACTCTCGGCTAGTGATAGAAGAAGCCCCATCGTATTATCATTAATAAGGTTTTTTGAATAATCGAAATAGATATCTTCGTCTTTAATAGTGTACTTTTTAGCTCGCTCAGGATCCTCCGCAAAAAGTTGTTTTAAAGAGACCTTTTCAATTTTACGCCGGTGTTTGGCAAGCGCCTTCCATTGTGCACTTTTTGTTAAGTCTTTACGCATAATTTATCTCCTTGAGTACTTTTTTAACATCGGTAATCGTATATGGTTTTTCAAGAACACCGCAAAAACCGTATTTGCGATACTCTGACAATACCTCATTGTTAGCATATCCGCTTGAAACAATCACCCGGGCATCAGGGTCAATTTTAAGAAGCTCACCAATTGTCTCTTCACCACCCATTCCACCCAGTATGGTAAGATCCATCACATATAAATCGTATTTAATTCCTGCATCCTTCGAACTATTGACTATTGAAAGTAGCTCCTTGCCATCATTGACGGTATTTACCTCAAATCCGATCAGTTTTAAAAGATTTCTGCCAACATCCCTTATTTCCGGATCGTCATCCATTAACAGTATTTTTCCGTCATATTTATCACGTTTTTCGTAACTAGCATGTATTTCGGGAACAACTTCTGTCGAAACAGGAAGATATATAAAGAAATCTGTTCCCTTTTCTCTGGAATTAAAACCTATGTATCCACTGTGCTTTTTGATTATATTAAACGAAGTGGTCAAGCCAAGACCATTACCATCATTTTTAGTTGAAAAAAACGGATCAAATACACGATCAGCTATCTCGGGGCTAACACCATTTCCATGGTCTGATACTGTAACCTTGACATATTCACCAGGCTCCAATGGAAGATCATCACCACAAATTTCTACGTTAATTGTAGAAACGGTTATCACTCCACCGTCAGTCATCGACTCTGAAGCATTCATAACAAGGTTTTGGATAACCTGACTAATCTGTCCGCTATCTATTAATCCAGGTTTTAGATTCTGATCAAGCCTAAACTCAATAACAGCTTTTGATCCATGTATTGAAAAAAGTGCCGATTCTCGTACAATCTCGTTTAACGAGGCGGTTTTCCGAACCGGAGCTCCCCCTTTGGAGAATGTCAAAAGCTGGTTTGTAAGTTCTTTCGCTCGCCCAATTGCTGTTTCAGCTTTACTTAGCAGTGCGGTTATCTTTTCGTCACCGCCATAAAAACGTGCGAGCGATAGATTCCCCATTACTGCTCCCAGTATGTTGTTAAAATCATGAGCGATTCCACCAGCGAGAACACCTATTGATTCAAGTTTTTGTATTTTTTGTATTTCACGGTTTTGCTCCTCAATGCGTTTCTCCGCCTCTTTTAGATCAGTAATCTCGGGAAATATCATAAGATACGATATCAGTTCACCTATCTGGTTATAAATTGGTGTAGAGTATAACAATGCAAAAAAGTTATGCCCAGACGAATGCTTGACATGAAGTTCGGTATTTGAAAAAGAGTCGTAATATATTTTCTCTGATGTAAGCATATTAATTATATCAACTTTTTCTCCCGCAACGTATACCTGGTCGGGAAAATCGATATCTTCTATCATTCGATCTTCATAAGAATCTTGGGCTAGTTCAAAAAATCTTTGAGCCGCCTCATTCATTATCATGATTTTTTTATCCGGATATTTTATCAGTATAAGAGGATTAGGACTCTGTGCAAAGGCAGCCTCCAAAAGTGATCGGTAATTTTCCAGTTCTATCTCTGTTTTACGACGCAGAGTAACATCCCGTCCCACACCGATAATGAAGTCAAGCTCCCTTGCCGAACTTTTTATCGATTTAAATGACCATGATATCCAGTGAAATACTCCACCCACATGCATTCTCATCTCGATCTCGGTTTCACTTCCTGTTACCGCTGCATCCCGCAACATGGACTGAAATCTGACCTTATCAGCGCCAATTAGATAATCCTGAAAGGTTTTTCCTTCTGTATCGGGACTCTTGTTATTGACAAACTTGTCAAACGAACTGCTCGAATAGATAAATTGACCGGTTATATCCAGTTTAACAACAAATTCACGCTGGTTTTCTACAAGAAGACGATACTTCTCTTCGTTCTCGGAAAGTTTTTTATTAACTTGCATTATCTCTTTCTGTGTCGAAAGCAGAGCCGAGTTAATTTTCATTAATGCCTGATTTTTATCCTCATATTGCTCTTCGATTTTCTTCAAATCTGTTATATCACGGATCACTCCTACGAAGCCTACAACGTCGCCATCACTACCTTTAAGAAAATTTTTACGTATCAATATATGTCTAATATCACCATTACTACTTTCAAAATCACATTCATACTCCTGACTTTTTCCGGTACGCACTATTTTTGCGTCTATTCCAGTATGAAACTCAAACTGTGTTCCAGGCAACACATCTATACTTTTTTTTCCAATAACCTCAAGTTTTTCTTTTTTAACAAAATTTAAAAATGCCTTGTTGCAAAACTTGTAACGACTGTCTAAACCTTTGAAAAAAAGTGGCTCCGGAATGGCATCTATAACACGTATAAAATTATCATCATAAATCAAATCACGCTCTATAGTCTTTTTCGAAGGTTCAAGATATAACCTCTCAAGATACAGAGCAAAGAATCCAGCTGAAGACTCAAAAAACTCTAATGCAGATGAATCAAGTTTATCATTTTCATGAAAAAGAATAAACGAACCGTAAACCATATAAGCTGTCTTAACAGGAACCAACGTGAAATCTTGACCATCTTCATGGATAGATGTCACGCACGGATTATCATATAATAGATTTAAAATTCGATCAGTTTTTTCATTATTCAAAAGAGCTGATTCGCTATCGGCCAAAGCATAACGAGCCGCGAAATTGCTGTTAGGCTGGTTCAAGTGTATAACCGCAGAACGGCATAAGCCGGATTTTACGAGTAATCCAACAAGCTCCGAAATAAAATCCGCATACCTGCATTCAGGACGCGAACTCATTTGCAATATCTGCTTTAATGTTTTATACCCTTTTGTTTCACTCATCCATAGTTCCTGATAAAATAGACCAATATTTGCATTATTTCAATAATATCATGTATGTAAATATACGCAACAATTATTCATGGTCAGCAATAAAACAGCGCTGCACATACGTACAGCGCCTTATTAAAAGCATTGGCAAAACGTTTTTTAGCCTATTTTATAAAGCTCTATTTATAACATCATTCATGCGTTTTACAAAATCGGCAGGATTTTCAAGTTTAAGCCCTTCAACAACAAGAGCCTGCTCAAAAACAAGCAATACAGAATCATTAAAAAGGTCGCCATCTTCCATTTTCTGCATCTTTTCAATGATAGAATGCCCAGGATTAATCTCCAGTATAGGCTTCGAAGATGGAGCATCTTGTCCCATAGCCTTAAGCATTGCCTGCATCTGAAAAGTCGGGTCAGATGTATCTGCAACAATACACGACGGAGAATCTGACAGACGAGAAGAAGCCTTTACATCCTTAACTTTATCACCGAGTACTTTTTTTATTCTTTCGATAAGCGGTTTAAGATTTTCTTCAGCTTTTTTATCATCATCTGTTTTCAATTCATCAGCAGCATCACTGCGATTTACAGATTTAAGTTCAAAATCCTTGTACTTATTCACTGAAGGTATCACTATTTCGTCTATTTCATCATCAAGAATCAATACCTCGATATCTTTCTTCTTGTACATTTCAAGTAGAGGGGATAACCTTAAAGATGCTTCGTTTTCACCTGTAATGTAATAGATAGTATTCTGATCACCTTGCATTCTTGACGCGTAATCAGCAAGCGAAGTTAAACCTTCCACCTTTGTTGACTTGAATCTGACCAGCTCTAAAAGAGTGTCACGGTTCTCATAATCCTGATAAAGCCCCTCTTTCAAAGGACGTCCAAACTCCTTATAAAATTGCTCGTATTTTTCAGAATCCTTGGCGTATTGTGTAAACTCAGAAAGAATTTTTTTTACTGAATTGGTTTTAATTTTTGCCAAAACCCTGTTTTGCTGAAGAATTTCTCTTGATACATTAAGTGGTAAATCTTCTGAGTCTATTATTCCCTTAACAAAACGTAAATATGTAGGCATTAACTCTTTTTCATCATCAGTAATAAAGACACGTTTCACATAGAGTTTTACCCCGGGAGTATAATCGGCTCTGTAAAGATCGAAAGGCGCTTTAGAAGGAATGTAAAAAAGAGTAGTATAATCAAGGGTCCCCTCAGCATGAATGTGGCTCCAAAACATGGGATCCTCATAATCGTGCGACAGATCCTTGTAAAACTCCTTATAATCGTTATCAGTCAAGTCACTCTTCGAACGCTTCCAAAATGCCGAGGCAGCGTTAATCTGTTCTTCTTTTTGTTCTGTTATGGTTTTTGCGTCATCACCCTCACCTTCTGTACGGGTGTCTTCGTAGTGCAAGAAGATAGGGAAAGGTATGTGGTTTGAATATTTTTTAACAATATTCTGTATTTCCCAGCGACTGACATATTCTACGCCTTCTTCGTTAAGATGAAGAGTAATTGATGTTCCATGAGTATCTCGTTCGGCCTTTTCGATGTCAAAACCTGTTTTACCGTCACTACTCCATAAGTATGCGTCATTCTCCCCAGCCTTACGGGTAACAACCTCTACCTTGTCGGCAACCATATAACAGCTGTAAAAACCGACACCAAACTGACCTATAAGATTAGAATCTCTTTTCGCATCTCCTGTCAGTTGTTCTACAAATTTCTTTGTACCCGAATTGGCAATGGTACCAAGATTTTCAACAAGATCATTTTCATTCATTCCGATCCCTGTGTCGGAAATCGTAAGTTTTTTTGCTTTTTCGTCAAAGGAGATATCAATTCGCGGATCGAATTCTACCTGCTTGTATGCATCATCCGTCAATGTCAAATGCTTGAGCTTGTCAAGGGCATCCGAAGAGTTTGAAACAAGCTCTCTTAAAAAGATCTCCTTATGAGAATAGAGTGAATGAATGATCAAGTGCAGTAACTGACTGACCTCGGTTTGAAATTGATGTTGTGACATTTTACACTCCCTGTTGTTTTGATATTATTTATGACCAAAAGCTTACCATAGACAAATACCAAACCAACATTTTTCTTAATTGATGATCTTTGAATTATGGTCACTTCTGTTGATAAACATTTCAGTGGATGCTTACGCTATTTTCAGTAACTGGTTAAAATTATCCACCTGAAACACGTTTTCTTGAAGTTCTCAGATAGTTTGTTTTTTTGAGTAGGTTTTTAGTCAAGCAAATTTCTTGTTCCATGGTGTGCAAATATTAAACCTGCCATTTTTCAAGGCTTCTCGTATACAGTTTATGGACGGAAATTCAATATCAAATTCGGTGTAAACCATGCCAAGAGTATCGGGATAGTGCGAATCTGAATTGGTTATATGTGGATAGCCTTCCGAGTTTATAACAGACTGATTATTTGAACCAACCGCCTGATCCCTGTAATAAAACTTTGAAAATTCAAGTGCGTCATAGGGATTATCAGGTATAAAACCAAGCTGAGAAGTGAGGGAATACGAGGCTCTATCGACATGAGCGGGTATAAAAAGCCCTCCCCTGTTATGTACTTCAACTAACAGCTCTTCTACCGAAAGAGAAGTTGCTCCTGCAAGATATTTATCGACTTCACCGATTATCTCGTTTTTTCCGTTAACATAAACCTGATCGCCAAAAGCTTCCGGATTGTTAGGAATGGTATCCAATCTTTCGTACAAAAAAGAGCCGAAATCCAGAACTGCTTCCAGATCATCAAAGAGAGTAAGGTTATGTACTTCTTCTACCGAGGTCACTTCAATACCGAAAAGACAGCTTATGTCATCATATTGATCGCAAACCTCTTTCAAAGCCGGGCAGTTAAGCGCACTATTGTGATCACTTATCGCAATCAAATTTAAACCGTTATCCCTTGCAATTTTTACTATATCAAGGGGTGACATATCAAGAGATCCGCACGGTGAAAGACAGCTATGTATGTGCAAATCCGATTTAAAAATCATTCACGAAGAGCCGAGTATATCTTATGCGATGTGACAAACTGATTCTCTTCAGTCTGCAGGATAGCTATCCCCTCCTGCTCGGCCGCAAGTCGCATATCTTCTGGAATCTTGCGCCCGTTACAAATAACGATACCGGCAAGATCAAGCTGTGAAGCAACGGCAACAGTATTCTTGTGAGCTTGAATCGTTATCAACAGAGACTCTTCTTCCGCGAATCCCATCACATCACTTAACAGGTCCGAGGTATAACCATTTGCGACTTCAATATCATTGAATGATTTTGTAACTATTTCAATACCAGTTTTTGCTGCTACTTCACTGACTCTCATCTGTTTCCTCCAGATAAATAACTGATTTCACAATGGTGCCCTTGCCCGGTTCAGACTCTATTTTAAACTCATCAGAAACTCTTTTGGTATTCGGTATGCCCATTCCTGCGCCAAACCCTAAAGAACGGATCCAATCATTAGCCGTAGAATATCCCTCTTCTATCGCCTGAGCCACATCCGCTATTCCCGGCCCAGTATCCTTTGTTATTATTGTTATTGAATCTTTTTCCAGTACAAAAGTTATTTTTCCGCCGTTCGAGTGAATCGCAACATTGATTTCCATTTCATAGGCAGCAACTGAAGCGCGGCGAATTATCTTGCGAGACACCTCTTTTTCTTTAAGCAGTTTTTTTAGTTTAAACGAAGCCTGCCCTGCCTTTTCAAAATCGAACTGTTTGATGATATACTCGCGAATAATCTGGTTAGGCAATTCCACTTTATCATGATGCAGTTGGTTCTCAAGTATATTTATCTCATTGTTCATCTCGTTAAGTATCGCGGTCAAAACATCTTTTGTGGTCAGAATCCCCACAAACTCTTTGTTTTTATTTATTACCGGGAAACGTCGATATGGATATTTATTATAATATGATACGGCAAAAGAGAGAGGCATATCATCTTCAAGAACTATTAGCTGCTTCGACATATATGCTTCGATAGGCTCTTCAATATGACCAGAATCAAGAGCATTTATTATATCACTTACACTGACTATACCCACAAGCCTGTTATCGTCTAAAACGGGTACTCCAGATATTTCATTATCACGCATTACAGTTTGTATTTCACGAAAAGTATGCTTTTTTGTCGCGGTCCAAAGACTAGTCATCATTGCGTCCTTAACCTTAAGCCTGAAAATAATCTCCATTGTAAGGCTAGGTACTTTATCCGCGCTATCTTCTGACAAAATAGGAAATCTATGTGGCATATTAATCTCCAAAAAAAAGTGGAGCAAGCAAGTGCCCCGCTTCGAATACCGGAATTTCACAACTAATAAGAGTTATTCCCAATTCTGATGCCAGTGAAACGGTATCGGAAGAGATAGGCTTACCACAGGCCAGCAATATGGCATGAGCACCCACCATATCTGCCGTTCTCACAACCTGAGTTGTTGTAAGAGAGCTTAAAAGTAAAATTTCTTCTTCCTCGGTAGTTAAAACATCACTCATTAACCCCGACGACACAACCCAGCGAACATAATCGGCATCTCCATTATTTAAAACACGCCCCTTAACAGCGGTTACCACATCAGACAGTAAAACTTTTTTTCTCATAAACGCTCCTGCGTATTTGTGAGCAAATTTGAAAACAGATTAGATAATTACATAATCAGTAAAATCATCTGATAAAAAACAGCATTTCCTGTCCATAAGATATTTTAATAACTTGAGTCAATCAAGAAGTTTTTATATTATAAAGTCATCAAGTTGTGAAATAAAGCAGGCACGCACATGAAATCGGTTTCATTAAATAGTAGTGAACTTCGAAAAATTACCATACTACAAAAGGTGTCATCGTTTAACTGCCTATACTAAAAGGATTTTCTTGCAAACTCCTTTGGTGGAAAATTAATTATTAGAAATTTTAAATAAAATAATAGGTATTAAAAACAATCATCTGCTGGCAAGCTCGCTATAAATAAGTGAGTCCAAACTTTGTTCGGTTTCGATAATAGCGTATAGGTCTGAATTGTCGCTGTAACTTTTTTCAATTACAGAATAAATTTGATTATTGATATAATATTCACTATCAGCGTTGAACGAAGTAATATATGTTAATAGTCCGGAAAAAAAAACGATCACCATTAACAAAGCAACCATACGATTGCGCTGACTTTTTTTTCGCCCAATTACCGTTGAAGCAATTTTATAATCCCAGTTGCTGTCACCAAGTCGTTTATTAATCTCATTCATTATTTTCCCTCACTATTACGCATCCTTGAAATAAGCTCACGTGCACGCGAAAGCCTTGATTTAACAGTTCCACCCGCAATAGATAAAGATGCAGCAATCTCTTTTTCTGTAAACCCCCTCAAATAAAGGTCCACGACCTCTTTTTGAATTCGAGGTAGCCTAGTTAAATAATTTTGATAAGCCTCTTTCTGGGCAAAAACATCATCTGAATCTTTAACGTCTTTATTCTCTATTCTCTCCATCGATTTTTGAGAAAATTTCTTCTGTTTTTGCTCTTCCCTAAGAGACTTTTTTGTTATTCGCAAGGCCTCGTTTCTGGCAATAGCATAGAGCCAGGTTGACAATTCGGACTCACCTTTGAACTTGTCGTTTACCAGCGCCCGGTAAGCTCGCAGATATGTCTCTTGGACTGCGTCGTCGATAAGATGATGGAATCTTTCCGGCAAATTTTTCGCAACGGCTGAAAGAACTATCGATTTGGTTTTGCCAACAATCTGAGCGAAATCTCTCTCTGAAATCATCTTTTTCTAAACTGCCGATTATGTCTGCGTGCCCTACTAAGCTGTTCAGGACTCAGAACTTTTTCCACTTCAATACGATGTTCTATCATCAACAACCGGCGACTAATTTCAGGTTCGGACATTTCTTTTAAAATATCTTTAACCTTATTCAAGTCAACTTTATCTCGACGCAGTTCAACCCTAAGATTATCTTCAAGCGGTTCAAGCACTTCTCTGATAGCTAAATGACGGCCGGAAAAAATTTCATTTATTTTTTTTATTTCTAAACCCTGCTCTTCGGTCAAATCCAATCCCCTGCAAAGTCTTTCCAGGTCCATATTTTCTGCTCTACTGCCATGAAGCCGAATGCGTCTAGACATACCGAAACGCTCACTTTTAACAGAATTTTGGTTGTCTTTTCCAAACGGAAATTTTTCACAGGAAGTCAACAAAAGAAGAGCAGTAAAAAAAATCATAACTTTATTATAAATCATATTTTACTCCATATTTACAATATATAACTTAGACCTGTTTTTATTCATTTTGGTTCCGTTTTTATTGTCAGTTAAGCTATATCTTCAGCGCCTCTTTGCATTTTTAAAGTGGTACTGAACGAGGGACAACGAGATAATCAGATAACTTTTTTTCGCCTACGTTTATCTTCGTACATTCGCTTATCTGCACAATTTACAAGTTCGGTCAAGGTTTCCCCGTCCCGGTGCACCGACGCGCATCCCCAGCTTATCGAGATATTAAGACTGGTATCGGCCGCAGAAAAAGTGTTCTTTCTCAGGGTCTCTTCTAAAAGTTCAAAAAAGAGACTTACTCCGTCCATATCACAGTTAAAAAATAGTGCCACAAATTCATCTCCTCCATAGCGGCAAAAGAGATCGGCTTCCCGTTTTAGGGCTATATATTCCGAGGCAAAAAACTTGAGGGCATTATCACCCGCCGAGTGGCCATAGGTATCGTTAATCATTTTAAAATCATTCAAATCTATTAGCACTATTTGCAAGGGAAGCCCCCCACGGTAAGCCTGATCCATTGTGACCTTACAAAGATCTTCAAAATAACCTCGTGTATAAACACCAGTCAGACTATCATATTTGGAATTAAATATCGCTTTCTGTATTCTATT
>ERZ795053.4036-NODE-4036-length-16181-cov-5.658006_pt1 | contig 16181 bp, 14 predicted proteins | sample MGYA00375137_ERZ795053 | MGnify/ENA primary metagenome ERZ795053 (study PRJEB30182, sample SAMN05720284) | activated sludge metagenome | isolation source: Anaerobic digester | place: Hong Kong | collected 2014-12-17 ...
CATCCGCGCAAAGTCCGCCAACGAGATCGGCTATCTCGTGCCGGCCGCCAAGCCAGCGGCGAAGTAATAGACCTTTTTTGGTTGGTCGCATTTTCTGCGGCGAACCGGCGACCACTTCGTCGGAAAATGCTCCAAGTGCCCTGGGCGCGCGGGCCTTACTGCGGCTTGAGAGCGTGCGTGATGACCTTGCGCATGATGCTTGGCAAGGCTGAGTCGGCCAGATCACGCCGGTGGACCCAACGGCAGCGCTCAGGCTCGGCCCAAAACGTCATCTCTGCATCGGCCGGCACGATGGCACGATAGACCGCCAGCTCCAGACGAAAATGGGTAAAGGTATGCACGACAAGACCGGGCACCTCCCACCAAGAGGCCCGCACAGGCGCCGCCCGCATGAGGCCGCGCGAAGAGGGCGCATCATCGGTCCAGGGAGTCGAGGGCACTTCCAGCATACCGCCCAGAAGACCGGCGTCCGGACGCTTGCGCAGCAGAACGTAGCCATCTTCCCGCAGTGCCAGGAACGCAATGCCCGAACGAACCGGCCGATCCGGCTTTTCAGCTCTTGCAGGCAGCTGGGTCTCCAGCCCCTTGGCGGCAGCGGCACAGTCCGACTGCACCGGACAGACGAGACATGATGGGCTCTTGGGCGAGCAGATGGTGGCGCCCAGATCCATCATCGCCTGGGCAAAATCGCCAGGGCGATCGCGCGGGGTGAGCGTCGCCGCAAGACGCTTTAATTCGCCCTTCGCCTGTGGCAGCGGCTGGCGGACAGCAAACAGCCGCGCCGTAACGCGCTCCACATTGCCGTCGACAGGCGTTGCCGGTTCATTGAAGGCAATCGCCGCAATGGCCGCGGCCGTATAAGGGCCGATCCCCGGCAGTTTGATCAGTTCGGCCTGCGTGCGTGGGAATTTGCCGCCGTGATTGCCGGCGACTTCGATGGCGCACTCATGCAGCTTGCGGGCACGCGCGTAATAGCCAAGGCCCGCCCAGGCCGCCAACACCTCATCGCGATCGGCCGCCGCAAGCGCCTTCACATTTGGCCAGCGGGCCAGAAACTTGAGGAAATAGGGGATCACGACCTTGACGGTCGTCTGCTGCAGCATGATCTCGCTAAGCCAGACCTTGTAAGGGTCGGCGCGGCGTCCGGGCGGCGCGCGCCACGGCAAATCCCGGCGCTCGCGGTCATACCAATCGAGTAGAGCCGCGACCGTGTCCGGACCCGCCGGACGCAATGGAAGTTGCATTCGTGCAACAGCTAGCAAATGCGCCCCCAGAATTCGAGCCTGACGCAATATCCAGGTGATGGCTGGCATCGTTCGAATCGTTAAGCAGATGTTAAGGGGTCAGAACGCCCCTGGAAACGAAGCAACCGGACTTTGAGGTGTGAAAAAGCTGGACGGCAGGGCGAATGCGGCAGATCCGGCACGCCCCGGTGGGACGGCGCCAAGCGATGTCTGGCGGCCTCACGGCCGTGGCAACAACACGCGTGCGATCGCCAGCCTAATCCCACGGATCACTCAGAAGTCATTCGAAAAACACGGTTTTGCGGCGGCCAGCCTGATCATGGACTGGGCGCAGATCGTCGGCCACGAGAGGGCGCGCAACACCCGCCCGTTGAAGCTCAAGTGGCCGCGAACACTTCAGAAATTCAGCGAAACTTCCGAAAACTGCGAGGGGCGGCCTGGAGCAACCCTTGTGCTCCAGGTTGATCCGGCCATCGCGCTCGACATTCAATACCAATCAGGCCAGCTGATCGAACGCGTCAACGCCTATTTCGGGTACCGGGCGGTGGCAAACCTTCGTCTCATCCAGGAGGCAATCGGTGAGGATGCGAACCGACCCGATCGTTTGAGTGGACAAAGTCCTCGCGCCCCGGTGATGCCAGTTCCGGGAACAAGTCCATCACAAAACGCCCCAAATGGCTTGCCTGGCGGCGATGAGGACCCTCTTTCGGCAGCTTTGGCGCGGCTGGGCGCGCACGTTGCAGCGCAAATTCGAGGCCGCAAGCCAGATTGAAGCGGATCGGCGCTCTAATCACGCAAAATGAGGCAATCGTGATCCCACCGGGAAGCACCGCAGGCTGTGCGTTCAGTTGGTATTCAAGCCGGTTTTGCCTTAATGCGTCGCCAGCCCCATGCTATGGGCACACGCTATTGGACCGGGCCATCCTGGCGTGGCCACGTCACCTGACGCGCCGCCACACACCCGACCGAATGAAGGAGCACCGCACGTGACAGAAACCGCCGATTGTACTTTTCTCGCCGCCATCACGCGCCGCCGGTTGCTGGCCGGCACGGCGGCCCTCGCCTGCGTTGCGGCGAGCGGGTTCACCTCACATGTCGCGATGGCGCAAAGACGCCGCTCTGGACCGACCGAGATCCCCGTCGAGGACCTTATGAAGCCCGTTGATGGGCTGGCGGATGTTGCTCTTGGACCGGCAGAGGCCAAAGTCACGATCGTCGAATATGCATCCATGACTTGCGGCCATTGCAGCCACTTCCACAAGGATGTCTTCCCAAAGATCAAAGAAAAGTACATCGACACCGGCAAGGTACGCTTCATCATGCGCGAATTCCCGCTCGACAATCTCGCAGCGGCCGCCTCGATGTTGGCGCGTTGCGTTCCGGCCGACAAAGTCTATCCGGCAATTGGCCTGTTCTTCGAAACACAGGCCGAGTGGGCATTTGTACAAGACAATCCGGTCGCAAAATTGTTTGAGATCGCCAAGCAGGCCGGTTTCACCAAGGACAGCTTCGACAAATGCCTGACCAACCAGAAGCTGCTCGACCAGATCAACGCGCAGCGCGCCCGCGCCTCTAACCAGTTCGGCGTCTCGGCAACGCCCACATTCTTCATCAACGGCAAGAAGTTGCAAAGCGCACCCACCGTGGAAGCCTTCGATGGCATGATCGAACCACTGCTCAAATAGAGCAGTTTTCGACGAAGTGGACACCGGTTTGTCGAAGACAATGCAACCAAACAAGAAGCTACAGCACCGATCTCATTCCATCAGATCGGTGCTGTAGATGCAGTGTCAGAGGGGGAACAACAAGACCTTGCGCATCAAACGCGCCATCGCCATCGGCTTCATCTCATTGATCGGCGCCGGCCTTGCGGCCTGCGCCAACGATCAGATTTTGAGCGTTGGTAATGCCACGCAAGACCCTGCGTCGGCAGCCACCTCCTCGACCTCAGCCTATGGTGACAGTGCTGGCGCATCGACTTCGAGTGGAATTCCAAACCCTCTTACCGGCGAGATCACCGACCGGCCACCAGGCGGGCGCACGGTCATCGCCAACCCGTCGGTTGGCGAAATCATGACGACCGGGCCGTTGCCCGAAATGTCCTGGGGCAATGCCGATGCCCCGGTGACAGTGATCAAATACATGTCGCTGACCTGCCCCTATTGCCGGCGCTTCCAACTGGAAGTTTTTCCAGCCTTCAAGAAGGCCTACATCGACACCGGCAAGGTGCGCTTCATCATCCGCGAGTTCCCGATCGGGCGCGCATCGGGTAACGCGACCGTCGCGCTGCGCTGCGCGGGGCCTGACAAGTACCTCGAGCTGTACGGTAAATTCCTCGCCCAGCAGGCATCCTGGGTGTCCCAGGAGGTCCGCCTCGACGCCATCTATGCGGTCACCCAACAGGTGGGGATGACGCGCGCCCAGTTCGACCAGTGCCTAAAGAATCAGGACATGATCAACGGGCTGAAGTGGATCAAGGATCGCGGCCGCACGCTCGGCATCATCGGCACACCGAACTTCTTCGTGGACGGCAAGCTGGTCAAACGCGTGCTGTCGTTAGAAGATCTCTCGGCCATGGTCGATGCGGCGCTGGCCAAACATGCCGGCTCAGGTCCAGCCACGGCAGCAGCGGGGCGCTAAAGCAGCGGGTGGCATAACGGCTTCAAGCCGTAACCTGCCGCACGGCACCACGACGGCAAGACCCTGACTGCGCAATGTTGTGCATGCTCTATTTCCTGCGTCACGCGTTGTCTGCGCATCGCAGTCATGCCAATTCGTGCCGATGCAATCTTGTCGCCGAACCCGTGTACAGCGCACGAGAATGGAGCCTTGAAAACACCGTCCGATGAAGATCTCCCGTCTCAGATTGCTGGGCTTCAAGTCCTTCGTGGAGCCGACCGAGCTCGTCATCGAGCCGGGGCTGACGGGCGTTGTCGGCCCCAACGGATGCGGCAAGTCCAATCTCCTCGAAGCGTTACGCTGGGTGATGGGTGAGACGTCGCACAAATCGATGCGCGCTGCCGCCATGGACGACGTGATTTTCTCCGGCACGACCCACAGGCCGCCACGTGTTGCCGCCGAAGTCACCATGTTCCTCGACAACACCGAGCGCCAGGCACCGGCCGAATACAACGATCGTGACGCCATCGAGATCACCCGCCGCATCGAGCGGGAAGCAGGATCGGCCTATCGCATCAACGGCAAGGATGCACGCGCGCGCGACATCAAAATCCTGTTTGAGGATGCGGCAACGGGGGCGCGTTCACCCGCACTGGTGCGCCAGGGGCAGATCGGCGAGATCGTCAATGCCAAGCCCGAGCAGCGCCGCCGCATCCTGGAGGACGCCGCCGGCATCGCGGGACTGCACTCCCGCCGCCACGAAGCTGAGCTGCGGCTGAAGGCGGCCGAAACCAATCTGGCGCGCATTACCGACGTGTTGGGCCAAGTCACCTCGCAGATCGATTCACTCAAGCGGCAAGCCCGCCAGGCGCGGCGCTACAAGGAGTTGTCGGAGGAGATCCGCAAACAGGATGCGCTGCTTGCGCATTTGAAGTGGACTGACGCGCAGGCCCACGTGGATCAAAGCGAAGCCAACCTGCGCGATGCGCTGGAGACCTTGTCCAGGGCTCTGGCCGAGGAGGCGCAAGCCCTCAAGCAGGAGACTGCATGCGCTGAAGCACTGCCCTCCTTGCGCGAAGCTGAAGCCCATCGCGCGGCGGCACTGCACCGCGTCAAGGTGGAAGTGGAGACCTTCGAGCGCGAAGCCCAACAGGCCGGCGACCGGCGCCAGGAGCTGGACGCACGCATGCAGCAGCTCACCGCCGATCTCATCCGCGAGGAAACGCTGGTCAATGAGGCCAACGACCTGATGCAGCGGCTCGAAGAGGAAATACTCGATCTTGGCCAAGCCGATACGGCCGCAACCGATGCCGAGGATAAGGCTGCTTCGGAGCATGCCGCAGCGACAGCGGTATTGGCGGCCTCGGAAGCGGCGCTGGCCGAGGTAACGCATCGCTCGGCTGAAGCGCACGCGATGCGCCGTGCCCTCGAGGCGGCGTCGGCGGAACGCCGAGCAGTGCGCGAAAAGCTGGAGCGCCAGCTTACCGCGCTGCATGCACAAGAGCGCGAGATTGCCGCCCGCGCCCCGCAGAGCGGAGCATTGAGCGACCTCAGCGACCTCGTCACGCAGATCGGTGATGAGATTGTCGACATCGAAGTGCGCCAGCAGGCTTGTGAACAGCGCGTTACAACGCTTCTGGAAGATCTCAAGGTGAAGCGCGCGGCCGCCGAGAAAGCACGCCTTTCGATCAACGCCATCACCACCGAGCGTGAAACGCTTTCGCGTCTGCTGGTCGTTGCACGCGACGACGACGTGCCGGCAATTGTCGATCAGGTGCGCGTGGCCCCGGGATACGAGACGGCCCTGGGTGCCGCGCTCGGCGATGACCTTGATGCACCCGCCGGCGAAGACGGGGCGGTGCATTGGCGTCTCATCAAAGCGTTGGCGTCAGATCCCGAGTTGCCCGCCGGTGCGGTTGCACTCACAAAGCTCGTCAGCGGACCCGCCGAGCTGAAACGACGCCTGGCGCAGGTTGGCGTTGTCGAGCGCGCCGTCGGCCCCGGCTTGCAGTCAGCGCTCAAGGCAGGACAGCGCCTGGTCAGCCGGGAGGGCGATCTTTGGCGGTGGGACGGCTATGTGGCGGCCGCAGACGGGGTGACTGCGGCGGCCCAGCGCCTGGCGCAAAAGAACCGCCTTGCCGCACTCGCATTCGAGGAAGCCGAAGCGCGCGAGGTCGCTGATACGATCGCGCAGGACGAGGCGATTGCCGAGGCGGCTTTGCAAGAGACCGAAGCTGAATTGCGCATGCTGACCCAGACGTGGCGGGCCACGCAGATCCGGTTGACCCAGACGCGCGATCAACTGGCGGCGGCCGACCAGGCAGCGCGGGAGATGGAAACGAAGCTTGCCATCATCCTGGAAGCCCGGGCGCGAACCGAAGACGACCTGGCCGAAGCGCATCAGCGTACCGAGGAAGATGGATTTGCCTTCGAGGCCCTGCCTGCAAGCGACGAGATCGAAGCGGACCTGGTGCAGGCACGTGAACACACCCAGCAACAGCGCACGTCCCTGGCCGGCGCACAGGCGCTCGTTTCGGAGCTGTCGCGCGCCCGGCGCAGCCGCGAGGAGCGGCGCGCGGCTGCGATTGGCGATCTGCAACGCTGGAAATCGCGCAGCGCCAACGCCGGCCAGCAGATCACGCGCCTCAACGAGCGCGCCGCCACCACCCGCGCCGAGCTGGAGAGCCTTGCGGATCTGCCGGCAAAACTGGAGGCACGACGCCAAGCGCTTTTCAACGCCGTGGCAGCAGCCGATGGAGAACGTCAACAGGCCGCCGACGCACTGGCGGGCGCTGAAACCTCCTTCCACGAAGCGCAAAAGGCATTGCGGGCAACACAAGGAACGGTTTCCACGGCCCGCGAGGCACGCGCCCGGATCGAGGCGCAACTGGAGAGTGCCCGCGAGCGCCGCCAGGACGAAGCACGCCACATTCGCGAGACCCTGGGCGTCATTCCACAGGGTTGCCTGCCACTTGCCGGCTTGACGCCGGATGATCGGTTGCCCGCCTTGAGCGAGGTGGAGCGCCAGCTCGCTAAACTGAAGACCGACCGCGACAGGCTCGGCGGCGTCAACCTTGCCGCCGACGATGAACTGACCACAATGGCCGAACAATTCGAGATGCTCGATACGGAGCGGCGCGACGTCGAAGCGGCAATCGCCAAACTGCGCGGCGCAATCGGTCAGCTCAACCGCGAGGCAAAAAAGCGGCTCGATGACGCCTTCCACACGGTCAACGGTCACTTCGCACGCCTGTTCACGACGCTGTTCGGTGGTGGGGAAGCGCAGCTGGAAATGATCGAGGGTGAGGATCCGCTGGAAGCCGGTCTGGAAATCATCGCCAAGCCGCCAGGCAAGAAACCCGCCACGCTGTCGCTCCTGTCAGGGGGCGAGCAGACGCTGACGGCGTTGTCGCTGATCTTCGCGGTGTTCTTGACCAACCCCTCGCCCATCTGCGTGCTCGATGAGGTGGACGCACCGTTGGACGACGCCAACGTCGACCGCTTCTGTACGTTGATGGAAAAGATGGCTGACGAGACCGCGACCCGGTTCCTCGTCATCACGCACCACCCGATGACGATGGCGCGCATGAACCGCCTGTTCGGCGTGACGATGGCCGAAAAAGGCGTCTCCCAACTCGTCTCGGTCAATTTGGAAACCGCTCATGGGTTCCTTGAGGCCGGCTGAGACGGCATCCTGGGCGCCAACCCCACCCATTCCAGTAAACGGGCCAGTGAACGGGGGCCAATCAACGGACCGGACACCACGGCCTTATTCTTTAGGCCAGTGGGGTTTGCTGAAGACGCCAACCCGGACCAAGGAACCCGACAAAAAAGGCAGTGTGGCAGGGCACGGGAAAGCCGAAAATCCGCTTTTACGGGACATTTCAAATTCGCCCGCGCGACGACCTAGCCCACGGCTTGAAAACCCCCGCAAAATACCCTCCGAATAACCCCTAGTTTCGCGACGTTCGTCGGGGTCACGTTTTCTTGACACCCCTATAGCCCCTCTCTATGGTGCGCCGCGTTCGGGCCTCGCGAGAGGCCTGGATTCCTCGTTTGCAGGGTCTTGCCCGAGATGTCGAATTCGTCGAATGGACAGGATCACAACGGGGGAAAGCTAAGCCCTCAGGAAATCGCTCATTTCGAGCACAGGGTTTCCGAGCTCAACAAGAAGCTCGGCAAGGTGCGCGCGGGCAAGATTGCCAAGGCTGAATCACAAGGCGGTTCAGCGGTCGGCGGACGCGGTATGAGTTATGGTTTCAAGATCGGCTCCGAATTCGTCGGGGCTATTCTTGTGGGTGCGGCGATTGGCTATGGCCTGGACTACCTGCTGGGCACAAAGCCATGGCTGGCGTTGGCGTTCTTTTTGTTGGGCTTTGCTGCCGGCGTGCTCAACGTGATGCGCGGATATCAGCAATTACAAGGCGATATCGAGCGCCAGACCGGCGCAAACATCGGCAAAGATCTGCCGGACGACGATGATTGACAACCTTGGGGGTTGAACGTGGCATCTGAATCTCATGGCGGCGCTGGCATGCCCGATCCGATCCATCAGTTCGAGATCAAGAGGCTCGTTCCGCTTGAGCTGTTCGGACTGGATGCCACGTTTACGAACTCCGCCTTGTTCATGGTGCTGGCTGTCGTGCTGATTGCCGGCTTCCTCATCTTCTCGATGCAGGGACGTTCCCTGGTGCCGACCCGGCTGCAGTCGCTTTCGGAAATGCTCTATGAGTTTGTTGCCAACATGGTGCGCGACACGATGGGGCATGGCCACGACGAACATGGCCACGGTCACGGCTACATGAAATTCTTCCCCCTGGTCTTTACCATCTTCATCTTCATCCTGACGCTCAACATGCTGGGCATGATCCCGGGCTTTTTCACTTCGACCAGCCACCTTGCGGTGACTGCCAGCTTGGCGCTGCTCGTGTTCGTCACGGTGCTTATCGTCGGCTTCGCCAAGAACGGCGTTGGATTCTTGAAGCTGTTCGTGCCCTCGGGCGTGCCGATCTACGTGCTGCCACTGGTGGTCGCCATTGAGATCATCTCGTTTCTTTCGCGTCCCGTCAGCCACTCGGTGCGTCTGTTCGCCAACATGCTGGCTGGCCATATCACGCTGAAAGTCTTCGCCGGGTTCATCATCATGCTGCTGGGCGCTGGTGGCGCTTATGGTGTGTTGTCGATCCTACCGCTCACCATGGCGACAGCGCTGACCGCGCTGGAGTTCCTGGTCGCATTCCTGCAGGCCTACGTGTTCGCCATGCTGACCTGCATGTACCTCAACGACGCGCTCCATCCCGGACACTGATCTTTCCGGGATGCGCGACGGCGACTTTTCACCCATTCGGACCCATCCAAACCGTCAAGGAGAACAACCATGGATCCAGCTTCCGCCAAGCTCATCGGCGCCGGTCTTGCTGCTATCGGCACGGGTGCCGCTGCGATCGGCGTCGGCAACCTGTTTGGCCAGTTCCTGCAGGGCGCGCTGCGCAATCCGTCTGCTTCCGATGGCCAGTTTGGCCGCTTGATCTTCGGCTTCGCCGTGACCGAGGCGCTCGGCATCTTCGCGCTGCTGATCGCGTTCCTGCTGCTGTTCACCTGATCTCACAACAGATCAGGTCCTTGACTGCGTAACGGTGCGGGCCCTGGCGGCCCCACCGTGCTGCAGCCTCAAGTTCAATTCAATTGGCTCCATCCTGAACCGGACAGGTCATGGCTGAACCGCACAAAACCGAGACGGGCGTTGCTCACGAAGCTGGGCACAAGGGCGCTTTTCCGCCCCTGGACTCGACCCACTTCGCACCCCAGGTCATCTGGCTCGCAATTACCTTCGCAATCCTTTATTGGCTGTTGTCGAAGATTGCGCTGCCGCGCATCGGAGAGGTGATCGAGGAGCGGCGCGATCGCATCCAGAGGGATCTTGATGCAGCCGAGGCGCTCAAATCGGAAACCGAACAGGCGATCGGCAACTATGAGCGCTCGCTTGCCGAGGCCCGCTCCAAGGCCAGCGGTATTGCGCGTGAAACGCGCGACAAGCTCGCCGCGCAGACTGCCAAGAAGCGCCATGAGAGTGAAGCCCAGGTCAACGCAACAATCGCGGAGGCCGAGGGTCGCATCACGGCCATGAAGAACAGTGCCCTCACTTCAGTCAACGATATCGCCGCGGAGACAGCCAGCGCCATCGTCGGCAAGCTGATCGGCGAGAACGTCAGCACCGCTGAAGCCAAGAACCACCTTTGAACCCGCACCCAGGAGGCCATCACTCATGGCTGTTTTCACCTATGGCACCGCAGAGTTCTGGGTCCTCATAGCGTTCTTGTTCTTCTTCGGCATTGTCTTCTACCTGAAGGTGCCGGCGCAGATGAACCAGGCGCTCGACGCGCGGGCCGAAGCCATCAAGAAGGAACTGGACGACGCACGTCTGCTGCGCGAGGAAGCGCAGGCCCTGCTCGCCGATTACCAGAAAAAGAGCCGCGAGGCCGAGGAAGAGGCAAAGAGCATCATTGAGCAGGCGCGTCGCGAAGCGGAATCGCTGGCCGACGAAACCGAAAAGCAGCTTGCCGAAACAGTTGCGCGGCGCTCGAAGATGGCCGAGGAAAAGATTGCGCGTGCCGAGGCCCAGGCCCTGGCCGAGGTGCGCAGCTCTGCCGTCGATGCCGCCCTCAAGGCCGCTGAGAAGATTCTCGCCGGAAAGGTCACCGGCGCCAAGTCCGACGCCTTGATCAAGCAGAGCCTCGCCGACATCAAGGGCAAGCTGAACTGATTGAGACACCCCACAGCGCTGTGATGTATTGAAGCCCGGAAGCATCCGCTTCCGGGCTTTTTGTCGACACACCCAGTTCACCTAAAGGCGTCGCGTTCTTCGACAGTTCCCTCTTTGCGGAAGTCAACACTGGTGCGTTCGGTGCGCGTGTAGCAGGGATACGGATAGATCCTATGAGGTCTGCCATCACTTTGTCACTGGAACAGCTGCGAAGCCCTCGTCAGCCTCAAAATGTCAGCCTCAAAATTCAAGCGCCAGAAAATAACGATGCGCCCAGCCCGATTGCCGGCCGTATGCGACAGGGCACCATTCGCCAACGCAGTAACCGGTGAGCCGGATGCGGTTGCCTGACGGCGGTATCGTTGCGACGACGGCTGACTGCGCATCGGGGCGACGCCGCAGATTGAGGACGTCCCCGGCCGGCACGCGCACGACCTTGTAGGTCAGCGGGTTGCGCGACGATCGCCCACCCAGAGCGTTTCTTCGTCCGCCATGTTCGGCTGCAAGAAAGTAGCGGTTGACCCAGCCTTGGCGAGGGCCAAGTTGCACCGGACACCACTCGCCAGTGCAGTTTCCCACCAGCACGATTCCTTTGGCGCGCGCTCGGATGGTCGAGACGATTGGTGCAGTGGGCGCGGGCCCAGTGCGCACGTTTAGCACATCGTCGCGCGCAACATTGACGACGCGGTAGGTTGCGCCATAGGCCGACTTGCCGACAGGTTTGTGGTGCCGCGGAGTTTGGGCAGCGTCTTTGCTGGCAGCCATCCGTGGTTGGGTGGTTTGGTGACCTTGTCTTTTTTCCGGTGCCGGTGGTTTCGATACATGCACGGGCGTCGGCACGTGAGTTGGCCCGGACGTTGGCACGGGAGAATGTCGCGGGGGCACTTTGCGCGCCACTGCGGTTGGTACCGCCGCGGGCTTTGTCACTGACTTGGGAGTAGGCGCGCTGGCGCGCTGCCTTTCATGTTTCTCATCTGATGGTGATGCAGCCGGCGCAGGATTGCTGAGTTCGACAATGGTGCCTGTGCCCTTGTCGCCGTCCTGATCAATCCACTCGATACGGTTTTCCGCTGTGCGGAAAACACGCGCGCAATTGGTTCGCTTGTTGAACCAGGTGTTCCAGCGCTGACATAGTTTGGAGCCTTCGATCCACCACTTGCCCCGGTCCTTTTGTGAACCAAGGAAGAAGGCGACGGCACCGGCCTTGCCTTCGAGTGTGCCATCGGCACCGTAAGACACTGGAACGACACTCCCCAACGGCGTGTCGACTTGGATCTTGGCGCCAGGGATCCGCTTGCGCAACGTATCACCCGAGAGCGGCTCGGCAGCGAAGGCTGCACCGACGGGGGCGACGAATACCACCAATGTGCAGAGGGCTGATACGCCGATCGATTTTGCGACGAGCTTCTGCATGCTGTAAAAATTCCTCCAGCGGTACGTCTCAAAGTCCGCCAGTGTGGTTAACGTCTCGCTAAGGATGGGTCCGCTCCAAGCTGCCCTGTTGGCGATTGCAATTCTGCTCCGACATATCGGCGTTTTTTTGCCCCGATGGTGTTTATATTCAACTCCGCGTGCGCGCTCACGCAGCGCCTCCAGTCCCGCTAAGCTTCATCGGCGCCGCCCGTTCTTCCGGTTGCTCAGCGCACAAATAATAAAGGTTGCGAACCTTTGCGGCTCCGTTGTGAACTTTAGCGTTGACCCAATTAATGCAGCGATCTGATGGCGCGGCTAGCCACTGAACGGTGACACTGTTTTTATCTACGAGAAGCAATCGGGCTCTCGCGACCTCAACCCTGCCGCGCGGGAAATAACGGGCCAAACCCAATAATGGGACGTCGCGGTATCGACGCCTATTTGGAGAGCGCTTTTTTCAAAGGGCTTCTTCCTGAGGACTTTGCCTTTCGAAGGATAAGGAGCAGCGCTTCAGGTTGTTGATTGCCCGCATTTTCCGCGACAGCCCGGCATCGACTTCGTCGGCGAATGCTGCCAACACGCGCGCTGCGACTTACTGGTTATCTCTGATCACGCGGCGGGCAAGTTCGTGCGGGGCTTTGAAACGTGGCCATCAATACCCGCAAGCGCGCCACATGCACAAACCGTAATCAGCGTGATCAAAACTTCAACAGTCCTACATAGGTCTTGACAGATATAAATTCGTATAACAACCTTTCAGAACTCAGTCATGTACTCGACACGCACCCTGGCAACAGCGCACTGGGCGACGAGGAAGCAGATCAATGACTCGCAGAAAGCCGAGCAAAACGACTGCATCGACTGCTCCGGGCGAGCCCAAGCACAAGCTCATTGCCAATCGCCTTCTGGCACAGATCGAAGCTGGAACCTGGACGCCGGGCGCACAAATTCCTTCAGAGGACCAGCTGGCCATCGACACAGGTGCAAGCCTGGGCACAATCCGGCGCGCGCTTGGAAATCTCGTCGAAATGGGCGTCCTTGAGCGCCATCATGGCAAGGGAACGTTCGTCTCTGGCGCGCGGGCGCTCGAACGACAACTGCGCCATTTCAGGTTCGTTGCGGAAGGATCGACAAAGCTGCTGCCGGTCTACTTCCGGGTCCTCGATGTCGCACAAACAAGTGATCGCGGTCCCTGGCAGGCGGCGCTTGGTGCATCCAGCGATATCTTCGTGCGCGTATCGCGAATTGTCTCGGTCAACAGCGAGTTCGATATCTTCAACGAAGTCTACCTGCCCAAGAAACGCTTCGCGATGCTGTTGGACATGGCAGACAATCTCGATGGCGTCTCGATCCGCGATCTTCTTGCCGAGCGCTTCAACGCACCCACCTTGACGACGCACCAATACATGCGTTGCGAGCCGCTGCCGCCGCGCGTCGCGCGCCATATCGGCGTGGCCGCCGGCCAATACGGCATGGTCTTGACCGTTTGTGCCATGAGCTACCGTAAAACTCCTATCACCTGGCAGCGCGTCTTCATTCCTCCGAGCGACCGCGCGCTGGAAATATCCTGCGTTTCCAATTTCAGTCTCGTGGGATGAACCCGATGAACCTCCCGGACCTCGTGAATGTTGCGCAGCACTTAGGGGAGGAACAAAGACTGGCGCCCGTGAACGCCATCAAAGGTCCCGCTGCCCGCTTGGAAGGAGCACATCATGGTGCACGACTTATCGAGACGCTCATTCGCCGGCTCTTTGGTGCTGGGCCTCACCCTATCACTCGCGTTGGGGCTTGCTACGTCAGCGGCCAACGCAACAGAGTGGCCCAGTCTCAGCCTGAAATTCGGCCATCCCTACAACGAGGCGCATCCGCTCGCCAGAGGCGCGCAGAAATTCGCCGAAATCATCAAGGAGAAATCGGGCGACAAGATCAAGATTGCCGTATTCCCCAACAGCACGATCGGTGCGGCGCGCGCCCTCGTCGAAAGCATGCAGATCGGCGTCGTCGATTTCGCACTGGTTCCAACAACCAACGTCGCCACATTCTACAAGCCGCTCGACCTTTTCTATCTGCCGTTCCTGTTCCGCGATCGACAGCATGCCTATGCGGTGTCCGACGGGCCGATCGGCCAGAAGCTGTTTGAGGACATGCGCCAGAAGATCGGCATCCGCACGATCGCGATGTTCGAAAGCGGCTTTCGCACGATCACGACACGTGACAAGAAAATCGAAAAGCCCGACGACATGAAGGGGGTCAAGTTCAGAGTGGTAACCAACCCGCTCAACGTCGACACGTTCAAGGCGCTCGGCGCCAATCCCACACCCATGGCGTTGTCGGAAGTCTTCACCGGCCTGCAGCAGGGAACCATCGACGGCCAGGACAATCCGATCGGAAACGTGAAGGCGTTCGGCTTCGACAAGGTGCAGAAGTTCATCACCCTATCGAACCACCAGTGGGCCGGCATCATGTTCCTGGCCAATGACAAGATGTGGCAGAACCAGCCGCCAGAAGTTCAAAAGCTGTTTGCCGATACTGCAAAGGAAGTCCAAACCTGGGAACGCGAAACACTCAATGCCGAGGAAGCGACCTATCTGGAAGAGATGCAAAAGGACGGCATGACCGTGACGCGGCTGACACCGGAGCAGTCCGCGGCCTTCCAGGCGGCGATGAAGCCGGTGTGGGACAAGTATCGCGACAAGATCGGCGCGGAGCTGATCCAGTCGGTCGTCGATACGAAATAACCCGACCATTGAGCCAGACGGCCGAGCGAGGCATCACATGACATTGATCGCAAAGCTGTTGGGTTGGTTTGAAAGCATACTGGCGGCCGCCTGCGCCATCTGTTTCGCCGTGATGTTTGTGCTTGGCGTGGCGACCGTCTTCTTCCGGTTCGTCGTGGAAAGCTCACTGGCATTTCCCGAAGAACTGATCCGCTATCTCTTTGTCTGGGCAACGGCTCTGGGTTCTGCGGTGGCCTACCGCCGCAATGCCCACGCCGCAATCGGCATTCTCGTCGATCACCTGCCCAGCGGCCTCAAGCGTGCAGCACTCCTCGTCGGGACGACGGCTAGCGCCATGTTCTTCGCGATCCTGCTTTACGAAGGCATAGGGCTCAGCGCACGCGTTGTCCCGCAGATCTCTCCGGCCCTCGAGATCTCAATGGCGTGGGTCTACGCGGCGGTTCCCACGGGCGGCTTCTTCCTGCTTCTCTTCTCGGTCGAGTTGCTCGTCAAACAAGCCACCATGCCCGCCTCCCAGCTGATCGCTAACAGCCACTGAACCCAATCTCAATTGCGCGCGCCTCCAGGAGCAACGACGTGACAACGACGATCATCTTCCTGGTTCCACTCCTCTTGATGCTCGTGCGAACGCCGATTGCCGTTGCGCTCGGACTTGCAAGTGCCGCCGGGTTGCTTCTTTCCGGCATCAACCTGGAGATCATGATCCAGCAGATCATAACCACGAATGATTCCTTCCCGCTGCTGGCAATACCGTTCTTCATTCTCGCCGGCGAGATCATGTCGACGGGTGGCATGTCGCGGCGGCTCGTTGATTTTGCCGGCGCGCTCGTTGGCCACTTTCGTGGTGGGCTGGCTGCCGTGGCAATTCTCGGATCGAGTTTCTTTGCAGCTCTTTCAGGGTCCAACGCGGCGACCGTTGCCGCTATTGGCGGCATCATGAACGCACCAATGGCCGAGAAGGGATACCGGCCATCGTACACGGCAGCAACAATCGCCGCGGCCGGCGTCACCGGCATGATCATACCGCCCAGCATCCTCCTCATTCTCTATGGCGTCGTGACAGGCGTATCGATCTCTGACCTGTTCCTTGCCGGTGTCATCCCGGGCATCTTCATTTGCCTCAGCCTGCTTGCACTCAACTGGTTCATCGTGCGCGGCCAGAACGTCGAGCGCCTGGCGTTCCAGGGCAGTGGCGAGATCGTACGTACATTCAAGGCGGCGTTCTTTCCTTTGATGATGCCGGTGATTATTCTTTCGGGAATCTATGGCGGTGTCTTCACACCGACCGAAGCGGCCATCGTGGCAGTTCTTTACGGCTTGGCCGTCGGCATTGCCTTCCGGGAACTCAGCTGGCGATCGATTGTCCAGGCGCTCATCAACGCGTCGATCTCCTCATGCGTGGTG
>ERZ795053.4039-NODE-4039-length-16172-cov-6.518769_pt1 | contig 16172 bp, 7 predicted proteins | sample MGYA00375137_ERZ795053 | MGnify/ENA primary metagenome ERZ795053 (study PRJEB30182, sample SAMN05720284) | activated sludge metagenome | isolation source: Anaerobic digester | place: Hong Kong | collected 2014-12-17 ...
GTTTGCCGCCGCGAGTATCGCGACGATCTGCTCACCGTCAAATATCGGGACTCCGAGGTAGCGGGTGATGGGCACGTGCCCCTCCGGATACCCGTGTTTTGCGGGATGTGCGGAGCGATAATCGTTGAGAATGAAGGGGCTCCTCCGGCGGATGGCCTCCCCCCAGACGCCCGCTGACGCGATGGGGTAGTGCATCGGCTTGTCTGACACGGCACACTCCTTCATTGTACCCTTCGACCATGAATGAATGGTCATGACCGATTCATCCTGGCTTATCAGCCCGACGAAGGAGTATTCGCTCTCCGTCATCCGGAGGCACGCCTCGAGGGAGTACCCGAACAGGTCGTGAAACGGCTCATCCTTCATCCGGTTCAGTTCCAGGAGCATCCGGGTTCTCGTGGCCTGGAGCCGAATCACCTTCTCTGCACGTTTCTGTTCGGTTATGTCGACGCCGACACCGATATACAGGGGGGGCTCCCCTGCCTTATGGGGGAGTTCACGGGTATTCCAGAGGAGGGTCTTTTTGGTGCCGTCCCTGCAGGTGACGGTAGTCGTGAAATTCTCGAGCTGCGACTGCGTGGAGATGATCTCGTTTATCCGGCGGGTAAGCTCGCGCCGGTAATCCTGGTCAGGGTAAATGGCCTTCCATATCTCGTTTCTCCCTCTCACTTCGTCGAAGGTGTACCCGCATATCAACTCGGCCGCCGGGTTCCATTCGATGACCCGTCCTTTTTCATCGAGGACCATCATCCATACGTTCGCGTTCCGTATGATCCGCTGCTGCACCTGCTGGCTCTTATCGAGGTCTGCCCGGATCCTCTCAAGGTTCTCTGCCAGGTAGACTGCCAGTGCCCCGATACCGATGAACACGATGGTCCTGGCGGCGGCCCCCCCTATGGTTGCCGGGTCGCCCGGGTGGAAATACACGACGAGCCCCAGGTACAGGAAACTGAGGACAGCGATCCCCCAGAAACCCTGGCGTCTGTACCGGTATGCCAGGAGAATGATCGGGATGTAGTAGAGGTGCATGAAGATGATCGTGATGCCCTGCGAGAGGCAGTATACCGTCAGCGTGACGACGGCGACGGAGAGCAGGGCTGTAACCGCCATCCATGTCCTCTCCCCCGTCGCGGTCACGGGATAGAGCATCCGTTTCATATCCGCCGGACCCCCCTCGCAGTCGGGTGCTTCATTCCTTCACCTTCAGCACCATGGAAAACCGTGTCCCCGTGCTCCTGTCGAGTTCGATCGTCCCGTCCAGCTGCTTCACGAGGGAGGTGACGAGGCGGAGCCCCAGTGACCCGGGATTCCGCCAGTCCACGTCGGCAGGAAAGCCTACTCCGGTATCTCCCACATCAAGAGATATGGTGTCGCCGTCGCGCCTGGCCGAGATCGATATCACTCCTTTTGTCCCTGGCGGGAACGCATGCTTGAGCGCATTGGATACGAGCTCGTTGATGATGAGCCCAAGCGGGATGGCGGTGTTGATGGGGAGCGTGATCTTTTCGATGTCGGTCTTCAAAACCACCCTCCGGGAACCGGTCTCGTAGTACGCGAAGAGCTGGGTGGTGAGGAACCTGATGTAATCGACGAGATCGATATCAGAGAGGCTCTCTGACTTGTAGAGTTTCTCGTGGACGAGCGCCATGGCACGCACCCGGTTCTGCGTCTCGGCCAACACCTGTCTCATCACAGGGTCCTGGATCTGGCGGAGCTGGAGGTTCGAGAGGCTGATGATGATCTGGAGGTTGTTCTTGACGCGGTGGTGGATCTCTCGCAGGAGCAGGATCTTCTCGTCAAGGGCAGATCGAAGTTTCTTCTCCGTCTCCTCGCGCTGTACGATCTCCTCCTCGAGTGACACGTTCGCGTCCTCGAGCGCCTTCGTCCGCTCCTCGACCTTCTGCTCGAGGACGGTGTTTAAAGAGCGGATCTCGGCCTCCATCAGCTTCCTGTCGGTGATATCGCTTGCGAATCCCAGCAGACGCTGGTCATCGATCCTGACCGCCTTGATAAGCCAGTACCGCACCTCCCCGCCCTTTGTCACAAACCGCGTCTCCCCGGTCGCTTCTCCCTCCTCCCTTACCTGTCGGAAGTGTTCGAATGCGATGTGCAGATCGTCGGGGGATACAAGGTCTTTTATCTTTTTTCCGAGGAGTTCTTCCCGTGTGTACCCGGTGATCCCACATGCAGCCTTGTTCACCATCAGGTAATTACCCTCTTCGTCTGCAAGGAATATCCCCTCAGGGGCATGTTCAATGTAACTCCTGAACCTCTCCTCGCTCCGGCGGAGCGCATCCTGGGCCGCCTTCTGCTCGGTGACGTCCCGGGCGATGGTCGAGACCCCGATGAGATCTCCCAACGGGTCCCTGATCGGGGATGAGGTGAGCGCCACCTCGATGAGCCTGCCGTTCCTGGTCCTCCGCAGGGCATCCCAGTGGACCACATCCACCCCTGCACGAATCCGTTCGATCATCCTGAAAGAACCCTCCATGTGGCCGGGGGGTGCAATGAATGAGATGTGACGGCCGATCGCCTCTTCCGCCGTATACCCGTATATCTTCTCGGCCCCCGCGTTCCAGCTCGTGATCAACCCCTCAAGGGACTTGCCGATGATCGCGTCGTTTGAGTGCTCGATGATAGCGGAGAGGTAAGTGAGCCGCGCTTCTGATCTCTTCTTCTCCGTGATATCTTCAAAGATGGCAATGAAGTACCCCTTCTCCGGGCTCGAGACTGCGATGTGGAGCCAGGTCTGGAGGGGAGTGAAATAGATATCAAAGGTCTCGGGTCTCCCCGTGGATGCAACCCTGCCATAGATCTTGAGCAGTTCCGGGGTCTCTCTCCTCGTCCCGGGGATCGCCTCGCTGACAGGCCGGCCTACCACGTCTTTCAGGCCGGTGAGCCGGTAGAATGCGGGGTTGACTTCCAGGTAATCCCAGTCTGCAGGCCGGCCTTCGTTGTCATAGATCATCCGGCAGTAGGCGAAGCCCTCGAACATCGATTCAAAAAGATTGCGATACTTCCCCTCGCTCTCTGCCAGGCGCTCCTCGTTCTGCTTCATCTCGCGCCAGAGGAGATCGAACGGACGCTTCTGCCCGATATCGAGAAACGCCAGGTACCACAGGTAGACGGCGACCACCCGGAGGAGATGGCCGAGCATGTTGGCAAAGCCGTAGACGCTCACGTATGCGGTGAAGGAGAGTTCTGCGGCGACAAAAAAGGCATTCGCAAACAACAGGAGGGAGAGCACATCCGGATCGAAATGGACACGTTGCCTGTAGAGGAGAACTGCGGACGCCACGAGGATTGCGCAGATTGCGTATTCACTGTAGATCTTGAATGGGGTGAGGCCGATCCCCTCGATGAAGCAGTGGGGGAATACCCCTGTATAGATTGCCGCAAGCAGTGCCGCGGTTGCGACCCCGAAGACCGCGAGGAGGGCCGGGAACCTGACCTTCCTGCCGATGGCAAGCGGGGCAAGGAGGAGCGAGAAAGCCTGGAGATACCGGGCAGCGATCCAGAGCTGGGTGGGAAGGTCGGCACCCCCGAACGAGAACACCCCCATCCCCATGTAGGCCAGCGTGTGCAGGATGTCGATACCCCCGGCACAGAGGAGACCGACCCCCACGACCAGGAAGAATGCATTGTCTATGTACTTCCGGCCGTTCCATATCAGGATAAAAATGGAGAAGGAGATGACGATGGTGAAGATCTCGACGATGCTGTGGAAGAGGAGGTAGTTGACGGTGCTTAAGAGGGCGAGCAGGAGGAGAACCGCTCCCATCCCCACCGCCTGTCTAAGCATGTGCATGTCGTCGGGTGATGAAACCCCGGGTAAAAGACTGCCTCCGCCTGGTTTTTCTCTCTTCGGCTCATCGTTCATGGTTCATTCCTTCTCCTGCAGTACCAGGGTAAACGCGGTTCCCTGGCTCCTGTCGAGTTCGATGCTCCCGTTCAGTTGCGATACCAGCGAGTTGACCAGTCGGAGGCCGAGCGACGCGGGCTTTCTCCAGTCGAGGTCTCCTGGAATGCCCACCCCCGTGTCACGGTATTCCACGAACAGGGTATTGTTCTCCCGCCGCACGCTGACGGAAACTGCTCCACCCTTCCTTCCAGGGAACCCGTACTTGAGCGAGTTCGTGATGAGCTCGTTCATGATCAGCCCGAACGGGATCGCGGTGTTGATATCCACGAAGATCTCCTCAAGATCGGTGGAGAAGGTTATCCCGCGGCTGGCTGCCCCATAGAACTGGAAAAGGTTCTTTCCCAGGAATTTTATGTAGTCGTCGAGATTAATCCGCGAGAGGTTCTCTGTCTGGTACAGCTTCTCGTGGACGAGCGCCATGGCACGCACCCGGTTCTGGCTCTCGCGGATCGCGGCGAGCGTTCCTTCATCCGTGATATACCGCGACTGGAGGTTCAGGAGGCTGACGATGATCTGCAGGTTGTTCTTGACCCGGTGGTGCACCTCCCGGAGAAGAGTGAGCTTCTCTTCAAGCGTGGCGCGGAGGTTCTCCTCGGCTTCCACCCGGTGTCCGATCTCCCCGAGGAGGGTAACATTCGTCTCCTCGAGTTCGCGGGTCCGTTCAGCAACCCTCTGCTCGAGCACGGCATTCAACGCGCGGACCTCGGACTCCATCATCCTGCGGCTCGTGATGTTGTGCGAGATGCCGATGATCCTGGCGGTCCTGCCTGAAGGGTCTTTGAGGGGGACAAGAGTCGTCGAGTAGTACTGCCGTCCCTCAGGGAGTTCGCGGGCCTCCTCGTAGCCGAGAAGGGATCCTTCCTCCAGGCATTTCCGGTACATGGAGGCGAGATGGGAGGAGACGTCCTCCGAAAAGACCTCTTCAATGAACTTACCCAGGGCAGATTCATTCGATACCCCCATCTCCTCCTCGGAGACCGGGTTCATGTACAGCATCCTGAACCGGCCCTCATCCGTCACTTCCACGACAAAGATGCTGTCGGGTGAGTTGGTGACCACCTCTTCGTATCGCTTCTCCGCATCCCGGAGATTCTCTTCCGCCCTTTTGATAGCAGTGATATCGACAACCATGCCGGTGATTGTCCGGGTGGTGCCATCGGGGGAACTGGCGGTAATTCCCCCGCTGTCATGGAACCACTTCCACTCACCCCCTGATGTCCTGATTCGGTATTCCACGTCGTAGAGCGATCTCCTTCCCTCGAGGTGGTCCCGCATCGCCTTCATCGCGGGCTCGTAGTCGTCGGGGTGCAGGAGAGAGCAGAAGTCCTGGTAGGTCGTGAACTGGTCAGGGGCATACCCAATCATAGTCGCTTTCCGGTCATGGAACCGGACACCCCCCGAGGGGAGGTCCATCTCCCACCAGGCGATGTTTCCCATCTTCATCGCCACCTCGAGGCGGGCCTCGCTTCTCCTCCGCTCTTCTTCGGCCTTATGTTGCGCGGTAATATCGCGGGCCACACTGATCACCGAGAGAACGGTTCCATCGGGAGAGAATTCAGGGATGAGTCTTGACTCGAATAACAGGGAACCATCTCTTGCAGGATACTGAAATGTAAACGTAAGGGATTTTCCCTGCGTAAAGACCTGGTCCAGTTTCCCGTCCCAGAGCCCTGTGAGGTCCTCGTCCATGCCAAGATCCTGGTTTGTCCTGCCAATGAACGTCTCCACAGGCAGGCCGGTGATCCTCTCGATGGCCGAATTAATGAAGATGTGCCGGCGTTCCCTGTCAAATCGGGCGATAATGTCGGGAATACTCTCCGTGAGGGTGCGGTACCGCTCCTCGCTCTGGCTGAGTGCTTCTGCTGCCTGCTTCTGCACGGTCACATCCTCGTAAATGGCGACAACCTCTCCCGAGGGGAGCCGGTAGACGAAGTTGTCGCGCCAGCCCACTATCCGGTCGTCCCTGTACATCGATACCGGGTGTTCGATTGGCTCACCGGTCTTCCATACCCTGGAAAACACGTCGAAGAGCCCGAATTCCTGTATCCCCGGAAAGACCTCGAGCACACTGCGGCCGATGACCTCGTCCCTTTTCACCTTCTCTATCCGCTCTACCTCGGGATTGATATCCCTGATGACGAAGTCCTCCCCGTTCCCGACCGCCTCGTAGATCGCTACCCCTGCGTGCATGTTCAAGAAGAGGTTCCGGAAGCGCTCTTCGCTCTCGTGGAGCGCGGCCTCTGCCTCTTTCTGTGCCGTGATATCGCGGCCCACCGACTGGTACTCCTTCACCCTGCCGGAATCGTCGAAGAACGCACGGTCGCTCCACTGCTGCCATCGCACGGTGCCGTCCGGCATGATGATCCGGTGTTCGGTGAGGACCGGGGACCCGGGAGAGAGGGAGGCGAAGACCTGCCTGACTTTTTCCCGGTCCTGTGGAAAGATCCCGGGGAAAAAGACCTGCCCGATCAATTCCTCCGGTGTCTTTCCAAAGTACCGGGCATACGCGTCATTTACATAGACATAGGTGCCGTCCGGCCTGAACCTGCAGACAAACTCTGTCTGGTCTTCGATGATGTTGTGATAGCGTTCCTCGCTTTCGCGGAGTGCATTGAGCATCTGAATTCGTTCCGAGAGATCGAGCAAGGCTCCGACCATCCTGATCGCCCTTCCCTCCCGGTTGCGGATCACGTACCCGCGGTCAAGGACCTGTGCGTAGGATCCGTCCGCCCTGCAAAACCGGTACTCCTCGGACCAGACGTTCTCTCCTTCATCGATCGCTGCATGGATACTCCCGATGACCCGATCCCGGTCATCGGGATGTATCCGGTCATACCACGAGGTGATCCTCGGTTCCACCCTCTCAGGCGTGTAGCCAAAGACGGCCTGGATTCCCTCGTTCCACCAGTGATCGTCAGTGACGAGATCCCAGTCCCATATGGTGTCCCTGGTCGCCTTCGCAACGAGGGTGAACCGTTCATTGGACTCCCTGACCTTCGCTTCCGCTTCTTTTACGTCGGTCATGTCCCTGACCACGGTGACTGCCCCGGTGATGGTGCCGGATACATCCCTGACCGGCGAGGAACTGACCTGGCGATACCGGAGTTGCCCCGTCGCGGGGGTCCGGATGATCTCCTCCATGCCCGTGATAACCTCACCCGCAAGGGCACGGAGTGGAGGTGCCTCATCGATGGGGCGCGGGGTACCGTCGGGCCGGTAGACCTCGAGGTTCCCTGCAAGCGCCTCGACAACAGGAGTGTCCTCCTCCCCAAGCGAGAATTCTTCTCTTGCCCGCGGATTTGCGAGCGTGAACCGGTGGCCTTTGTCGGTGAACCACACCTCGTCAGGTATACTGTTCAGGAGCGATGAAAGCCATTCCTTCTCGTCGCTGAGCGCTGCAACCAGCGTTTCGATCCGGGCCTCAGCCTCTTTCCGGGCCGTGATATCGAGAATATTTCCTACGAGCCGGACGGGCCGGCCCCCGGCATATTCAACCTGTGCAGTGGTCTTTACCCACTTCTTCGTCCCGCGGCGGCTTTCGAACTGCAGTTCAAGGTCGTACGGGGACCCCTCCTCGACTGCCCGGCGGAACGCGTCTTCGAGGATAGCGCGATCCTCCGGAGAATAGAAGGCGATATCCGCCTGGATGTTGTTTGGATCGTAGTCGGGTGGTACCTCATAGATCCGGTACACTTCGTCGGTCCACGTGATCGTCGCGGACGGGATATCATATTCCCAGCCACCTACGTGGGTAATCTCCTGGGTCTGGTTCAGGAGGAACTCGCTCCTCCGGAGCGCCTCCTCGGTCTTCCTCCTCTCAGTGATATCCCTGATCACCTCGATCGCACCTGCCCTGTTTCCTGTATTGTCATAGAGGGGAGCCGCGGTACCCCACAGGTAGGCGCCCCTTCCCCCGAACAGACCCGGGATGTAGGCCTCCGAGGTGATCTTCTCTCCGTCCCGTTGCATGTACAGGTATCGCTTCTCGATATCCTCCTCGCGTTCCAGGACGAGATCGATCAGGATCGGCCGCCGTTCGCCATAGAACGGAATACTGTATTCATATTCGCCCTTCCCGAGCACCTGGTCGGCCGAAACGCCTGTCATCGCCTCGATTGCCCGGTTCCACGCGATGACCTTCCCTTCCATGTCGATGGCAAACGTCGCGTCCGGGAGTATGTCGAGGATATCTGCCAGTCGCTTCCAGGATTCCCTCGCCGTCTCTTCTGCCTTCTTCTTCTCTGTTATGTCGCAGGAGATGACCTGCACGCCGGTGACTGCGCCGCCGGCGTCCCGAAGCGGCGAGTATATCGAGAGCATCGTGTGGATCCCGCCGGGCGACTCTATCTCATCCTCGTAAAAATCGGGTGCACCAATCATCTTCTGCGCCTTTTGTATCCGCCCGAGAATGATCCCGGCTTTTTCACGGCCAGACAGTTCGGATACCGGTCTCCCGGTGAAGTCCCCGGGACTGCCGCCGGCCAGGTCCGCTGCAGCCCGGTTTACGGACAGGATGGTGCCCTCCGGATCACAGGACCATATCGCCGCCGCACCGACGCTCCCTGAGATCTGCCTGAACCTTTCAGCCGCCTCAAGCGACGAACTCCAGGCCCTCTCCGCGGATTCAAGGTAACCCCAGCAGTCAAGCGTGCGCCTTGTATAATGGGGAATGTCCCGGACCATTCCTTCCGACCAGACGGCATAATCAAAGGCTCCCGCCTTCACGGCCGCCTCCTCCACACGCTGGCTGTCTTCGTCTCCTGCTACGAGAACGAGGGGCACGGTTGCCAGGCCGTCAATTTTTGTCAGGATATCCAGCCCGTCTCCGTCGAAAAGCCGGAGCGAGGCGAATATGAGATCGGGCTGATCATCCCCGGCTGCGGACATCCCTTCCTGGAGCGTCCGGGCGATCGTCAGGCGAAACTCGTCGGCGTGTTGCGAGAATACCTCTCCGATCAGCTCAACCCGGGTCCGGTCGTCTTCGACCACCAGTACGTGGAATGGTTCTTCTTTCTTCGCATGCCCGGTTGCCGCGATAAAGTCTGCCATAATACCGGTCAGGACACCCCGCTTTGCCGGGTCTGCACCACGTCCCGGTACCCGAATTCTCTGATCAGGCGTGCAGGTATCCCGGATTCAAATGGCACTTCCACGTCACTGTCCGCATGATCACCGGAGCTGTTGACACAATCCCCTTTCTCCGTAACCATGCACGAGGTCAGGCAAAGAGACGGCATGTCGGTGATCGCATGCTGGACGTGAACACCGCAAATCCCTGGAAAGAGTCGAATGGATAGAAAGGGATCTTGCGCGTTATATTTCCTCGGGCCACCGGTTTTTCCGCCGTAGAAGAGATAACCAGCCGGTTCTGCTCCAGCCGACCGGCCCGTCCTGTCTGCCGGACACAAATCCCGCATGCACCGGGGCACCATCACCGTATGCTCCGGACTATATTTCGTGGCGATAAAATGGTCTGGCTCTCCGGCAGGTTCAGCCATATATCTGTCTTTATACACCCGTTTATTTATAAACCTTGAGAGGATTTCGGGCCCTTGGAACCCATGCCCGCCACCTTTTGGCCTGTATCCGGCGGGATTATGACCGGAATTGCAATGAAAAAGATACTTTCGGATATGTATCAGGAGCCGTTCCGCTGGCGGCCCTGGCCGGTTCCATCACGGCGGTGCACCTCTCTTCCACACATATTTATTGTCCCCTGTCCAAAAGATTTGATGATATATCGCATGGTAACAAGGACGTTTCCCAAATACAGTAGTTTCCTTTCTTTTTCTCATAGTCGGGGTGTGGCCACTGCGGATCTCGTGTCTCCTTCGCCTTTGGACTCTTCTTTTCCATTCATCTCCCCCCTCATCCGGCGACGGTCCGGACACGCGTCACGCCGTGTTTTTGGCAGGCTTTTGGTGTGCCGTGTCCATGGTATGACGGAGCCGAAAAGACCGGGAATGCAGCCTGTTGTTTCTGGCCAGGAGCCAGGGGGAGCGGCCGTCAGGGGTATGACCCCGGAGATCACCACGAACGGGGGGGGCGCCACTGGTTCATGACGACAGGACACAGATGGAGAAGCGTATCCCCATCCTCGTCATCGCCGCGATCCTCATCCTCCTGATCATCGGCGCAGCAGCCGTCTTCTACCAGTCACAGAAAGATCAGGCGAGAGAGACGGTAACGAGGGACCTTGCATCGATAAGCACGCTGAAGGCGGAACAGATCGCGTCCTGGAGAGAGGAGCGCCTCCAGGACGCCAGGAGGACATCCCAAAACCCCTTCTTCATCGAGGGGGTGGACGCATATCTCTCCTCGCCAAGCCCCGGAGACGAGGAGAAGATCCTAGCAATGATGCACGAGATCAATACATCCGCCCATTACCATAACGTCCTCCTGGTTGACCCCGGTGCGAATGTCAGGATAAGCCTGGATCCGGGAATCTCCACGGTTTACCCTGGTGTCTTCGAGGGTATGGAAGAGGCGTTCGCGAGTGGAGACGCGGTGCTCACCGGTCTCCATCTCCTTCCGGGGACGGATACGCCGCACATGGACGTCATCGCACCGCTCGTTCTCCAGAACGGCGAAGACAGGATAGATGTTGGAGCCATCGTCCTCTCCATCAATCCGGAAGCGTTCCTGTACCCGTATGTCCAGTCGTGGCCTGTCCCGAGCAGGAGCGCCGAGACGCTGATTGTTGAACGGCAGGGAGACCGCGTCCTCTTCCTCAACGATCTCCGGCACCAGGAGCACACAGCGCTTCACTTCAGCATACCCCTGACCGAGACCGACGTGCCGGCCGTGATAGCGGTCTCCGGGACGACCGGGATTTTCGAAGGCCGGGATTACCGCGGGGTCGATGTCATCTCTTTTATCAGGCCCGTTCCTGCCTCGCCATGGTTCATAGTTACAAAGGTCGATACCGAGGAGGCGTTCTCCAGCTGGGCGGCCCAGTCGGCCATGATCCTCGCTATCGGGGCAGCGCTCCTGGCAGGAGTCCTCGTTTCGACCGCCTGGATCCGGCAGCGGGAACAGAGAGTGCACTACCAGTCCCTGTACAGGATGGAGGCAGAGAAGAGCCGCGTGGAACAGCTCAGCCGCGAACGCATGGAAGCGTTATTGCACCTCGCCGGCATGGAGACTGCAACCGAGCAGGAGCTTGCGGATTTCGTGATGGACGCGGCATGTCGCCTCACAGACAGCTCGCTCGCATTTATCGGGAAGATGTCGCCGGACGAGTCGGTCTTCTGCCTCACCGCATGGTCGAGATCGGTCTTGGCCGAGTGTGCGGTGGCAAAGGACCCTCTCCACTTCCCGGTCGCATGGGCAGGCATCTGGGCAGAGGCAGTCAGACAGCGTAAACCAATCGTCGTAAACGATTACGCAGCACCCCTCCCCGGCAAAAAAGGGCTCCCGGAAGGACATGTCCCGATACACCGGTTCGTCTCAGTGCCAATCTTCGAAGGCAACCGGATCGTCATGATCTGTGCCGTCGCAAACAAGGAGACCGAATATGTCCCTCTCGATGTCGATCAACTCGTGCTCCTGGTGCAGGGGGCCTGGCGACACCTGCAGAGACGGGTAGCGGCAGAGGCCCTCCGGGAGAGCGAGGAGCGCTACCGGGAGTTCTTCACCACATCGCGGGACTCGGTATTCATCACGACACCTGATGGCAGGTGGATCGACTTCAACGATGCATCCCTCGAGATCTTCGGGTTTGCTTCACGCGAGGAACTGATGACGCTGCCGCTCCCGGAACTCTACGAACACCAGGAGGAGAGGGCTGCACTGCTGGCACTTATCGAGAAGGAAGGGCATGTAAGGGAGTACCCGGTCCGTCTCCGGAAGAAAGACAGGACCGTCATCGACACCCTGATCACTGCAGTCCCGGTCCGGGAGAGCGATGGGAGTGTCAGGGCATACATCGGGTCGATCCGGGACATCACCGAGCGGAAGCTGGCACAAAAAGCGCTCCGCGAGAGCGAGGAGAGGTTCAGGTCTTACTTCGAGGGATCAACCACAGGTATCTTCATCTCGGATTCGCAGGGGCGTTTCCGTGGAGTGAACCCCACTGCCTGCAGGTGGATGCGATACTCAAGGGAGGAGTTGCTCGGGTTGAGTATTCCCGATATACTGGACGATTCCTCGCGCAGGACCGCCATGGACAAGTTCCGGGAACTCGTGGAGACCGGGAGAACAACCACCGAGGCCGTCTTCGTACGCAAAGACGGCACCCGTTTCATAATGGTTGTCGATGCGGTGAGGATCAGGGCGGATGAGTACATCGCGTTCTGCCAGGACGTTACCGCGCGGAGAGCGGCGGAAGAAGAGCGGGAGGAACTCATCCGGCAGCTCGAGCAGAAGAACGCGGAACTCGAGCGGTTCACCTATACCGTCTCGCACGATCTCAAGAGCCCCCTGATCACCATCCGCGGATTTGCCGGACTCCTCGAGAAGGATCTGCTCAGGGGGGATATAGAACGGACCACAACAGACATCAGCCGGATCAACGCTGCCGTCGACAGGATGCAGCACCTGCTCACCGACCTTCTCAACCTCTCGCGCATCGGCAGGCTGATCAATCCTCCTGAAGATATCGAGCTTGGCACAATCGCCAGTGAGGCGGTCGAACTCCTCGCCGGGCCAATCAGGGAGCATGGCGTGCATGTCGGGATTGCTCCCGGCCTTCCCACGGTCCATGTCGATCATGCCCGCATCCTCGAGGTCTACACGAACCTGATCGAGAATGCCATCAGGTTCACGATGGGACAGGAGAACCCTGTGATAGAGATAGGGATGCGGGAAGAGGAGGGAGAGCGGGTCTTCTTCGTCCGGGACAACGGGATCGGGATCGAGCCCCGGTACCTCACGAAGATCTTCGGCCTCTTCGAGAAGCTGGACGGGAGATCCGAGGGGACGGGAATCGGTCTTGCGATCGTGAAGCGGATCATCGGGGTGCACGGCGGGAGGATCTGGGCCGAATCCCGGGGAGGGGGTACGGGCACCACATTCTGCTTCACCCTTCCGATGCCTGGCGGAGAGTAACTGGCAAAGAATAAAAAGATCAAAGCATAAATCGTCAATCATGGCAGAACTCCCAGGGGAACCTCTGCATATCCTCCTCGTCGAGGATAACGAGGCACATGCCGAACTGATTATCCGGAGCATGCACGACCTGCAGGTAGCAGGCAGGATCCACCACGTGCTTGATGGAGAGCAGGCACTCGACTACGTCTTCGGCCGGGGAGCGTACGCCGATTCCACACAGTATCCCCGCCCGGACCTCATCCTTCTCGACCTCCGTCTGCCACGGATCGACGGGCTCGAAGTTCTCGAGACCATCAAGACCACCCCCGGTCTTTTGAGAATCCCGATCGTCATCCTCACCAGTTCTGATGCCGAGAACGATATCGCACGTTCATACGACTTCCACGCGAACAGCTACGTGGTAAAGCCCCTGGAGTTCAAAAAGTTCACCCGCCTCATGAAAGACCTCGGGTGCTACTGGCTGGAATGGAATACCATGCCTGAACCGGAATAAACCCGGAGCCTGTGAAAGAGCGTTCCGGGCGATATATCCCGGGCCCGGAATCAATTGCCCGGATATGCATTCCCACAGCATGATGAGGCACCCCACACATCTGCCCGGAAGGTTTTTTCGGTAAGAGGCGAAGGGATTATTCCTCCCCTGGCACTGGAAGATCCCGGTCGCCGGGGTTCGATACAGGAAACCCCCCTGCGATGAAGAGGAATCGCGATCTCCCGGGTGAAGAGCTATCCTAATAAATCCTGCACAGTGTATACATGATCTGATGGACGAATCCCGGACCGCGGGTTCTACGGGACCTGCAAGGATACTGATCGTGGAAGATGAGATGATTGTTGCCGAGGATCTCGCCCTGGTGCTCAGTAGTCTCGGGTATAAAACGGCAGGTATCGTCGCTTCAGGCGAGGAGGCCGTTGAGAAGATACGAGAACTCGCGCCTGACCTCATCCTCATGGACATCCACCTCGCAGGAAGAATGAGTGGAATCGAGGCAGCAGACAGCATCAGGACATTGTACGACGCCCCTGTCATCTATATCACCGCATTTGCGGATACGCACCTCATCGACCGCGCCAGGGCCACGATGCCGTACGGATACATTGTCAAGCCATACAACGAGAGGGAGATCCATTCAACCATCGAGATCGCACTGTACACGCATGGACTCCACCAGCAGGTCCGGGCGAGCGAGGAGCGATACCGGGGATTCGTCGAGAACTTCCTCGGTATAGCCTGCCGGCGGAGGATGGATCACTCACCCGAATTCTTCCACGGGACGACGGAGGCGATAACCGGTTACACGGAGACCGAACTCCTTTCCGGAACACCTTCATGGGAAGACCTGATCGTACCGGAAGATAGAGAACGGATAAGGCAGCATGACCGTGAGATCATCGGGCAGGGTGCAACCAGGCATACCCGGGAATACCGGATCAGAAGGCGGGACGGTACTTTCGTATGGGTCCGCGAACTGATCAGCGTTGTCCCGGACAGCATGGGAAAGCCACGGTACATCCAGAGCGCGATATATGACATCACGGAGCAGAAAGACGCGGAAGCCGCGCTGCAGAAGGCAAACGAGGAACTCGAAGAGCGTGTGAGAGAGAGGACAGAGTCGCTCAACCAGCAGGTCCTCTTTCTCCAGCAGTTGATCAACACCATCCCAAGCCCGGTCTATTACAAGGACACACGGTGCACCTACACCGGGTGCAATACCGCCTTTGAGAGTTATCTTGGCATCCCGCGGTCCCGTATTCTCGGGAAGACCGACAAGGAGATCCTGCCCGCAGAGATAGCCGCGATGACACGCGAGAAGGACCGGTTCCTCCTCTCGCACCAGGGGATACAGGCATACCAGATGAAATTTCCCCATCGTGACCGGACCACACACGAGGTTCTTGCAAAAAAAGCGACTTTTACGGACAGCGAGGGTAAGATTACCGGATTTATCGGGTTTTTGGTGGACATCACTGACCGCATACAGACAGAAGATCGGCTACGGGAGAGCGAGCAGCGGTTCCGGGCGGTTGTCCAGGACCAGACCGACCTGATCTGCAGGATCCTTCCCAACAGGACGGTGCTGTTCGCAAACACCGCATTCCTATCCTATTTCGGAAAGCGATCAGAGGACACCACAGGGTACATATTCCGCTTCCCTGTCCACCCCGACGACCAGGCCGCTTTCGACTCGCATTTTGCATCTTTTTCACCGGACCACCCCGTCGGTTCACTGGAGTTCCGGTGCCTGAAGGAGGGCCGGGAGGAGAGATGGCACAGGTGGATCAACCGGGCCTTCTTCGATGACCAGGGCAATCTCCAGGAGTATCTCTCGATCGGACGTGACATCACCGAAAAGAAGGATCTCGAAATACGTGACCGGGAGGCACACCTGAAGATGGAGCGGATCAGATCCCGCCTTTACAGGCTGAACGACCAGGTGAGAGGGCCACTCTCTACGCTCATTCTCCTTGCACGGAAGGGAACCGGTGAGAACGCAGCGGAGATCCTCATGAAGGCCGAAGAGATCGAATCGGTCCTGGAACAATTTTTTTGGGAATCAGACCATTAAAAGAGATTTTGAGTTACGAACACAGGGGTATTGTCCGACCGGAAAGCAGGCATTTCACCCCCGCCCGGGGCGTCTCCGGGATACCCTTACTTCAGCCGGGAAGACCCGGCGTTCCCGATCAGGATCAGGATGTTTCTCATCCCGGCATTATCCTCCTTGATGATTGCAGCCCGGAGCCAGACCAACCGTGTCCTGCCACTCCTTGTCGTGATCAGCGCCTGGCATGGCAGGTAGTCGACCGCTTCCAGTGAGAGGATCCGCTGTATCGTCTCCTCTTCCTCCCCGGTTTTCGCACCCGGTGCAAGGTTTAACAGGCCAAAAATGTCCTTGCCCATGAGTTCCTGCGTGGTATACCCGGTCACGAGTTCGGATGCAGGGTTCGCAAAGACTATCCTCCTGTTCGGATCGATGATCAGGCCGCAGTCACTGCTCCGCGTGAGCGAGAGCTCCACCTTCTCTCTCGCACTCCCGATCCTCTCCTTCAGCCTCCGCTTGTATATCGCAAACTCGATATTGGAATACAGTTCGCGTGGATTATATGGTTTGACAAGGTAACTGTGGCTCTCGGTCCGGAGCGCCCTGTTGAGTGTCTCTTCATCCGCGTAGGCGGTCAGGTATATGACCGGGATATC
>ERZ795053.4040-NODE-4040-length-16167-cov-10.246400_pt1 | contig 16167 bp, 13 predicted proteins | sample MGYA00375137_ERZ795053 | MGnify/ENA primary metagenome ERZ795053 (study PRJEB30182, sample SAMN05720284) | activated sludge metagenome | isolation source: Anaerobic digester | place: Hong Kong | collected 2014-12-17 ...
CGGGGCCATCATCCTGGGCAAAGCCAATCTCAGCGAATGGGCCAACTTCCGCTCCAGCCGCTCGTCCTCCGGCTGGAGCAGCCGCGGCGGCCAGACGCACAATCCCTACGCCCTGGACCGCAATCCTTGCGGCTCCAGTTCCGGTTCGGCCGTAGCCGTTTCCGCCAATTTTTGCGCGGCGGCCATTGGCACCGAAACAGACGGCTCAATCGTCTGCCCGTCGCACGCCAACGGCATCGTGGGGATTAAACCCACGTTGGGTCTTGTCAGCCGTGCCGGGGTTATTCCCATCGGTCACAGCCAGGATACGGCCGGCCCGATGGCCCGCACCGTCACCGATGCGGCCCTTGTGCTGGGCGCGCTCACCGGCATCGACCCGCGGGATCCGGCTACGGCCGTTTCCGCTGACCAATACCACACCGATTACACCCAATTCCTGGACAAAAACGGCCTGCAAGGAGCGCGCATCGGCGTGGCCCGCAACTTCTTTGGCTTCCACCCTGATGTCGACGCCCTCATGGAGCAGGCCATCGCCGCCATGCAGGCCGCCGGGGCGGAAATCGTCGATCCGGCCGACCTGGATTCGCTGGCAGGCTTTGGCGAAGCGGAAGTGACAGTGCTGCTGTATGAATTTAAGGCCGATATGGCCGCTTACCTGGCAACCCTTGGCCCGGACGCGCCGATGAAGAGCATGGCCGACCTCATCGCCTTTAACGAAGCCCACGCAAGCACCGTCATGCCTTACTTTGGCCAAGAGCGTATGCTGGCCGCGCAAGAAAAAGGCCCGCTGACTGAGGAGGCCTACCTGGAAGCCCTGGCCACCAACCACAAACAGGCGCGCCAGGAAGGCATCGACAAAGTGCTGCACACCCACAACCTGGACGCCATCATCGCTCCCACCGGCGGCCCGGCCTGGCTGACGGATTGGGTGAACGGCGACCATTACGGCGGCGGCAGTTCTTCCCCTGCGGCCGTGGCCGGTTATCCCAGCATCACCGTGCCGGCGGGCTTTGTGCGCGGCCTGCCGGTGGGTATCTCGTTCATCGGCGGGGCGTTTCAGGAGCCGGTATTGTTGAAGCTGGCATACGCCTTCGAGCAGGCCACACAGGCACGGCGCGCGCCGCAGTTTTTCCCCACACTGCCCTTCGCCGAAAGCGAAGCCCACAACAAACTCTAGCTGCGATTTCTTAAGTAAATCGCAAAAAGTTTTTGGTATTAGACCCGAAGGGTTTTGCACCAATTGAGTCGAGTATCCTAGGTTTCAAACCCTTCGGGTCTTCTGAAAACTTTCCAATGTTCATTTAGCGCGCCTGAGAAACGGGGCAGAGATACCCCGGCTCCACTTAGCGCCAAGGAACCGGTCTTGCCGCTTTGCGCCTGAATGACTGCTTAAGCCTCCTGGATGACTGCTTAAGCCTCCTGAATCGTTCCTAACACCTCCTGAATGATTCCTAAGACCTCCTGAATCGTTCCTAAGACTTCCCGAATGATTCCTAAGACCTCCTGAATGATTCCTAAGGTCTCTCGCATTCATGATGGGGACCTCCACGGCGATAAAGTTAGAGATATGTAACGGTATCTATAACCTGTTTCTATACAGTGGTATATCGATTCCTGGTCACTATTCCCTTATAGTAAGAGTATTGCTTTAAGCAAATTTTTGCGGCTTGCTTCTTTGCCCAGCGCAACTGCTGGCATTCTCAATGGTTGATCCGCAAAAATTTTAGCCCGCATAAACCCTTCAGGTCTTATTCCCCACAAATAATGGGTTGGACATATCCTGATCTGTTTATGTGAATTGGAGGTAACAACAATGACAACAATGAATCCCTCACTGGAAGCTTTTGACCAGTTAGATCAGGATGTATTGGCCGGTAAATGGCAGCAACTACAAGGCGCCTTACGCGAGCGCTGGGGTAAGCTGACCGAGGACGACTTGATGCAAGTCGCCGGCAAGAAGGATCGCCTTTTAGGTGTCTTACAGGAACGGTATGGCTATTCGCGCCAGGAAGCAAATCGCCTGCTCAACGATTTTATGCGCACTTACAGTGAAAAGAAAGATGCGCTGACAATGCAGGAAACCTGGTTTAGCCAAAACAAGGTTTGGGTCGGGCTGGCGGCGTTGACCGCTGCCGTGACCGGGATTGTTGCTTTTTATTTCACCCGTTCCGCTTCAGTTGATACAAGGAGTTAACCATGATAGGTTGGATTATTACTTTTCTGGTGATCGCGCTAATCGCGGCGTTGTTTGGTTTTGGGGGTATTGCCACAGCCGCAGCGGGCATCGCCAAAATTATCTTTTTCGTCTTTTTGATCTTGTTCCTGGTTTCATTGGCCGCGAGGTTTTTACGACGCGTTTGATGAACGCCGGAACAATCTAATGAGATAGTAAGCAGCACGGCCGTTTCACGCGAAACGGCCGTGCTTTTTGTTAGCCTTCCATCTGGCCCACGTCGCCGAATATTTGCATAAATCCTCTGAATCAGGCAACATAGTCGCCCACTACCCGTTCACCGCCGCCTGCATCAGCGCCGCTTAACACACCGGAAGAATCGAGGATGCGCTCCCTCCGCCTCCGCCGCGATCTTGGTCTGCAAGTTTTAGCCCTCTACCTCATTTTTGTGGGCCTGGTCGTCCTGTCTACCCTCCTGTTTGAAAATTACGCCAACCAACGCCTGCAAGCCGACGTCCAGGCCGCCGACCTGGCCCTGGCGCGGGCTATCGCCCAGGAAACGAGCAGCTTCACCGGCAACGCACTAACGGCCGTGGCCAATCTGGCGGCCTACCCGGCCGTCCAGGCCGCCGAACCGGCCGGCATGACCGAAATTTTCCGCACCCTGCTAGACGTGCGCAACGACGTGAATCTGGTCTACCGGTTGGATGAGAACGGCGTCATGCGTTTTCATTACCCTATCGAGCCGAACTCCACCGTCGGCACAGATTTCTCCTTTCGCGATTATTTCCAGCGCGCCCTGACGGCCGTTGCCCCCATCCTCTCCAAGGGCCGCATCTCCCCCACTACCAACCAGGCGGTAGCCACGGCCGTGATGCCCCTGCGCGCTGATGACGGCCGTTTCCTGGGCGTCGTCGGCACCAATCTACGGCTGGAAACCCTCAGCCAGACGCTGGCCAGCATTGGCGCAGAATACCCCACGCAAGAAGGTCTGAGCCTCCTCATCGTCGACGACGCCGGGCAGATCATCGCCCACACCGACGCTTCCCAGATGTTGAGCGATGCTACCCAGACCATGCCGCAGGTCATTACGGCCGTGCTCAACAACGCCACCGGCAACCAGATCACCCCCGACCCGGACGGCGAGGAAATGCTCTACAGCTACGTGCCCATCCCCAACGCCGGTTGGGGAGTGGTGGTCAGCCGGCCAACGGCCGTGGCCTTCGCCTCGCCCAGCATTTTCCGCCGTGGCGCCCTGCTGGCCATCGGCGTCTTTCTCGTCGGCGGCATCATCTTCTGGCTCATCTTCTCCGAGCGGGTGCTGCGCCCCATCGAGCGGTTGGCCTACTTTAGCCAGACCGTCGGTCTGGAAGACGCCTTCAACGAGGACCATCGCAGCAACCTGGCGGCGCTGACCAGCCGCCCGGACCAGATGGGCCTGCTGATGCGCAGCATGACGGAAATGCAGCAGGCGATCGAAGCCCGCCTGAACGAGCTTTCCACTTTGTTAGAGACGGGGCAGGCAGTCGTCTCCAGCCTGGACTCGGCCACCGTGCTGGATAACATTCTGGCCCAGGTGGAACGGCTGTTAGACGTGAACATGAGCGCCATCTTTGCCCACGACGACGAGCGCAATATCTTCCGCGTGCGCGCCAGCCGCAATTTGCCCGGCTGGTACATCGAGCAGGCCGTCATCAATCCCAGCGATCCCAGTTCTATCACCATGCGCACCATTCGCAGCGGCCAGCCCATCCAGATCAGCGACACAGAGACCAATCCCTCCTTCAAGACCCACCGTGACCGCGCCCGCCGCGCCGGATATCGTTCGGTGATGGCCGTGCCGCTCAGCACCCAGCACGCGCCGCCGGCGGCGCTGCTCGTTTTTCGACCAGATCCGCACGAGTTTTCGCACCGCGAAGCCAATTTGCTCTCCAGCTTTGCCACTCAGGCGGCGATGGCCATCGAAAATGCAGCCCTGTTTGCCCGCAGCGACATGCGCCTGCAAGAACAAACCCGCCGCCTGGAAGCGTTGATCCAGTCGATGCAAGATGGACTGATCCTGGAGAACCTGGACGGCCGGGTGATTTACGCCAACCGCCGCATCGCCGAACTGACCGGACTGCCGCCGGAGCAAATCCAGCAAGCCCCGGTGGCGGAGGTGATGGCCCATCTGCTGGCGCGCGCGCCAAACGGGGAAGAAGCGGTAACGGCCGTTTCCACCGCCCTCCGCCCCGCCGGCCCGCACAAAGCCACCCTCACCCTGGCCTACCCGGAGCGCACCATCATCCTGCGCCTCAAAGTCTTCGAGGTCACCGATTCCCAAGGGCTGCCCCTGGGGCGTGGGCGCATCCTGCAAGACATTACCGAACGGCAAGAACTGGACCGCATGAAGTCCAGCCTGATCGCCACCGTGTCCCACGAGCTGCGCACGCCGCTGGCGGCCATCAAAGGCTACGCCTCCACCCTGCTGGCCGAAGACGTGGAATGGGACGCCGTTAGCCAGCGGGAGTTTTTGGAGATTATTTCCCAGGAATCGGATCATCTGAACAATCTGGTGAATGATTTGCTGGATATGTCGCGGCTGGAGGCGGGCAACCTGACGGTGAACCGCATGGCCTGCGATTTGGGCGAATTGGTAGCCCAGGCCGCCGGGCGCGCCCATCCCCGGCCTGGTCAGCGGCTGATTGTAGACCTGCCGCCCGATTTGCCGCCCATCTACGCCGACCCGCGCCGCATCGAGGCGGTGCTGCGCAATCTGATTGAGAACGCAGCCAAGTATGGCGGGGAGACAGGGCGCATCTGGCTGACGGCCGTGCCCGAACCCGGCCGTCTGGTGGTTACCGTGCGCGACGAAGGGCCGGGCATCGACCCTCACTTTGCCGAGCGCATCTTCACCAGCTTTTACCGCATCGAAAACGGCCTGACCCGCAGCGCCTCCGGCGTTGGATTGGGCCTTTCCATTGCCCGCGGCTTCGTCCGGCTGCATGGCGGCGACATCTGGGTAGCCGACAGCGCGCGCGGAGCCTGTCTGGCCTTTTCCCTGCCGCTGGAGACACGACCCGCCGGACCTGTACCGGAATTAGCAAGCCTGCCCGAAGGGTAACGGCCGTTACACCACTGCGAGAAACCATGCATCCCAACAAACTCACCGTCCTGGTTGTTGATGATGAAAAGTCGCTGCGCGATTTTGTGAAGCGCAACCTGGAAGTGCGCGGCTATCAGGCGCTGACCGCCGCCAACGGGTTGGAAGCGCTCGCCTTGTTCGAGTCCAACGCGGTTGACCTGCTGATTTTGGATTTGATGATGCCCTACATGAACGGCCTGGAAACGATTCGCCGCGTGCGCCAGAGCGCCCTGACACCGATCATCGTGCTGTCGGCCATGGGCGAGGAGCAAGACAAAATCGAGGCGCTAAACCAGGGCGCGGACGATTACCTGACAAAGCCGTTTGGCGTGGGCGAACTGTTGGCCCGGGTGCAAGCCGTATTGCGGCGGGCGCAGCGTTTGGAACGGCCGTCCGCCCCCGACCGCCTGGTGCGCGGCCCCCTCACCGCCGACCTGGAGCGCCACGTCATCACCCTGGACCAACAGCCGCTGGACCTGACCCCCACCGAGTTCAACCTGCTGGTTTACTTCATGGAAAACGAAGACAAAGTGCTGCCCCACCAGAGCATCCTGCGCCACATCTGGGGGCCGGAATACGGCCAGGAGACCGAATATTTGCGCGTCTACATCGGCCGTCTGCGCCAGAAAATTGAGCCAGACCCGGCGCAGCCCCGCTACCTGCTGACCGAGCGGGGCATCGGCTACACCTTCACCACCCACGGCTGAACACCGCCAAACCCGATCCCCTGAACACCTAAACACCTGACCACCAAGTCGCCTAAACACCCCTCCCCAACAAACTATCCAAAAAATCGCGCCGGTTTTTATACTTTTTTTATATTCGCGCCCTGATCTTTATTCGATTTTTGTGCGCCAACCGTACACTGTCCCCATGCGCAACGGACGCCCGTGGCGGCGTCCATACCCATTGATTTGCGCCGGGAAACATCCTTTTCCCCGTTCCCGCCCGGCGACACTATTTTCTTTAGAAGAGGAGAAACCGCATGAAACGCACAATCTTTTGGTCTTTGTTCCTGGTATTGCTTCTGGCGCTGGCTGCCTGCGGCGGCGGCGCGGCCGAACCGGCGGCCCCACCGGCCGACACCCAAACGAGCGATACGGCCGTCGAACAGCCCGCCGACACCTCCCCCCCAGCGGCCGCCGAAACCATCGTTATCGGCTTCACCGCCTCCCAAACCGGCAACCAGAACGTGCCCTCCACCGGGCAGGTCAACGGCCTGAACCTGTGGAAAGACACCGTCAACGCCGCCGGCGGCATTGAGCTGGCCGACGGCTCCAAAGTGATGGTCGATTTCGTTTCCTACGACGACGAAAGCAATACCGACCGGGTGCAGGAGCTTTACACCCGGTTGGCCACCGAAGACGAAGCCAACTTCCTCATCAGCCCTTACTCCAGCGGCCTGACGGCCGCCGCCGCCGTTATCTCCGAGCAGTACGGCAAGGTGATGATCACCACCGGCGCGGCCTCCGACGACACCTATAAGCAAGGTCTGACGCTGGTCTACCAGGCGTACACCCCCGCTTCGCGTTATCTGACCGGCGCGGTAGATTTGTTGGAAAATGTCGACGCGTCCGCTAAAAACGTGGCCTTTGTCTACGAAAACAGCAAATTCTCCACCGACGTGGTGGAAGCCGCCCGGCAGTATGCCGAAGGCAAAGGCTACAACGTCGTCCTGATGGAAGGCTACGACCCGGAAACCACCGATTTCGGCCCCTTCATCAACAAGATTCAGGACTCCCAGCCCGACGCCATCATGGGCGGCGGTCACTTCCAGGATGGCAGCACCTTCACCCGCCAGTTGAACGAAAAGAACATCGACGTCGGGTTCTTTGCCCTGCTGGTGGCCCCGCCGGAACCGGATTTCGCCGACCTGGGCGACGCGGCTGTGGGCGTGGTTGGCCCCAGCCAATGGGAACCGCAGGCTGCCTTTACGCCGGAATCGGCCGCCGCTACCGGGCTGGATTGGTATGGCCCGCTGGGCGAAGAGTTTGTGCAAGCCTACGAAGCCAAGTTTGACGGTGCGGAACCTTCTTACCACGCCGCCGGCGGCTATGCGGCCGGGTTGATTCTGGAGAAAGCCATCCAGGACGCCGGTTCGACCGATCCGGCTGCGGTGCAGCAGGCGCTGGACGCCATGAATCTGCTGACCTTCTTCGGCCACATTCAATTCGATACTTCAGCTGAGGCGCATGGCCTGCAAACCGGCCACTCGATGGTCTACATCCAATGGCAGAAGAACGCCGAGGGCAACCTGGTGAAAGAAGTGGTCTGGCCGCTGGAAGGCGCGACGGCCGAAACCATTTATCCCATGCCCTAAGGTTTGATTATTCGGGCGACGGCCGTTCGCGAACGGCCGTCGCCCTTATCTATTCACCCGTCTTTTCCCCACCTGGAGAATTCTATGGACTTCTTATTCACCTCCATCCTCGACGGCCTGATGCTGGGGTTTGTCTACGGCCTGGCGGCCATGGGCCTGACGCTCATCTGGGGCGTGATGAACGTGATTAACCTCTCCCACGGCCCCATCATTTCCCTGGGTATGTTCGGCGTCTACCTGCTGTTTACGTTTTTGGGATTGAATCCCTACCTGGCCCTGATTTTTGTGGCGATTTTTGGCCTGCTGCTGGGCATTGTGATCTACTTTGTGGCTGTGAACCGGGTCATCGACGCGCCGCATTTGTCTACCCTGCTGGCCACGTTTGCCGTGGCGATGATCATTACAGGGTTGGGCACGGCCGTTTTCACCGCCTCCCCCCGCAACGTCGACTACAGCCTGGGCAGCGTCACCCTGGGCAGCGCCACTATCCCCGTCACCCGCATCGTCGCGGCCGTCCTGTCGATTTTGATCACTGCTGGCCTCTACCTTTACCTCCAGCGCACCCGTTCCGGCCGGTACATCCGCGCCGTGGCCAACAACCGCAGCGCCGCCGAGCTGATGGGCGTGCCCTCCGTGCGCATCCTGGCCCTCAGCTTCGGCATCGGCACCATGCTGGCGGCGCTGGCCGGCGGCCTCATCTCCACCCTGTTCCCCTTCACCATCCTGGCCGGGGGCACCTACGAGCTGAAGAGCTTTGTCATCGGCGTACTGGGCGGTTTGGGCAACCCGATTGGCGCTTTGTTCGGCGGCCTGATTTTGGGCGTGCTGGAAGGCATCATCCCCACCTTTATGCCCGCCACCTGGGTGCCGGTGTTAGAATTTGTCCTCTTCGTCCTCATCCTGCTGGTCCGGCCACAAGGGCTATTTGGAGCGAAAAAATCATGAACAGCCCCCAAAATTCTCCTGTCGTTGGGGCAGCGCCCAAGGTTAGCTGGCGTGAAGCCCTGAGCCAAAATGCCGGGGCGTATGTCGGCCTCATCCTCCCCCTGCTCATCATCGCCCTGCTCACCATCTGGCCCACCGTCACCGGCAAGGACATCACCCGCGAATCCATCTTCACCATCATGCTCTCCATCGCCCTGGCCTCCAGTCTGAACATTCTGCTCGGTTACACCGGCTACGTCAGCTTTGGTCACGTCGTCTTTTTTGGCCTGGGCGGCTACGTGGGCTTTTACCTGATGGCCGTGCAAGGCTGGTCGTTGTGGCTGGCCATGCCGATGGGCGGTCTGGCCTCCGGGCTGCTGGCCTTTTTGCTGGGCAAGGCCATCCTGCGCCTGCGCGGCGGCTACTTCGCCCTGGCCACCATCGGCGTTAACGAAGCCATGCGCGCCTTCATCAACAACTTCGAGCCGTTTGGCGGCCCGGTGGGCATGACGCTGAACTTCCAGGTTTACCGGGATTACGGCGGCGCGGCCCAGGCTTTGCGCATGACCTTTTACATCCTGGCCGCTCTCACCTTCGCCGTCATCCTGGTCAGCTACCTGGTGCGCACGTCGAAATTTGGCCTCGGCCTGCTGGCCATCCGCGAAGACGAAGACGCGGCCGAAGTGATGGGCGTGGTTGCCCCTTCGGCCAAAACGTGGGCCTACGTCCTGTCGGCCATCTTCCCCGGCATCCTGGGCGTGCTGTTCTTCTTCAAAAACGGCAGCATCGAGCCGGTGCCCGCTTTTCGCCTCAACTTTTCCATCGAAATGATCGTGATGGTGATGCTGGGCGGCCAGGGCACGGTGTTGGGGCCGATTCTGGGCAGTATTGGCTACCAGAGTTTGCGCGGCTATCTGCTGACCAGTCCCCTGTTCAAAAATATTCAACTGGCCGTGGCCGGGGCGCTGCTGCTGGTTATCGTGCTGTTTGTGCCGGCCGGCGTGGTGGGCTGGCTGCGGAAACGGTTCCCGGTGCTGCGGAGGGTGTTGCAATGATTTTACAACTGGAAGGCGTGAGCAAGAACTTTGGCGGCCTGCGGGCCTTATCCGACGTGACGTTTGACCTGCCCGAAGGACAGATTTTAGGACTGATTGGGCCGAATGGCGCAGGTAAAACGACGCTGTTCAACTGCATCAGCGGGGTTTATGCCCCATCGGAAGGGCGGGTGATATTCCGCGACCAGGAGGTGACGGGGAACAAGCCGTATGACATGGCCAAGGCGGGCATGGCGCGAACGCATCAGATTGTACGGCCGTTAAACGAACTCACCGTGCGTGAAAACGTCATCGTGGGCAGCTGCTTTGGCCGTGAAGGGCATGGCCTGACAGCCGCCGGCCGCATCGCCGACGAGGTGCTGGCATTCGTCGGCCTGGACGCCCGGCGCGACCAACTGGCCGGCAGCCTGAACGTGGGCCAGAAAAAACGGTTGGAGATGGCTCGGGCGCTGGCGGCACGGCCGTATCTGCTGCTGCTGGACGAAGTGCTGGCCGGCCTGAACCCGTCGGAAATCGGCCACATGGTCGAGATTGTGCGCAACATCCGCGACCAGGGCGTGACGATCATCATGATCGAGCACGTGATGAAAGCGGTGATGAGCGTGAGTGACCGGCTGGTGGTGCTGGATTACGGCCGTCAGATCGCCGAAGGCACCCCCCACGAAGTGGCCAACGATCCCAAAGTCATCGAAGCGTATCTCGGCGACCCGGACCTGGCCCTGCGCCTGATGCGCGACCAGGCCCGCACGCAAGAAACCGCCTGAGCGCGGCACAACAAAGGATACAATCATGGCAATTTTAGAAATCAAAGACGTCACCTCCGGGTATGGGGAAGTGCAAATTTTATGGGGCGCCAATCTGGACATCGAAGATGGCCGCCTGACTTCCCTGGTCGGCGCCAACGGGGCCGGCAAAACGACCCTGATGCGCACGATCATGGGCTCCATCAAGCCGTGGCAGGGTTCCGTCATCTTTCAGGGCCAGGACATCAGCAGCCTGCCGGCCCACGCCAAAGCCGAATTGGGCGTGGTGCTGGTCCCCGAAGGCCGGCAGCTCTTCACCGACATGTCGGTAGAAGAGAACCTGGAAATGGGCGCCTCGCCCAAACGCGCCCGGGCCAACGTTAAACGAAACCTGGAATTTGTCTACGAAATGTTTCCCCGGCTCAAAGAACGGCGGGCGCAAAAATCTGGCACCATGAGCGGCGGCGAGCAGCAAATGTTGGCCGTGGCCCGCGGCATCATGGCTGAACCCGTCGTGCTGATGATTGATGAATTGTCGTTGGGGCTGGCCCCCGTGCTGGTGTTGGACCTGTTCCAAAGCCTGATTCGCCTGAAAAACGCCGGCCTGACGATGATTTTAGTAGAGCAAAACGTGCAAATGGCCCTGGCGGTCAGCGATTACGGCTACGTTCTGGCCCAGGGCCGGGTAGAAATCGCCGGCCCCAGCCAGGATTTGGCCGAAAATGAGCACGTGCGCTCGGCGTATCTGGGGCATTAGGAGGAATTGGGACTGGAGACTCAGTAGTTTAAAAAATCATGTCATTCCGAGGAGTCTTCGACGAGGAATCCCGACAAACTGGGTATTTTAGGTGAACGGGATGCTTCGGAGGACCTCAGCATGACAGAAAATCCCACCATGCGGGAAATTCGTATCCGGTTTTGAAACGAGGTTAACTGGGGAATGGGAAAATTAAGTAAACCGCAAAAAGTTTTGGGAACTAGACCCGAAGGGTTTTGCACCAATTGAGTCGAGTATCCTAGGTTGCAAACCCTTCGGGTCTTCTGAAAACTTTTTACTGATCACTTAGAGGATTCAGGAGGTAGAAATGCTTGTTAGAGGACGTATGTCGCAGCCGGTGATTACCGTTGAGCCCTCGCGGCGCATCATGGACGCCATGGCGACGATGAAGCAAAACAAAATCCGCCGCATGCCGGTGATGGAAAATGGCAAACTGGTGGGCATTGTATCGGACAAGGATTTGCTGGATGCGGGGCCGTCCGACGCCACGTCATTGTCGGTGTGGGAAATCAATTACCTGCTTTCCAAGCTGCGGGTCGAAGAGGTGATGACCAAAAAGGTACTCACCGTACAGGAAAACACCCCCATCGAAGAAGCCGCCCGCATCATGGTGGACAACAAAATCGGCGGCCTACCGGTGATGAAAGGCGCCGAACTGGTGGGGCTGATCACGGAAACGGACCTGTTTAAGATATTTCAAGAATTGATGGGCGCACGGGATCCTGGCGTGCGGGTGACGGCGTTGGTCCCTGACATCCAGGGCGAGCTGGCTCGTTTGACCCAAATCATTGCAGAAGCCGGCGGCTCGTTCATTGCATTTGGCATGTTCGACGGCGAGGAACCGGCCAACAAGCTGGTGACGTTTAAGGTGACCGGGCTGAGTGAAGAGGAAGTGGAGGCCCAAATTGCCCCGGTGATCGAGCGCCTGGTCGATTTGCGCACCTGCTGTGCGTAGCTAACTCCGCAGCCACAGGCGGGTGGGCAGCAGCGGGTGGCGGGTTTTCATGTACCTGCCACCCGCTACTCATTGCCCACCTACATCTCGCGTAAGCGCGGATCAAAAATACGTTCCAGGGCCAGGCCCACCAGGGCGAAGGCAAACCCCACTAAAAAGAGCAAAATAAACGGCGCTAACACCAGGTGATAGGCTTCGCGGTACACGCCGGAAGAGAGCGCATCCACAACCAGCTTGCCCCAGGTGGGCAGCACCGGGTCGCTGACCCCTAGATAGGCCAGGGTAGCTTCCAGGAAGACAAAGCTGGGAACCAGGATGATTAGCTTGGGCAGCAGGATGGGCAGGACGCGGGGCATGAGATAACGGACGACGAGACGGCCGTCGCTGGCCCCATATGCGCGCGCCGCCTCCATGTAAGCCGACTCCTTGATCTGCAAGAAAACAGCCCGGTAGGTCTTGATGGAGTGGCTGAAAATGTTGAGCAGGATCGTCACGCCCAGGATGGCCCAGATACTCCGCGAATAGAGCGTGCAAACCATCAGCGTAACAGCCAGGAAGGGGAGCAGCAAATTGATTTCGGTGAAAAACTGCACCAGACGGTCGACCCAGCCGCCGTACCAGGCCCCTAAAGCGGCCAGCAGCATGCTGGCCAGCGACGTAACCACGGCGGCCACCAGGCCAAAGGCCAGGGCAATCGGCGTGCCCCACAGCAGCGCCAGGGACAAATCGCGCCGGTTGGAATCTGTGCCGGCCAGGCCGTGCACCTGCCCAAAGAGCACAAACTCAGCGTCAACGTTGCCGTCGGGTTCAAAGATCAGGGCGCTGACTTGCAGTTGATAGGGGCCGGGCAGGATAACGGCCGTATCCTCCTCCGCCTCCCGATCGACAAACAACGCCTCTTGCGGGTAGTCGCTGCGCAAGCGGCGTTGCAGCCGCCGGTTGCGCGAAAAGTAAAACGTTGCCTCATTCTCCACCGCCATGCTGGCGATTTCCGTGGCCTGGCCCAGCGGATTGATCCAGGTCAGGGTGACAAAAGGCAGCTTTTCGCGGAACTGTGACGTGAAGTAGACGGCCAATTCTTGCGGCGGCGCGCTGTAGGGGTAGTCAAACGCGAAGGTGAAGGTAATTTCCGTCTGGCCTTCGGAGAAAACGGCCGTTTGCTTGGTGATTGCCGGGTCCTGGCTGTTGAGCACGATGGTTTCCGGCAGCTTGTCGCGGCGGAAAAAATTCACCCAGGCGGGCTGGGCATCCTCGGGGTTGCGCGCCCAGACACCGTTGTCGCCGCGCCAATCGGCGATGGCCTGGTGGTAGGGGATGGCGATGACGGTGTAAATGGCTACGCCAACAAACAGGGCGATGACGATGAGGCCAAAAACGGCCGTTGGGTATTCGGCCAACTGCCGGACCACGCCCCAGGCGGCCCGCGCCTGCTGGCCCAGGGCCGCCGCCAGTTGGCCGGGCGACGGCAGCGAAGGTAAGGTGAATTTGATTGTGGGGAAATGGAAGAAGGAACGGCCGTGGCTCTTGCCGCGCTCCACGGCCAGGCTGCCGCTCTGCTCAGAAGCGCCCACTTTGACGCGCGGATCCACAAAGGCGTACAAAATGTCCAGCAGCAGCACCGTGAGCGCCAGCAGATAGGCAAACATCACCACCAGCCCCACCAACACCGGCGTATCCGATGCCTGCAAAGCCACCACAAACACCCGGCCAATGCCGGCCACGTTGAAGATGTACTCCAGGACGATGACTTCCTGCCACAAGACGATGGTCATCAGGGCAAAACTGGTGAGCAGCCCGGGCAAAGCCGGGCGCAAAATGTAGCTGCGCTCAATCTGGCGGTCGGACAGGCCTTTGGCCCGGGCCATCTCCACGTAATCTTCGCTGGAATACACCAGAAAGTAGGTGCGCCAGGAATTGACGGTCAGGAACAGACCGCTGATCACAATCGCCAGGAAAGGCAATGACATGCGGCGCAGCAAGAGCGGCAAATGGGCCAACTGGAACCCTTCCGGCCAGGCGTCGAACGTGCCGCCAGTGGAAAAGGTGAAAGCGCGCAAAAAGATGACACTGAGAATGACGCCATACACCCACGCCGGGGCAGAGGAGAGCGGCGAGAGGAGGACAAAGAGCTTATCGAACCAACGGCCGTATTGCCGATTCAACGCCAGCGCCAAAAAAACAGCCAGGCCAAACAACACCACATAGGCCAGGCCAAACATGAACAGCGAGCGCGACAAATTATCCAGAATGAGTTCCCGCACACCGGCCGAATTGGCGCTGCTGCCATAAAGATGCGGGCGGTCGACTTTGCCCCAATTCAACGTCAGGCCATCCCAAAGCCAGTTCAGCGAGCGCAGCATAAACGGCTTGTTGAGCCCCTCGGCTTCCCACATCGCCGCGCGCGTCTGGTCGATAATTGCTTCCCGATCTTCCGGCGACTCGTCGCGCAGCCAGCCGGCCCGCAACATGCCGCCCAAGGAAAATTCGATGCGGGCTTTGATGATCTCGTCGACATAGCCGCCAAAATTGACGACGAGAATGATGGTATACACAGCCACCACCACCGTCACCAGCAAGATAGCGCTGCGCCGGGCGATATATTTGAGCAAGTTATACCAGCCAGATCGGGCTGGCGGGGAAATGGGGCTGTCAACGACGGTGGGCTGAACCAGCGTATCCTTCACGCGGCCAATTTTAGCACAAGGCCACAAACCTTACCGCCAAACCAAAACCCGAAAGGCAAGTCCATCAGGCAGCCGCCTTTCGGATCCTGGTTAGACGTTGACGTTGATGGCGCTGCCGGATTCGTAGCGGCGCAGGCCGTAGTAGAACATGGCCAGGGCGACCAGCCAGACCGCCACAGCGGCGGCCAGCAGCAGGAGGAGGAGACGGCCGTCCTGGTAACGCACAATGTCCACCGGCACAGACCCCACAAAAGCCGCCGGGATGACCGTGTAGAGCATCATGCGGGCCGCGCCGCTGAACAGCGAATTGGGATACAGCGAAAACGTCAGCATGGCGTTGGTCATCTGCTGGCTGGCGTATTGGGCGTTGCCCATGTAAAAAGCCAGCGATCCGGTGATCACGGAGTAGCCGACAAAGATGATGGCCGCGAGAACGGCCGTGCTCAAAAACAACGCTATCTCCACCAGCGTAAACCGCCCGGTAAAACTGTAAGCAATCAGCCCAAAGGCCACGTCGCCCACCGTGGAAACGATCATCTTGGAAAAGATGACGTGCAGCAGCAGGTTGCGCGGAAAGACCAGGTAATAATCCAGCCGCCCCTGGGCCACCAGGTAGGCCATGTACTGCCGCGTATTGCCGGCGAACATAAACCCCAGCCCATATCCCAGCGTGACGATGGCAAACAGCAAGAAAATCTCGTCCATGTTATAGCCGCGCACCGTGCCAAACTGGTTAAAAAAGATGATCCAGAAAATGAAGTAGATGCCGTTGTTGATGAACATCCCGACAATTTGCGAGATGAAGCTGGCCCGGTACTCCATCGCCGAGGCCAGATTCACGCCGACGAGGGCGCGGAGGAAAGAGAGTTCGGCTTGAATACGTTTCATCATGTTTTAGTTGTTCGTTGGGAGTTGATAGTTGTTAGTTCACTGTCAACTAACAACTATCAACTGTCCACTGTTTTCAGCCACCATTCACCACCAACTGCCGCGTGGCCCAGCGGTATTGGCGCAGGAGGACGAGGCCGAAGATGGTGAGCCAGATGGCTTGCAGGGCCAAAATTTGCCAGAACTGCGCCCAGGTGAAGGCTACGAAGAGCTTGGCCGGGGCGTAGGTGGTCAGGTTGAAGGGCAGCACGCGGGCCAACGGCTGCAGCCAGGCCGGCAAAAAGTCCAGCGGCAGCATCAACCCGCCCAAAATGAAGACCAGCTTCTGGTAAATCAGCCGGAAGGAGAAGGTGTCCTCGGTGACAAAGGCCAGCAGGCCGATGATGCTGAAGACGAAAAAGTCGAGCAGCATGGCCAGCGCGGCCACCAGCAGCACCGGCAGCGCGTGCTGCGGCTGGAGGGTCGGCCAGCCGGCGTAGTAGACGACCAGGGGCAGGCCCAGCAGGAAGATGAGGGTCATTTT
>ERZ795053.4043-NODE-4043-length-16156-cov-14.033973_pt1 | contig 16156 bp, 16 predicted proteins | sample MGYA00375137_ERZ795053 | MGnify/ENA primary metagenome ERZ795053 (study PRJEB30182, sample SAMN05720284) | activated sludge metagenome | isolation source: Anaerobic digester | place: Hong Kong | collected 2014-12-17 ...
TCGAAGCGGAGCGCGTCACCCTCACCGGTCACGCGCCCGGCGCGGATCGCGGCTTCCATCTCCTTGCGGCTGCCATAGCCGAGATGGGCAAGGTATTTCGCGAGATGGCGCGCTTCTTTCATGGCGTGGGCTTCATCGCTTGCGCTTCGGCTTCTCGGCGCGGATGATCTTGTAGCCGCCTTCGTCTTCCAGCATCTCGTGACTCTTGAAGCACTCGCTGAGTGCGGTCTCGTAGGGCAGGTGCCGGTTGGCGACCAGCCAGAGCGTGCCGCCCGTCTTCAGCGCATCGGAGGCCGCGCGGATGAACGCCTGCCCGAGCGAGGCGGAGTCTGCCCGGCCGGTGTGGAAGGGCGGGTTCATGACGATGAAATCATATTCCGCCTGCGGTGCGTTCTTCGTCACGTCCGCCCAGTGCTGCGACCAGTTGTCGAAGCCTTCAAGGTTCAGCCTCTGGCAGGCGAGGGCGCGATGTTCGGCCTCGAAGAGGTCCATCGACTCGACATGCTGGCAGTTCGCCAGCACTTCGCGGCTGAGATAGCCCTGGCCTGCGCCGAAGTCCGCGCCCCGTCCGCGGATCCATTCCGGTACGCTGTCAGCCAGCAATTCGCTGCCGGCGTCCACACGGTCCCAGCTGAACAGGCCCGGCCGGCTCCACAACGCGCCGTCATCGACTTCCTGCGGGGCGTCGAGCGCGATCCATTCCTCTGCCAGCGGAGCGTTCCACCCGTCTGCTTTCACGGCCCAGAAGGCGCGGCACTTGTTCTTGGAAAGGCTCTGCGTCTCGCCGGAAAGCTCCGAAAGGATCTTCTCGCCGGTCTTCGCCCCGAGTGTGTTGGGCAGGCAGGCGATCACTACGCCGCCGGACGGCGCATCGCGCAGGGCCCGGGCGAACAGGGCGCGCAGCTCATCCCGCTGGCGCGGCGGGAGCACGATGGTCAGCGCGGCGGAGGGGAATTGCTCTGTCTCGGGCGGCAACACGGTGAAGCCCGCCGCCCTGAGGGCATCGGCATCCGGCTTGAAACTGTTCTGGCAGGTCAGCCGGTCCTTCGGCAGCTGCATCAGGAAAGGGGTGGGCTCGGCGCGCAACACGAGAATGTTGCCCGCGGCCGGAACCAGGCCGGCCTCGTCCAGGGCGAGGGAAAGCGTTTCGAAAACAACGGGATCAAACATGCGCGCTGTCTACGCGCGCGGCAGGCGGTACGCAATCACTGCGTTGCGGTCAGCGTTCGACGCGATAGCCGCTGCGGCTGCCGATCGGCTGGCCGGCGGCGACGCTGAAGGCCTGCGAGAGGCCGCGATAGAAGGCGATGCGCGCCTCGGCCGCCTCGCTCACCACGACGCCGCTGTCGGCACCGATCAGGGCTTCCGGCTTCTTGCCGGTATGGGCGATTTCCATCATGTCAGACCAGAGGTCTGCCGGCAGGCCGCCGCCTGTCACCTTCTTCATCGGCGTGTCGTCGTCATTGCCGACCCAGACGCCGCCGACATAGGCGGACGAGAAGCCGACGAACCAGGCATCGCGCCAGTCCTGGCTGGTGCCGGTCTTGCCGGCGACGGCCCAGTTCGCGATCCGGGCGCGCCCGCCGGTGCCGATGTCGGAATTCACCACGCGATAGAGCATGCCGTTCATGTCGCGCGAGAGTTCCTCCGAGTACACACGGTCGCGCTCGTATTCCGGGCGCTCGTAGAGCACAGTACCGCGGGAATCCTCGATCTTCTCGATCAGCCACGGATCGAGCCGCAGGCCGCCGGACTGGAACGTGCCGAAGGCGCGTGTCAGTTCCCAGAGCGAGACTTCCTGGCTGCCGAGCGCGATGGAGGGGTAGGGCTCCATCTTCGACGTGATGCCGAACCGGCGGGCCGTGTCGATCACGCGCTGCGGGCTGGTCTCCTGGACGAGTTCCACGGCCACCGTGTTGATCGAGCGGGTCAGCGCCTCGCTCATGGTCATCAGGCCGAGGAAGTTGCCGGTGTAGTTTTCCGGCGTCCACTTGTCGACGGTGATCGGGGCGTCCTCGAACACGTCATAGGGGGAATAGCCGTCTTCCAGCGCCGTGGCATAGACGAAGGGCTTGAAGCTGGATCCCGGCTGGCGCACAGCCTGTGTGACGCGGTTGAATTCCGATTTCGTGTAATCCGTGCCGCCGACCAGCGCGGCGACGCGGCCAGTCTTCTCGATCAGCAGGGCGGACACCTGGCTCGCGCCGTCCTTCGTGCCGTCGGTTTCCATGCGGGCGGCGAGCTGCTTCTCGATCTTGGTCTGCAGGTCCATGTCGAGCGAGACGGTGACCACGAGGTCGCCCGGAATGCGGGGCAGCATCGACTTCACACGCTCGGCCGCTGCATCAAGAGCGTATCCGAGTTGCGGATCGTAAGCGGGCGGATCGATGATCTTGATATCTTCCTTGCGGGCCTTGTCGGCTTCCGCAGGCTTGATGAACCCGAGGTCCGCCATCTCGTCCAGAACATAGGACTGGCGCTCTTTCGCCCCGGCGAGGTTCTCGCGCAGGTTCAGCTTGGACGGCGCCTTGGGCAGCGAGGCAAGAAGGGCGGCCTCCGCCACGGTCAGCTTGCCGGGCTCCTTGCCGAAGTAATAGCGGGCAGCCGCGTCGATACCGTAGAGGCCCGCGCCGAAATAGACCCGGTTGAGATAGAGCGCGAGGATCTCGTCCTTGCTCATCTCCTTTTCGAGTTCCCGGGCGAGCTTCACTTCCTGCGCCTTGCGCTTCACCGTCTGGCGGCTGTCGAGCACGAGGTTCTTGATCAGCTGCTGGGTGATCGTTGAGGCGCCGGAAACCGTCTCGCCTGCGCGGAGGTTCGACCAAGCGGCGCGCGCGATGGCAGCGTCGTCGGCGCCGTCATGCTCGTAGAATCGCTTGTCCTCGGCCGCGATGAAGGCCTGGGGCACGTGGTCGGGCAACTGGTCGAGCCGCGTCGCCCGTCCGTAGCGCGGACCGCGCACGTCGAGCGTGACGCCCTTGCGGTCGACGAACTCAATCGCCGGTTCGCGCTTCACGCTCCAGAGGTCAGCGGCCTCGGGCAGCCTTGGCATGCCGGAATAGAGGGACCGCCACTTCCAGAAGCCCCAGCCGCCAACAACCAGCACGACGACGAGGAGCGTGATCAGACCATAGCGCACGGCACGGGGATGGCGCGAGGCAAAGCCGCCGCCAGGAACCTTGATCACGTGCTGGGCCGGGGTCTTCTCACCCTTCTGCGCCATGTCAGCCTGCCGTTTGAGTCATCATTTCCGGAGGGTAAATGGAGAAGGATTACGGCAGGGTGAAGGCACATCTGACAGGCCGGGACAGGCATTCCGGCGAGGAGGGGGGATTTTTCCCTCCGGAACAGGGCTGAGGCCGGCTCCGGGGCGAAAATTTGCCGGAATGACCGGACGTCATACGGGATCCCCCGTAGTGCAGTGCAAATTTTTCTGGTTTCAATGAAGGGTGAAAAATGCGCCCTCGGGCGGTCCGGTGGCGCCACTCAGGTGGACGGAGAGCCATGTCAGGGACGGAAACGAAAACGCGGCCAGCATTGGCCAAGATCCAACACTTCGATGTGCTGATTGCAGGAGCCGGCATTTCCGGCGTCGGCGCGGCCTATCACATGAAAACGCAGTGCCCCGGCAAGAGCTATGCCGTGCTTGAGAAGCTGGACAGCTTCGGCGGCACGTGGCGCTGGCACAAGTATCCGGGCATCCGCTCCGACTCGGACCTCTACACGTTCGGTTACCGTTTCAAGCCGTGGACGGGCGTGCCGATCGCGACCGCCCAGGAAATCCTCGACTATATGGAAGAGGTGATCGAGGAGAACGATCTCGGACAGCACATCCGGTACGGCCACAAGATCCTCTCGGCCGAGTGGTCCTCCAAGGACAGCCTCTGGACGCTGAAAGTACGCAAGCTCGAGACGGGGGAAGACCTCACCTTCACCTGCAACTTCCTCTGGATGTGCCAAGGCTACTATAATTACGAGCAGCCCTTCACGCCCGACTGGAAGGACATGGACAAGTTCAAGGGCCGGATCATCCATCCGCAGGTCTGGCCGGACGACCTGGACCTCAAGGGCAAGAAAGTCATCTGCATCGGCTCCGGCGCTACGACTGCCACGGTCGTGCCGGCAATTGCCGGAGATGTTGAGCACGTCACCGTGTTGCAACGCTCGCCGACCTATTTCATCCCGGGACGGAATGAAAACGAACTGGTCACGGAACTCCGCCGCATCGGCATTGACGAAGAGACGATCCACCGGCTCGCGCGCCAGAAGGTCCTGTTCGACCAGCACGAATTCACCGAGCGCTGCCTCGCGGAAGAAGAGACCGTCACGCAGGAACTGCTGGAAGGCGTGAAGGCCTTCCTCGGGCCGGACTATCCGGTCGACAAGCACTTCACCCCGCGCTACCGGCCGTGGCGTCAGCGGATCGCCTTCGTGCCGGACGGCGACCTGTTCCAGGGCATCGCTTCGGGCAAGGCAAGCGTGGTGACGGACGAGATCGACCGGTTCACCGAGAAAGGCATTCTCACCAAGAGCGGCGAGGAACTGGAAGCCGATGTGATCATCACGGCGACGGGCTTCAACCTGTCGGTCCTCGGCGATATTCCGTTCACGGTGGATGACAAGCCGGTCGATTTCTCGAAGACGGTCACCTATCGCGGCATGATGTTCACCGGCGTGCCGAATATGGCCTGGGTGTTCGGCTACTTCCGGGCCTCCTGGACCCTGCGCGTCGACATCATGGGCGACTATATCTGCCGCCTGCTGAAGCATATGGACGAAAAGGGCGTGACGCAGGTTCGCGTTAAGCTGCGCAAGGAAGACGAGGGTATGGAAATCCTGCCCTGGATCGACCCGGAAAACTTCAACCCCGGTTACCTGATGCGTTCCATGCACATGCTGCCGAAGCGCGGTTCCAACTACATCTGGCAGCACACGCAGGACTACTGGCGTGAGAAGGACGAGCTTCCGAACACCGATCTCGATGCGGAAGAGTTCGAGTATTCCGGCCAGAAGGCGAAAGTGAAGGAAAAGGCCGAGGCCTGAACCCGGTCTTTCCGGAATTGACATGACGAAGCCCCTTCCGGACAAATCCGGGAGGGGTTTTTCTCGCCTGCGGGAGACAGGCGGAAATCAGCGCCGGGGAGGGCGAAGGGAATGATGAAGGTCTACGGACTCAAGGTCTCGTATTTTTCGGGCAAGCTGGAAGGGTACCTGCGCTACAAGGAGATCCCCTACCAGTTCTGTCCCATGACGATCGCCGACTTCAAGGTGAAGATCCCGCGGGCGACCGGAGCGATGCAGATGCCTGCGGTCGAACTGGAAGACGGCCGCTGGATGACCGATACCAGCCCGATCATCGACTGGTTCGAGACCCAGTACCCCGATCCGTCGATCCTGCCGGACGACCCGGTCCAGGCTTATGTCTGCCGCCTGATCGAGGACTATGCGGACGAATGGCTCTGGCGCCCGGCCATGCACTTCCGCTGGAGCTATCCGCTCAGCGCCAAGCTGCTCGCCCGCCAGATCTCGGACGACATGGCGAGGGAATTGCCCCTGCCGTGCTGGCTCGTCCGGAGCCGGACGGAAAAGCGTCAACGCTACAATTTCGTCCTCCGGGATGGCGTGACGGAGGCCAACCGGAGCCATGTGGAACAATCCTATTTCCGCCTGCTGGAAATCCTGACACCGGTCTTCGAATCGCGGCCTTTCCTCTTCGGCGACCGGCCGACGCTGGCCGACATCGGCCTGTTCGGCCCGCTCTTCCGCCATTTCGCGATGGACCCGGCGCCCGGGATCATCATGCGCGAGACGGCGCCGGCCGTGATGGAATGGGTCTATCGCCTCTGGAATGCACGGGCGTCACGCACAACGGGTGGTTTAGTGAGCGGCATTCCGGACGATCTCCTCCCACTCCTGAGAGAGATCGGCGAAACTCATCTCGAAGCGCTCTGCGCCGAGGCGGAGGCCTGGGGGGCCGGGCAGAAGCGCCATGACATGACTATCCAGGGCGCCGCCTATCGCGACCTGCAGACCTCGCAATACCGCGTCTGGTGCCTCGAACGACTGCAGCAGCGTTATGCTGCGCTGGGCGACAACGCCCGCAGCGCGGTGGCGAATCTGCTCGACAGCCAGGGGTGTCTGGAACCGCTGCAGCGTATCCCGGCGCCGGGCAGCGGATACGACCCCGAAGGCAAGGCGCCGTTCGGCCGGTCCATCCCGGTGTTCGCACATGTGCAGGGCTGACAAAGTTCTGCAATCACTGCTTGCGAAGAGGGGGCTGCAAAAATAATAGACCAATGGTCATTTGTTGTCTTTTCAACTAATGGGTTACAACTTAAAAGAGGGTATGGTCATTCGGGAAGATTTCCTCCGCGCCCGGTCCGAACCGGAAAGAGCCGCCCGCAGGGCGGAAATCCTGGATGCTGCCGAAAAGGTGCTGCGCGAGTCGCCTGATGACAGGTTCTCCATTTCCGACGTCGCGAACCGGATCGGCGTTTCGAAAAGCACCATTTTCCTTTATTTCCGGAACAAGGAAGAGCTCCTCGCGGCGATGTATACGCAGGTCGGCGAGGCATTCTTCCAGCGGCTGCGCAGCCGGCTTCGCCGCGGCATGACGGATATGGAATTCTGCGAGGCATTCATCGACAGTTCGGCGGAATGTCCGTCTCTGGTCACGATGCGGGCCATGATCTCCAACACAATCTCGGGCAGCCTGTCCCAGTCCTTCGTCGCCCCGACTTTCGAGGCGATCTATCGCACGCGCACGGCTGCAGTGGCCGAGGCGGAAGACGCGCTGGGCCTCGAGCCGGGGCAGGGCCGGGTTTTGATCAAGGCGTTCATGAATCTGATGTGCGGTGCGGCGCAGGTCAGTGTCCTGCGCTACATTCATGCCGACAACATCAAGCCGGACATGATGGAGGCCATGCGCGCAGCCGACGCTCGCTCATCTTTCTTCAGCGGGGCCGAACTCCTGATGAAAGGGATCAGGGCCTGATATTCGCCAGAACGAACCGGGCCATCCAATCTGGACCTGACACAATGAGCATACGCGAAGATTTCCAGCGTGCCCGGACGGAGCACGAAAAGAGCGCCCGCCGGGAAGAGATTCTCGATGCCGCCGAGCGGCTGGTGCGCGGCGCGGCCAATGACCGTTTCGCCATCTCGGCCGTCGCCGAAAAGGTCGGTGTTTCGAAGAGCACGATCTTCCTGTATTTCGCGAACAAGGAAGAATTGCTGCTCGCGCTGTATGAGCGCGCCTTCCAGAGATTCTTCACCCGGCTTCGCCAGTCGCTTACCGAGGGCATGTCCGGTCGGGCCTTCTGCGAGGCCTTTATCGACAGCGCGCTCGTCAATCCCACCATGCTGATCCTCCGGGCACAGCTTGCTCACACGATCGAGCGGAGCGTCCAGCTCGACAGCATGATCTCCGCCAAGCAGAAAATCCTGAAGGGCGGCATGGCCTGCGCCGAGCGGATGGAACTCGTGCTGGACATGAAGGCCGGCTACGGCCTGCGTGTCCTGATGGCCTTGATCAATCTTCTGTCCGGCGCGGTGCAGGCGGATGCGCAACCCTATGTCGACATGGATGCCCTGCCGGACGATGTCGCAAACCTCATCCGGACCGCCGAGACCCGCAAGGTTTTCCTATCCGGCGCAGAATTCGTGATCACCGGGGCGACGGGCCGCGCCTTCGGCTAGGGACAGCTGATGGCATGGGCGAGGATGTTCCTATGCACCTCGCTGGTGCCGGAATAGATCGTCGCCGCCCGTGTCGCGAAGTACTTCGCCTGTGCGAAGCCGCTATTCGGCGCAGCCGCCAGTCCCACTTCCGTGATCGCCTGGTGCAGTTCCGTGGCGAGCAGTTTCATGGCCGATGAGGCCGGCGCAGCGGCGAGGGGCGTCATGCCCTCGGCTATACGCGCCTCCAGCGCCTCGAACGTATCGAGCCGCATCTCCATCTCCGCCAGCCGCATGACCAGCGAAGGTTCGGCTCCTCCGCTTTCGGACAGTCCGCGTTTCGCTGCCCGCAGGGCACGGCGCAGCAGGCCCGTCGTCGTATTGTTGCTCCGCGCAATTGCCATCAGCTGCTTGGCCGTTTTCCAGCCCTTGCCGATCTCGCCGATCCGGTCGGCCACCGGGGTGCGCACGCCGTTGAAGAACACTTCGTTGGTTTCGCAGTCACCGTCGATGAAGCGGATCGGGCGTACCTCGATGCCGGGCCGGTTCATCTCCACAAGCAGGAAAACGAGGCCTTCGCCGCCATGACTGTCCGGCTCGCAGCGGGCGAGCAGGAACATGTGCGTCGCGCACTGGGCAAAGCTCGTCCAGATCTTGCTGCCGGTCAGGATGAAGTCGTCGCCGTCACGCACCGCCTTCAAAGACAGGGCAGACAGGTCCGATCCCGCCTGCGGTTCCGAAAATCCCTGGCACCATTCATGATCGCCGTGAAGGATCGCGGGCAGGTAGCGTGCTTTCTGCGCCGGGGTGCCGGATTCCAAGATCAGTGGGCCAATCGTCCGGACACCGGAATTCATCAGGATAGGCGCGTCGCGCGCCGCCGAGGCATTTTCGAAATACAGCCGCTGCTGGGTGCTCCAGCCCGTGCCGCCAAAGGCGACCGGCCAGGTGGCCGCGTACCAGCCCCGCGCATTGAGTTTTTCCCGCCACGTTTTGCAGGCCCATGCGGCCGATTTCAGCCCGGTCGTCGCCCGGCCGGCTGCGCGTAGGTCGTCCGTGAGTTCGGCGTCGAGGAAAGCGTCGACTTCGGCCCTGAAAGCGGCATCAACCTGGCCTTCCGTAAGGCGGGCCTCATTCTGTGCGAACTGAAAGCTGCCATCCATGGCGCGCGCTCCCTCTGCAAAGCAGACCCGCCATTACCGCGCGCCTGCGCTTGGCGGACAATCCGGGAAACTACGTGGATGCCGTGGGGAGAGGGTTCAGGGAAAGGGTCAGAAACCCTTTGCCTTGACCCGGTCGCGGCCCGCGCGCTTGGCCTCATAGAGGAAGCTGTCGGCCTGCTCGATCAGGTTGCGGGCTGTCATGCCTGGCTCGTAGCGCACGATGCCGAAAGAGGCCGTCACCTGCGAGACCTTCTGGCCCTTGGTGTCTTCCACTTCGCCATTCTTGAAATTGTGCTTGATCTTGACCAGGAGGTTGTAGGCCGAGAACAGGTCTGTGTGCGGAAGGATGATGGCGAATTCCTCGCCGCCATAACGGGCGACCATGTCCTGGCCCTTGATGTTCTGGGCGATGGTCGTGGCAAACATCTGCAGAACCGCATCGCCCGTCTGGTGGCCATACGTGTCGTTGACGTGTTTGAAGTGGTCGATGTCGGCCATTGCAAGACACAGCTTCTGGCCGGTCTCGGCGGCAATGGCGATTTCGCGCTCCAGCTGCTCGTCGAAGGCCCGGCGGTTCGAGACGGCGGTCAGCGGGTCGCGCATGCACTGGTTCTGGACCTCTTCCAGTTCCTTGTGCAGCGTTGCGATCTGGGTGCGGGAATCCTTGAGGTCTTGGTTCAGTTCCTGCGTCGTTTCCGCCATCCGGCGATTGTCTTCGACGAGGGTCGACACGAGGGCTGCGAGGTCGTCGCCGGTAAGCGCATGGGGCAGGCGCTTGCTTGCTTCGTCGAGGGACGCGCCGAAGCTGTCGCTGCTGTTCATGCCCTGCTGGATAATGTCGAGGACGCTTTCGATTTCCTTCTCGATGGCGAGGCCGATCGTCTGACGGGCCGTGTCGCCGGTCTCCTCGGTCAGGAATTCGCGGAAAATTGAATCAATATCGAAAGGAGTCAGGCTGGCATTGATCGTGATCAGTTCATCGACCCGCGCCCGCAGGGCGTCGTCGCTTCCGTCGGCATAGGCATACCAGATTGCGTAGGTTTTCGGGTCCGGCGGGGTCCGGTACTTGTGGATCAGATCGAAAGCCTTCGCCGCATTCTGGAAGACATGCTTCAGGTGTGGCCCCACCGGAGGCGGCGCGGTTGCTCGGGTTTTCGTCGCAGCCTGGTTGGCGGTCACGGCTTCCATCTGTCTTACCTGATCAATATTTTGTCGTTAAATGCCGTCCGCTCTAATCAACTTGATTTGACTGTCGGTTAACGCGGAGACAGGACGCCGGTGCGGAATGTCGCAGGACGGACAATCCTGAGGGCGCAAACAGAATGAGCTGTTTTCGGTCAGGCGAGGCCCGGGCGCCATGCATCCTGTATATGCCGCGGCAGGTGGCGCGGGGCGAGGGCGACGATGTCGTAACGCCAGCCGCAATCGGCGAGTGCCGGGTGACGCGCCATCCAGAAGTCGGCGGCTCGTGAAATTCTCTGCCAGGCCTGCGGCGTCACCGATCCGCCGGCCGCGTCCAGTGTCGCGCGGTGCTTCACTTCCACGAAGGCGATGAGGTCTCCCCGCCGGGCGATGAGGTCCACTTCGCCGAGCGGCGTGCGCACGCGCCGGTCGAGGATGCGATAGCCTCTCATTTGCAGGAACAGGGCGGCCAGCCGTTCACCCTTGCGGCCGCGTTGCTCCGCTGCCTGACGTTTCGCCTCAGCCATCGGCTTTCAGTTGCAGGGCGCGCTGGTAGACGTCGCGCTTCGGCAGGCCGAGGGCCTCGGCCACCGCATTTGCCGCCGCCTTGGTCGGCTGCGAGGCGAGCGCGTCGCGCAGGGCGGCGTCGAGCCGTTCGGGCGTGACTTCCTCGTCGAGAGGCGGGCCGACCAGTACGACGATCTCTCCCTTGGGGCCGCCGGCTTCGTCATAGTGCTTGGCCAGGTCGCCCAGCGTGCCGCGGCGGGTTTCCTCGAAAAACTTGGTCAGCTCCCGCGCGACGGCGGCAGACCGGGCGGGGCCAAGCACGGCCGCCATGTCGGCGACAGTCTCTGCGAGGCGCGGTCCGCTTTCGTAGAAGATCAGTGTCCCCGGAACGGACTTCAGGCTTTCGAGGCTTTGCCGGCGGGCACCTTGTTTCGGCGGCAGAAATCCCGCGAACATGAACCGGTCGCTCGGCAGGCCGCTGGCAACGAGACCGGCCAGCATGGCCGAAGCGCCCGGCACCGGGAACACGCGGTGCCCCGCCTCCAGCGCTTCGTGCGCCAGTTTCCAGCCGGGATCGGAGATCAGCGGCGTGCCCGCATCCGAGACCAGCGCGATGCGTGCGCCTTCGACCAGCTTGCGCAGGAGTTCCGGTCTCCGTTCCGCCCCATTGTGGTCATGATAGGGGCTGAGCCGGGCCTTAACGCCATAGGCGGACAGAAGTTTCCCCGCCACGCGCGTGTCCTCGGCCAGCACTTCGTCGGCCGCGGCGAGCACGTCCAGCGCCCGGAGCGTGATGTCCCGCAGGTTGCCGATCGGCGTCGAGACGACATAGAGGCCGGGTGCCAGTGCCTGCGGCGGTTGCCCGCCCGGCCCGGCCCCCCTAGAGTCGCCCTGGCCGGGAATCGCCTGCGCGTCGGATGTTTCGGGAGATGACATTGTTGCAACCATTGCTCAGGACGATCAAAGCGCCAAGCCTTCTTCTGACGGCGTTCCTGTTTGCCACAGCCTGCGCCAGCGCGCCCGCCCGTCCGCCGGTCCAGATCGGCACCGGCAGCCCGCGCGCCGAACCCGTTACCTCCGGCACACATGCACCCGGCGACGAGATCGACTCCGCCCGGCTCGGCGAACCCGACAATCTCGCAGAGGTGCGCGGTGACGGAGGCCTCACGCCGGCCTTCATGGAAGACCGCAAGATCAAGCGCGCTGCTGTGCTGCTGCCGTTCTCGCACCCGAACGCCCAGGTCCGCGCCGAAGCCGAAAGCATGCTGGCCGGTATCGAGCTGGCCCTGTTCGAATATGCCGGCGACGATTTCCTGATCATCCCGAAGGATACGGCCGGCAAGCAGTCGGTCGCCGAAGCCCGGCTCGATGAAGCCGTGAAGGAAAAGGCGAACGTCATCCTCGGCCCGCTGTTCGGCGCAAACGTGAAAGCGATCCGCGAACGGGCGCAGGACAAGAAGATCCCGATCATCGCCTTCTCGAACGACCGGACGGCCGCTGGCGGCGGTTCCTATCTCGCCTCCATCTCTCCGGAGGAAGAAGTGCGCCGCATGGTCAACTACGCCACCTCGAAGGGCGTCCACAGCTTCGTCTTCCTCGGGCCGCAGTCCGAATATGGCCACCAGATCGAAACCGCCCTGCGCACCGAGGCCTATAACAAGGGCGGTGTGGTGCTGACCTCGGCCTTCTACGAGCCGGGCGCAGGCGCATCGTCCGAAGCCCGGTCTGTCTCGTCGATCCTGAAATCCGAGATCGCCTCCAATCCGCGCGCCAAGGTCGCCGTCATGATCCCGGAACGCGGCGTGACGCTGCTCTCCATCGCCCCGCTGCTGCCCTACAATGGCGTGGACCTCACCCATGTCATGCTGATGGGCACGAGCCTCTGGGACGACAGCACGATCTGGCGTGAGCCGACGCTCGCTGGCGGCGTCTATCCGGGCCCCGATCCGGAAAACCTCACCCAGTTCCGCGAAACCTATCGCCGCATCTACGGCAAGAAGCCGACCGATCTCGCTGCCGTCGCCTATGACGCCGCCGCGCTCACGGTGCGTCTCGCGTCCGAGAACAACCTCAAATACAATGGCGTGACCGATCCCGATGGTTTCTTCGGGGTGAACGGCCTGTTCCGCTTCCGCCTCGACGGCACCAGCGAGCGGGGCCTCGCGGTCATGCAGATCAAGCCCACCGGCCCGGAAGTGATCGAGAAGGGTCCGACCCAGTTCATGACTGGACCGAGCTGATTTCTTTACGATCCAGGAGCGGATCGGGGGGCGATCCGTCTGCATCCCTCCCTTGCGCGTGCGTAATTCCCGCCCCACATGACGCCGCAGGGCAGGACTGAAGAGCAACGGCGAGCCATTAATCCATGAGCAAGCGCGACTATTACGAGGTTCTGGGTGTCGGCCGCGATGCGGACGAGAAGGCGCTCAAATCCGCTTACCGCAAGCTGGCCATGAAGTTCCACCCGGACCAGAATCCGGGCGACAAGGAAGCCGAAGACAAGTTCAAGGAAGTCGGCGAGGCCTATGCTGTCCTTTCCGACCCGCAGAAGCGCGCGGCCTACAACCAGTTCGGCCATGGCGCCTTCGAGAACGGCATGGGCGGCGGGGGCGGCAACCCGTTCGGCGCCGGTATCAATCCCGAAGACATTTTCCAGGACCTGTTCAGCCAAGTCTTCGGTGCCAATGGTGGGTTCAACCAGCGCCGCCGCAACGGGCCGCAGCGCGGGGCAGACCTGCGCTACGATCTCGAGATCACCTTGGCCGAGGCATTTTCCGGCAAGGACGAAACCATCCACGTGCCCCAGGCCGTGACGTGCAAGACCTGTGACGGGTCCGGCGCGGCGGAAGGCACTGTGCCCGAAACCTGCGAGACCTGTGCAGGCGCCGGCCGCGTGCGCGCCCAGCAGGGCTTCTTCACCATGGAGCGGACCTGCCCGCGCTGCGGCGGCAAGGGCAAGACGATCAAGAAGCCGTGCAAGGATTGCGGCGGCGCGGGCCAGGTGCGCGAAGAGCGCAAGCTGAACGTGAAGATCCCCGCCGGCGTCGAGAGCGGCATGCGCATCCGACTCGCTGGCGAAGGTGAGCCGGGCACGAATGGGGGCGGCCGCGGCGACCTCTACATCTTCGTCGATGTCGTCGAGCATGACATTTTCGAGCGCGACGGACCGAACCTCTATTGCCGCGCCCCGGTGCCGATGGTGACGGCAGCGCTCGGCGGCGAGATCGACATCCCGACCATCGATGGCGGCCGGGCCCGCGTCGTGGTGCCGGAAGGCGCCCAGACCGGCCGCAAGCTGCGCCTGCGCGGCAAGGGTATGCCTTCGGTGCGCCAGTCGGGCCAGACCGGCGACCTGTTCGTCGAGATGTTCGTCGAAACCCCGCGCAACCTGACGCAACGTCAGAAGGACATCCTGCGGGAGTTCTGCGACTGCAGCCATGCCGACTGCCACCCGGAAAGCGAGGGCTTCCTCGGACGCATCAAGCGCTTCTGGTCCGGCGACCCCGACGACAAGCACCCGAACTAGGCAACTTCCGCAAGGAATCCGATTGTCTGAAGTGGAATCTGCAGGCATTTTTACGCTGTGCTTGAACCGATCGAATGTGCGACTCCCGGAATTATTGCTTTCGACGCCACAGGCGTGATTTCGGAAGCGGACTACCGCAATGTGATCTACCTGGCCGCAGAAGGAATGCTGAAAACCCACGGTGAACTTCGCATACTGATGCGTCTGGGGCCGGGGTTCAGCCACTATAGCCGCCGCGCGGCGCTTCTGGATGCGATGATGGCCAACGAGTACGGTCCGCATATCCGCCGGTTCGCGGTCGTTTCCGATTTCGAAGGCCTGAAACACCTGGCGAAAAGGGTGGCCGAGACGGTCGGCGTTGATTTTGGCCTTTTCCGCCTGAACCAGATGGACGAAGCCCTGGCCTGGGTCGCCGGCTGAAGGCTGATGCGCGTTCCTGCTCGGGACCGCCCCGTCAGGCGTCCGGTAGCGCGATCGAGGCTTGTCCGAACGCGTATTTCCAGCCTTCGGGCGTGCGTACATAGGTGTCGCTGAACCAGAGCCGTCGTTCGATCGGCGCGCCTTCCGCTGTCGTGCCCTTCAGCCAGAGCCGGGCGGTAATGATCGCCGTATCGCGGCCATAGAGGCGCACGGTCTGGGTGCCCGGATCCTCGACCTGATGCTCATAGATGACATGCCGTTCCTCGGCCGACCGGATGAGGTCGTCCCGCGTATAGGTCATGCCCGTGCCGAGCACCAGAATCATGTCCTTGTGCAGAATATCCGCCATCGCGGCGGCGTCGTTGCGTTCCACAGCCGCCTGGTAGGCGGTGTCGAGCGCGGCGAGGGCGCGTATCTCCTCGGCCGCGTCCGGAACCGGCATGCTGGCGCAGGCTGTCGCCGCCAGGGCGAGAACGGCAGGAGAGACGGGTCGGAGTGTCATGGAGCCGGTCCTTTGTATTGCTGACCGGCCGGGTCTAGCAGCGCCGTGCCGGGCGCCGCTTGCACTTTCTTGCTGATTTCAGGCGATCGCGCGTGACGGCGGATGCCCAAAACGCCGGGCAAAGCTGCGGCTGAAATGGCTGAGATTGTTGAACCCGCAGGCATAGCAGGTTTCGGTCACGCTGCGTCCGTCCCGCAACATGAGGCGCGCCTGCCGCAGCCTTGTCTCGCGCAGGTACTGGTGCGGCGCCATTCCGGCGAGCTCGGTGAAAACCCGCGTGAAATGGAACAGGCTCATGCCGACGCCGGCGGCAAGGCCGGAGACGGTCAGGGCTTCGCTGAAGTCCCGCTCCATTCGTTCCCGTACGGCATGTATCCGCTCGGCATACCAGGAGAGCTTTTGCTCCCGGAACAGCGGCGCGTTCGCGCCGTCGTGCGGGCGGAAGATTTCGGTCGCGCAATACTCCGCCAGAACAGGATCGGACCGGTCGACGGCCTGTTTCAGGCCCCAGTAGAGATAGCGTGTGCGATTGCCGGACGCGAGCAGCGAGCGGCCCGAACGGGCCCAGCTTCGCGCCGCATCGAACCCGTCATCCGCGGCCGACTTGTAGGTCACCGACAAGCAGGTGTCGTTGAATCCCTTGCCCTCGAAATCGGCCCGGAACCGCATGCCGGGGTGGCTCAACATCACGTCGCCGCGCCGCGCGCGCCAGCTACGGTCCCCGACATGAAGATCGAATGTGCCGTCTTCGACAAAACTCGCCATGAATGTATCGGCGATTTCCTCATACGGCTGGTCCTCGTGTTCGACCGGGTGGTCGAACCGGTGGACCCGGATGCCGGGGAGTTCGAGAAGAGGAACGATCCGCGCCATGCGCTCAGGATAGACCGGCGCGCAATGGCGTCAATCGGCGGTTCAGGCCTCGGCCCAGCGGCGGATGAGGTTGTGATAGATGCCGGTCAGGCGGATCACTTCGTCGTCCTTGTGGCCGCGTTCGGCGACGAGGCGTTGGATCGACTGGTCGAGGTCGAACAGGAGCGTGCGCTCGCCATCGTCGCGCACCATGCTCTGCAGCCAGAAGAAAGACGAGACGCGCGCGCCCCGTGTGATCTCGCTCACCGAATGCAGGCTGGAGGCGGGGTAGAGGACAAGGTCGCCGGCTTCGAGCTTCACTTCCTG
>ERZ795053.4045-NODE-4045-length-16146-cov-6.104966_pt1 | contig 16146 bp, 17 predicted proteins | sample MGYA00375137_ERZ795053 | MGnify/ENA primary metagenome ERZ795053 (study PRJEB30182, sample SAMN05720284) | activated sludge metagenome | isolation source: Anaerobic digester | place: Hong Kong | collected 2014-12-17 ...
TTGGTGTCGCCCACGTAGTCGTGGCCCCACACCCGGTCGATCAGCACGTCGCGGCTGAGCACCCGCCCGGCGTTCTCCAGCAGGATGGTGAGCAGCTCGAACTCCTTCAGCGGCAGCGACACCTGCTCGCCACGGATCAGCACCTCGTGGCGGGCGCGGTCGAGGGCGACGTCGCCCACCTCGAGCACATCCGCGGGATCGCCCGTGGGCAGCGGCTCGCCCGGTGCGCGGCGCAGCACGGCCCGCATCCGCGCCACCAGCTCGCGGAGCCGGTAGGGCTTCGACACGTAGTCGTCGGCGCCGACCTCGAGGCCCACGACCGTGTCGATCTCCGAGCCCTTCGCGGTCACCATGATGATCGGGACCTTGGAGCGGCGGCGCAGCTCCCGGCACACGTCGATGCCCGAGACCTTCGGCAACATGACGTCGAGCAGCACGAGGTCGGGGTCCACGGCGTCGAAGAGGTCGAGGGCCTGAGCGCCGTCGCGGGCGATCTGCACCCGGAAGCCCTCGCGGGCGAGCCCGACGGTGAGGGCGTCGATGAAGCTGTCCTCGTCCTCGACGACGAGGACGGTGGTGGCCGGGTCAGGCATCGGAGGTCTCCGGGCGGGGTGGGGTGGCGACGAGCTCGCCACCGTCGGGGAGGGGGTCGGGCTCGAGGGCGGCGGGCTCCACGAGGTCGGGCACGGCGACGGGGCCGGGGGCCAGGGGCAGGCGCAGCGTGAAGGTCGAGCCCTCGCCCTCGCGCGACGAGACCCGCACCTCGCCCTCGTGGTTCTGGGCGACGTGGCGCACGATGGCCAGGCCGAGCCCGGTGCCGCCCGTGTCGCGGCTGCGGGCCCGGTCGACCCGGTAGAACCGCTCGAAGACCCGTTCGAGGTCGCGCGCCGGGATCCCGATGCCCTGGTCGACGACATCGACGTCGACCGTGGCCCCCTCGGCCCGCGCCTCGATGCGGACCTCGGAGCCGGGATCGGAGTACTTGGCCGCGTTGTCGCACAGGTTGGACACGGCCGACACCAGCTGGCGCCGGTCGCCCACCACGGCGAGGCGCGGGGCGATCGTCGCCACCAGGAAGCGGACGTCGCGAAGCTCGGCGGCGGGCCGGGTGCGATCGACCGCCTCGGCCACGATGAGGTGGACGGGGACCACCTCGGCCTCGGGCAGCTCGCTCGCCTCGATCTGGCTCAGCTGGAGCAGGTCGTCGATCGTGCGGGCCACCCGGAAGGCCTCGCGCTGCATGCGCTCGGCGAGGCGGTGCACCGTGGCCGGGTCGTCTTCGCCCACGAGCGTCTCGGCGAGCAGGCCCAGGGCCCCGACCGGGGTCTTGAGCTCGTGGCTGATGTTCGCCACGAAGTCGCGGCGCACCGCCTCGAGGCGCTGGCGCTCGGAGATGTCCTCCACCACCAGGAACGCGCCGCCCTCGCCATCGCCATCGCCGTCGAGCGGCACGGCGCGCAGCTGGAGGGAGCGCTTCGGGGGCCCGAAGAGCTCGATCGTGCGCGAGGTCGACTCGCCCGCCACCGCAGCGGCGATGAGCTCGTCGATCAGCGACCCCACCAAGGCCTCGCCGTGGCGGGCGGCGAGGTAGGTGGCGGCCACCCGGTTGCGGAAGACCACCTTGCCCAGGGCGTCGGCGAGCACGATCCCCTGCGGGATCCCGTCGAGCGCGCTCACCAGCCGGTCGGCGGTGACCCGGGTGGCGGCCTGCTTGGCGAAGTGGCGGTCGACCGCGCCCTCGAGGCGATCGACCGCCTCGTCGACGGTGGTCGACGCCGCGCCCCCCCGCCGGTCGAAGCGCGAGCGCAGGGCGTCGAGGCGCCGGCGCAGGGCGCTCGGCCGCAGGATCACGCGGTCGCCTCGCCGGGCAGGGGCGCCGCCGGCGGGGGCGGGACGTCGGCGGCGGGACGCCGCGCCTCGAGGTGCTGCTCGAGGTGGTCGGCCACCGGTGCCCACTGGCCCGGCGCCGGCGGCTGCAGGAGGGTCACCGCGGCGAAGCCCGCGGCCACGAGGGCCGTGTCGGAGTCGGGTGGGAGCTCGACCTCGGTGCGCCGCAGGCCGAGCCGCAGCACGCTCGGGCCGGATTCGGCCACCACGGCGTGCCACTCGCCGAGGGCGGCGGGCGTGGCCCAGCACACGCCGCGCACCTCGTCGATCGGCAGGTCGGGCACGTTGAGGTTGAGGACGGTGCGCAGCGGCGCCGCCGCCAGCCAGTCGAGGGCGTGCACCGCCAGCTCGGCGGCGGTGGCCCAGTGGGTGGGGCGCTCGCCCGCGATGCTCACCGCCAGGCCCGAGATGCCGTGGTTCGCAGCGGTGAGCGCGGCGCCCACCGTGCCCGAGTGGAGGATGGCCCGCCCGGTGTTGAGGCCCGGGTTGATGCCCGAGACCACGACCTCGGGCAGATCGCCGAAGGCCCCGAGCCGGGCGGTGATCACGCACAGGGCGGGCGGGGCATCGAGCCCCACCGCCTCCACATCGTCGAGCCCCGGGAGGGTGCGCCGCTCGAGGCGGAGCTCGGTGGCCTGCGAGAGGGTGCCGATGGCCGCGCCGGCGCCGCTGCGCTCCCCCAGGGGCGCCACCACGATCGCCTCGTGGCCCGCCTCGTGCACGGCCCGGGCCAGGGCCTCGATCCCCGGTGCGTCGATGCCGTCGTCGTTCGTGACCAGGGCGCGCACGGCTCAGCCCTCGTCGGACGGCGGCTTGGTGGCCGCCGCCGCGGCCCGGGCGGCGCCGGTGTGCTCGGGCAGCCAGCCGGTGACCATGTAGCGCACCCGCTCGCCGATGTTGACGGCGTGGTCGCCGATGCGCTCGTAGTAGCGCCCGATGAGGGCCAGCTGCACGGCGCCCTGCACCTGGAGCTCCCCCGCGTTGTGCACGAGGAAGATCTCCTGCACGTAGTCGCGGTGGATGGCGTCGAGGCGATCGTCGAGGTCGTCGAGGGCCGCCGCCATGGCGGCGTCCTCGTCCATGTAGGCGTCGATGGCCAGGCGGAACAGCCGGGTGGCCTCCTCGCCCATCTGGTCGATCAGGCCGCGGAGCCGAGCGGGCAGCTCGGTGCCGAAGATGCGCCGAGAGCCCTTGGCGATGTTGACCACCAGGTCGCCCGACCGCTCGATCTCCGACACCATCCGGATGGCGGTGACGATGTGGCGAAGGTCGCCGGCCATCGGCTGCTGCAGGGCGAGCTGCTGGTAGCACCGCTCTTCGAGCTCGACGGCGAGCGCGTCGAGCGGGTCGTCGCCCTCGATGATCTTCTGCGCCTCGGTGAGGTCGCCGGCCAGCAGCACCTCGGTGGCCCGCGGGATCCCCTCGGTCACCAGCGCGGCGATCTGGACCATGTCGAGGCGGATCTCGTCCAGCGTCTGCTGGAAGCTCTTCCTCACGTTGTCCACGGTCACGGTCCCCTTCTCCCCTAGCGGATCTCGGCGGCGAGGTGCCCGGGATCGCCGGTGAGCAGGTAGCGCAGCCGACTGCCGATGATGGCCGAGTGATCGGCGATGCGATCGAGGGCCTTCCCGATCACCAGGCTATGGAGGGCGGCGGGGATCGCGGATGGACCCTCCAGCTCGAGCAGGGCCCGCACGAGCGCCGAGTTGGCGAGGTCGAGCACCGCACCCGAGCGGGCCAGCTCCTCGGCGAGCTCGAGGTCCTGGCTCGACCAGGCGTGCAGGGCCCGCCGGAACTGCTCGACCGAGGTGTCGGCCATGGAGACGAGGATGTCGTAGGTGGTGGGGTAGCTGCGGACGAGCGACCAGTCGCTGCCGACCTTCACCACCCGCAGCGCCAGGTCGCCGACGCGCTCGAGCTCGCCCAGCACCCGCAGGACCGACATGACGAACCGCAGGTCCGACGCGACGGGCGCCTCGCGCGCCAGGAGGTCGTGGCAGCGCTCGGTGAGCGACACGTTCATCGCGTCGATGTCGTCGTCGGCGGCGACGGTGCGCGCCGCGATCTCGAGGTCCCCCGTGGCGAGGAACTCGCGCATCCGCTCGAGGTTCTCGTCGACCCGCACGGCCATGACCTCGACCTGGAGGCGGAGCTGCTCGAGCTCGGCGCTGAAGCTCTGGCGGACCATGGCCATCGACGTCAGCCGAACCGGCCGGTGACGTAGTTCTCGGTGCGGACGTCGCTCGGGTTCGAGAACATCTTCTCGGTGAGGTCGTACTCCACGAGCACGCCGGTGCGGGTGTCGCTGACCTCGCTGACCTCGGTGGTGAAGAAGGCGCAGCGGTCGCTCACGCGGGCGGCCTGCTGCATGTTGTGGGTCACGATGATGATCGTGTAGTCCTGCTTGATCTCCTCCATGAGGTCCTCGATGCGCCCGGTGGCGATCGGGTCGAGGGCCGAGCAGGGCTCGTCCATCAAGATGACCTCGGGGTTCACGGCCAGGGCGCGGGCGATGCAGAGCCGCTGCTGCTGGCCGCCCGAGAGGCCGAGGCCGCTCTTGTGGAGCCGGTCCTTCACCTCGTCCCAGATCGCGGCGCCGCGCAGGGCCTTCTCGACGATCTCCTCGAGCTCGGCCTTCTTCTTGATGCCGGCGAGCTTCGGGCCGTACGCCACGTTCTCGAAGATCGACTTCGGGAACGGGTTGGGCTTCTGGAACACCATGCCGATGCGGCGCCGCACCTCGACGGGGTTGACCTCCTTGTCGTAGAGGTCGACGCCGTGGAACCGCAGCGCGCCCTCCACGACCGCCCCCTCGACGAGGTCGTTCATGCGGTTGAAGCACCGCAGCACGGTGGTCTTGCCGCAGCCCGACGGGCCGATGAAGGCGGTGATCTCGTTGCGGACCACCTGCAGGCCCACGTCCTTCACGGCGCGGAAGCCGCTGTAGAGCACCGACAGGTCCTCGACGTCGAAGATGATCGGGCCGGCGGCGACCTCCTCCCCCGTGGCCGGGTTGGCGGCGGTGGCGGCTTCGATGTGCACGGGGTTCTCCTCGTCGTCCATGGTGCGCACGCTCATCGCATGGTGAACCGCTGCGAGACGGTCCGGGCGATCGTGGTCAGGATCAGCACGATGGCGATGAGCGTGAGCGCCGCGCCCCAGGCCATCTGCGGCGAGAGCTTCCCACCGTTGGTGATCAGGTTGTAGATCTGGAAGCTCAGCGTGGTGCTCTGCCCGGTGAGCGTGGTGGCCCGGGCCACGGTGGTGGCCGCGCCGATCGTGAAGAGCACCGGCGCCGTCTCGCCCGCGGCGCGGGCCACGGCGAGCATCGAGCCCGACACGAGCCCGGGCAGGGCCGCCGGCAGCACCACCCGCAGCGTGGTCTTCCAGGTGCGGGCGCCGAGCCCGGCGCTCGCCTCGCGCAGCGTGTTGGGCACCAGCCGCAGCATCTCCTCGCTGGAGCGCACCACGATCGGCAGCATCAGGCAGGCGAGGGCGAGCGACGCCGCCAGCGCCGAGCGCCCGGCACCCAGCTGCAGCACCCAGAGCGTGTAGATGAAGATGCCCATCACGATCGACGGCACGCCGGTCATCACGTCGGACATGAACCGGATGAAGCGGGCCAGGCGGGTGCGCTTGCCGTACTCGTGGAGGTAGATCGCGGCGAGGATGCCGAGGGGGATGGCGAGCAGGGCGGCGACCGCGGTGGTGATGAGGGTGCCGATCACCGCCGGGCCCATGCCGGGCTTCACCGCCGGGGCGGCCGCCTCCTCGCACACCGCGGTCGGGTCGTAGCGCTGGCGCAGCTCGCAGTCGCCCTTGAGCTCGGAGGCCGAGGCGGTGGTGGGGATGTCGCTCGTGAGGAAGCTCGGGGTCACGACGCTGGCGCCGCGGGCCACCACGTTGCCGATCACGAACACGAGCGGGATGGCCGCCGCCACGAAGGCGGCGATCATGGCGATGGTGGCGATGCGGTCGCGCACGAAGCGGCCGCCCTTGATGGTGGAGACGCGGACGTCGCTCGGCACCGTGAGGCGCTCGGCGACGCTGCGGTCCGCAGCGGTGGTGGCGGTCACGCAGCCCCCTTGAGGCGACGGTCGACGACGTCGACGAGCCGGCGCGACGCCACGTTGACGACCATGGTGATGACGAACAGGGTCACGCCCAGGCCGATGAGCGCGGCGCGGAAGTCGCCGGCCGCCTCCGGGAGCTTGCGGGCGATGGCGGCAGGCATGGCCTCGCCGGGCGAGAGCACGTCGATGGTGATCTCGGGGTTGGCGACGGCGCCGATCAGCAGCGTCACCGCGATGGTCTCGCCCATGGCCCGGCCGAGGCCGAGCATCACGGCGCCGGTGATGCCGCCGAGCGAGTGCGGGAGGATCACGCCGCTCACCATCTCCCAGCGGGTGGCGCCCAGGGCCAGGGCGCCCTCCTTGTCGTTGCGGGGCACCGTCTCGAACACCTCGCGGGTGACGGTGGTGATGATCGGCGTGATCATGATGGCCAGCACGATCCCGGCGGTGAGCAGCGAGATGCCCGAGCCGTCCTGGCCGAAGATCCGGTTGAGCAGCGGGATGGAGGCGACCGCGTCGCCGAGCCAGCGGTAGAGGTCCTGCAGCGGGTTGCGCAGGACGTAGAAGCCCACGAGGCCGAACACGACCGAGGGCACCGAGGCGAGCAGGTCCATCACCGTGGTGATCGATCGGCGCAGCCGCTGGGGCGCCACCTCGGTGGCGAACAGGGCGATGCCGATCGAGGTGGGCACGGCGAGCAGGATCCCGATGAACGAGATGACCGCCGTGCCCCAGACGAAGCCGAGGATGCCGAACTGCTTGGAGTTCGGGCGCCAGTCGGTGGAGAAGAAGTAGGAGCTGCCGTACTTCGAGAACGCCGGCCACGCGCTCTTGGTGGTGCTGTAGGTGATCAGGGCGAGCACCACCAGCACGGTGACGCCGGCGGCCACCGCGAGGCCGCGGAAGGCCCGGTCGGGGCCGGCGCCCGTGGTGGACGCGAGCCCTTCGGACACCGAGGCGGTGTCGTCGAGGTTCGGGGGGAGGTCGATGGTGGTCATGCGATCTCGAGGTGGTGGGGAGCGGCGCGGGCCCGGGAGCAGCGCTCCCGGGCCCGCATCCGCACCGGACGGTCAGCCGACGGTGATCTCGTCGATCTGGGCGACGGCCTTCTCGGCGAGCTCGGCGGGCAGCGGAGCGTACAGGAGGGTCTTGGCCTGCTCCTGGCCCGTGGTGAGCACGTAGGCCAGGTAGGCCTTCAGCGACTCGGCGGTGGCCTCGTCGGCCTGCACCTTGTCGACCAGCATCCACGTGGGCGACGTGATCGGGTAGGCGCCCTCGGCGTCGGCGTTCAGCGGGTCGTAGGTGAGGTCGTCGGCGATGTCGGCGGCACCGAGGGCGGCCGAGGCGCTGTCGGGGGTGGGATCGACGAAGTCGCCCGAAGCGTTGCCGATGGCGGCCACGGTCAGGCCCTCCTTGGCGGCGTCGGCGAGGTCGACGTAGCCGACGGCACCGTCGGTGTCCTTGATGACGGCGGTGACGCCGGTGCTCTTCTCGGCGCCGGTGGTCTTGGCGTCCCACTCGACCTCCTCACCGGAGTCGAGCGTCCAGGTGTCGGGGGCCGCCTCGGTGAGCCACTTGGTGAAGTTCTTCGTGGTGCCCGAGCCGTCCGAGCGGTGCACGACGGTGACGGGCGTGGAGGGCAGGTCGACGTCGGGGTTGTCGGCGGCGATGGCCTCGTCGTCCCACGAGGTGATCTCGGTCTGGAAGATCTTGGCGATCGTGTCGGGGCCGAGGTTCAACGTGTCGATGCCCTCGAGGTTGAACGACACCGTGATGGGGCCGCCGACCAGCGGGAAGTACAGGACCTCGCGGTCACCGAACGACGCCATCTCCTCCTCCTTGATGGGGGAGTCCGAGCCGGCGAAGTCGACGGTCTCGTCGGCGAGGGCCTTCTTGCCGTCGGAGGAGCCGGTCTTGGTGTAGGTCACCGCGGCCGAGCCGCCGGCGTCGCTCACGAGGCCGTTGAAGTCGGAGCTCACCTGCTGCTGGAAGGTGTCCTGGAAGCTCGAGCCCTGCCCGTCGAGCGAGGCGGAGAGGTCGGCGTAGCCCGAGGTGTCGGGCCCCTCGGAGGAGGCGGCGGTGGTGGTGCTGTCGCCCTCGCCGTTGCTCGACGAGGCACCGTCGGAGTCGCTGCCGCACGCAGCGGCCAGGAACGAGAGGACGGCCAGCACGGCGATCAGCCAGGCGAGGCCCTTGCGGTTCTTCAACGGATGCCCTCCTTGGGCGCGTTCGGGGTCGGAGCGCACGGTACGGAAGGCGGGTGACCCGCCAGGGTGAGGTCGGTGAACCGGAGGTGAACGACGCCGCAACAGTTGTCCAACCACCCCGGCGTGCTGCACCGAGAGGGGCCGAGGGCCCCGGCCAGGTGACGCTCAGGCGTCGACGGGGAGGACGGGCAGGAGCGATCGGTCGTGCTCGTAGGAGAGCTGAGCACGGGCCTCCCCCACCGTGAGCCATCGGACCTCGTCCACCTCGTCGTTGGGCTCGAACGCGCCGCCCAGCACGCGCATCGACCAGTACCGCACGAGCTTCGGGCGGCCCTTGTGGTCGTGGTAGCGGACCGACGGGAGCTCGGCACCGAAGGCCACCTCGAAGCCGGTCTCCTCGGCGACCTCCCGGGCCGCGGTCTGCTCGAACGTCTCGCCCGGGTCGCACTTGCCCTTCGGGAAGCTCCAGTCGTCGTAGCGCGGCCGGTGGACCACGAGCACCTCGAGGCCATCCGGCCCGGGACGAGCCAGGACCCCTCCCGCCGCCAGGACCTCGGGCGGCGTGTCGGCGGCGCCCATCAGGCGTCGACCTCGGGCCGGCGGGCCCGAGCGAGCGCCAGCTCCTGGAACCGGAGGTGGGCGTCGAGCGTCGTCGGCGCTCCCGGGGCGGTGACGCGCCGCCACCCGCCGTCGGGGCCGAGCGACCAGGCGAGGGCGTCGTCGGCGAGCACCACCTCGAGGATCTCGTCGACCCGACGGGCCAGCCGCTCGTCGACCACGGGCACCATCGCCTCGATCCGCCGGTCGAGGTTGCGGGGCATCAGGTCGGCCGAGCCGATGTAGGTGAGCGGCGCACCCGGGCCCGCCCCGTTGGCGAACCGGAAGATCCGGGAGTGCTCGAGGTAGCGGCCGATGAGCGAGCGCACCCGGATGTGCTCGGACAGCCCGGGCACCCCCGGACGCAGGCAGCAGATCCCGCGGACCACCAGGTCGATCTCGACGCCCGCCTGCGAGGCGGCGTAGAGGTGGTCGATCATCGTCGGGTCGACCAGGCTGTTCATCTTCATCGTGATGCGGCCCCGGTCGCCGAGCGCCGCCTCCTGGTCGATGAGATCGGTGAGCCGGCTGCGCAGCGGGTGGGGGGCCACGAGGAGCCGCCGGTACTGCACGTTGCGGCCGTAGCCGGTGAGGAAGTTGAACAGCTGGGCGAGGTCGGCCCCGATCAGCGGGTCGGCGGTCAAGATGCCGAGGTCCTCGTAGAGCTTGGCCGTCTTGGCGTTGTAGTTGCCGGTGCCGATGTGGCAGTAGCTGCGCACGCCGGTGCCCTCGTCGCGCACCACGAGCGCCGTCTTGGTGTGGGTCTTGAGACCGACGAGCCCGTAGGTCACGTGCACGCCCGCCTGCTCGAGGGCGCGGGCCCACCCGATGTTGTTGGCCTCGTCGAAGCGGGCCTTGAGCTCCACCAGCGCCGCCACCTGCTTGCCGCGCTCCGCGGCGCGGATGAGCGACTTGATGATCGAGCTGTCGCCCGACGTGCGGTAGAGCGTCAGCTTGATGGCGAGCACCTTGGGGTCTCGCGAGGCCTGGCGCACGAACTCCTCGACCGAGGTGGAGAACGAGTCGTAGGGGTGGTGCACCAGCAGGTCGCCATCGGCGATGACCGAGAAGATGTCGAGGCGCTCGTCCTCGTCGGTGGCCAAGCGGGCCTGGGTGACCGGCGTCCACGGCGGGTCCTTCAGGTCGGGCCGGTCGAGGTCGCGCAGGGCCCACAGCCCGCCGAGGTCGAGCGGTCCCGCCGACTCGTGCACCGCCTCGTCGGCGAGGTCGAGCTCGCGCACCAGCAGGTCACGCACCTCGGGCGTGGCCTCGGCGTCGATCTCGAGGCGCACCGCGGCGCCGAAGCGGCGCCGGCGCAGCTCCATCTCCACCGCGGCGAGCAGGTCGTCGGCCTCCTCCTCCTCGAGCGTGAGGTCGGCGTTGCGGGTGACCCGGAAGGCGAAGGTCCCGGCGACCTCCATGCCCGGGAAGAGCCGATCGAGGTGGGCGGCGATGACCTGCTCGAGCGGCACGAACCGCTCGCCGTCGGGCATCACCACGAACCGGGGCAGCAGGGGCGGCACCTTGACCCGGGCGAAGCGGCGCTCCTCGGTGAGCGGGTCGCGCAGCACCACGGCGAGGTTCAGCGACAGGCTGGAGATGTACGGGAACGGGTGCCCGGGGTCGACGGCCAGCGGCGTGAGCACGGGGAAGATGCGGGCCTCGAACTCCTCGACGAGGTACTCGCGGTCGTCTTCGTCGAGCTGGTGCCAGCTCGAGAACACGATGCCGACCTCGGCGAGGGCCGGCACGATCTCGTCGAGGAACAGGTGCTCGACGCGGTCGACCAGGTCGCCGACGCGCTCGGCGATGGCCCGCAGCTGGTCGTCGGGGCTCTTGCCGTCGGGCGAGGTGCGCCCGACGCGGGCGATGGCCTGGTCGGCCAGCCCGGCCACGCGGACCTGGAAGAACTCGTCGAGGTTCTGGCTGAAGATGGCGCAGAACTTGGCCCGCTCCAGCAGCGGCACCCGGGGGTCGGCCGCGCACTCGAGGACGCGAGCGTTGAAGTCGAGCCACGAGAGCTCACGGTTCACGAACCGGTCGGGATCGCCGCTCGCCGGCGTCGACCCTGCGACGTCGTCGGCCTGATCCATGGCCGGGATGGTAGCGATCGCAGGTGGCGGCCCGGTGGCCGGTGGGTGGCCGCCGGGTGGCGCGCTACTCGTCTTCGGGGAGCCCGAGGTCCCAGTCGAGCAGCAGGTTCTCGCGCTCGGCGTCGCGGATCACCCGCTCACGGTTGCGTCGGAACTGCGGGTCGTGCGGCGGCACGAGCTGCAGGCGAGCCTGCATCCGCACCCGGAAGCCCTCGACGAGCGCTCGGTCGCCGAAGTCGCTCTGGAGGTCCCAGTGCGGGGCGACCGGGCCCAGGTAGACGACGCGGACGTGGCCGCGGGGCGGCTCCTGGGAGAGGTCGGGCTCGGTGGCGGACATGGCGATCGATCCTAGCGGCGGCGCCGCCAGGGGCCCACGTCGCCGGGTCAGGGCCCGAGCGTGACCGAGAGGGTCTGGCGCTGCCCGCGCCGCTCGAGCACCACGTCGACCTGGTCGCCGGGCTGGTGGCTGCGCACGATCGAGGTGGCGTCGCCCGAGCCGTCGACGGCCTGCCCATCGATCTCGACGATGACGTCGCCCTCCTGGATCCCGGCGGCGCCCGCTGCGCTGTCGGGGTCGACCGCGGTCACGACCGCACCGGTGGACGCGGTGATGCCCAGCTCGTCCTTCACCGACTGGTCGAGGTCGGGCGAGTCGACGTCGATGGACGACACCCCCAGGATCGCCGTGTCGGCCGTGAGGTCGCCCCCACCCGCCTTGAGCTCCTCGATCAGGTCCTTCACCGAGTCGATGGCGATCGAGAAGCCGATGTTCTGGGCCCCCTGGATGATGGCCGTGTTGATGCCCACGACGTGCCCGTCGGCGTTGACGAGGGGGCCACCCGAGTTGCCCGGGTTGATGGCCGCGTCGGTCTGGATCAGGTGGTCGAGGGCGATGGTGCCGTCGTCGATGGCCCGGTCCTTGGCCGAGACGATGCCGCTCGTGACGCTCGGATCGCCGCCGAGGTTGAGCGCGTTGCCGATGGCGACCACCGGGTCGCCGACGAGGAGGTTGGCGCTGGAGCCCAGCGTGGCCGGGGTGAGGTCGGCGCGGTCGGCCTGGACGAGGGCGATGTCGTCGGAGGTCGACGCCCCCACGAGCGAGGCCGTCGAGGTGGTGCCGTCGCTGTAGCGGATGGTGATGCTGCCGCCAGCGCCCTCGATCACGTGGGCGTTGGTGAGGATGAGGCCGTCCTCGGAGATGATCACGCCCGATCCCGCGCCGCCGAAGAGGCTGTTGGGCGAGCCGGTCTGGATCGTCACCACCGAAGGGCGGATGATGTCGAGCACCCGCTGGATGTCGAGCGGGCCGTCGGCCCGGAGCGGCGCGGTGGTCGTGGTGCTCGAGCCGGCACGCTCGCCGGTGCCGGCGCGATCCCCCCGGCCGGCGGCGTAGCTGGCGAAGGCGGCCCCCACCATGGCCGCCCCGAGCAGGAACGCGGTGAAGGCCACGAGCGCTCGACCGGTTCGCCGGTGCCGGTGGGGCGCGGCGGGCGCCTCGGCGAGGTGGGGCGAGGGCCACGTCGTGGGCGGCGCGGCGGGCGCTCCGCCAGGTCGGCCGCCGTCGCCGACGGGCGCCCGGCCGCCGGCCGCCGGCGATCCGGTGACCCACGACGGGGGCGTCGACGAGGCCGGCGCCGCCGTGGGCCGCGCCTCGGAGCCGTGGGGCGGGTACGGCCCGGCATCATGGGCCGCCGGCGGCGGCAGCGTGGGCGCCGGTGCCGCCTCACCCGGGGCGCGCGGCGCCCAGAGGTCGGTGGGGGCGCTCGGGCCGGGGCCCGCTCCCCCTGGCGGGCGGCCCGGGGTCACGGCGACCATGCAAGCAGGTTTTGTCGGGATCTCCACCGCACCTGCACGGAACCTTCACGAGCGCACGGGAACCATGGTTCGGCCACGAGCGTCGTGGGAACGCTGGCGCCCGGGCCGCCCCCGAACGGGTCGGTCCACCGCCTGCGGAACGGTTCCCCAACGAGGGTTCGGAGGAAGGCTCCGGACCGAAGGAGCGAACAGACGGCATGGACGAGGTGCAGCTCGACTGGATGCGAGACGGGAACTGCCGGCACTACCCGCCGTCGGCCTTCTTCCCGAGCGACGGGGTGGGCGTCGATGCGGCTCGCAAGATCTGCGCCGACTGCCCGGTGAAGGCGCCGTGCCTGGAGTACGCCCTGGCCGAGCGCATCGACCACGGGGTGTGGGGCGGCTGCTCGGAGCGGGAGCGGCGCCGGATCCTCAAGCGTCGCCGGCAGGACGCCGCGGCGGCCACCGCCGCGCGCTGAACGATCGAAGGGTCGTGAGGGGTTCGAGCGGTCGGGTCAGCTGACGGGGCCGGCGTCCGACGGCGTGTCGGACGCGCTCTCGGACTCCTCGGCACCCTTCTTGAACTCGCGCTGGGCCTCGCCGAGCGACTTGGCCAGCTTCGGCAGCTTGGCGCCGCCGAAGAGGACCAGGACGATGACGAGGATGATGATGAGTTCGGTCGGACCGAGGTTCATGCCGCCACCGTAACCCCGTCGCGGCGGCGGAACCACGTCGCGGCACGGGGAATCGACAGGGGGCGCGGCGGGCGTCGATCGTGGGCGAGACTTCCCACCGTGCTCGAGTGCGTGGTGAACGTCAGCGAGGGTCGGGATCGAGGCCGCGTCGCCCGCATCGCGTCCGCCGCCGGCGATCACCTGCTCGACGTCCACGTCGACGCCGACCACCACCGCAGCGTGCTGACGCTCGTGGGCGAGGAGGCACCCCGAGCCGTGGCCGCCGAAGCCGTCGCCCAGCTCGACCTCCGTGACCACGCCGGCGCCCACCCTCGCATCGGGGTGGTCGACGTGGTGCCCTTCGTGGCGCTGGAGGGCTCCGACGCCGACCAGGCACGCACGGCGCGAGACGAGTTCTGCCGGTGGGCGGGGGAGGTCCTCGCCGTCCCCTGCTTCCGCTACGGACCCGAGCGATCGCTGCCCGACGTGCGCCGGGGGGCCTTCCGCACCCTGGCCCCCGACTGCGGGCCACCGTCGCCGCACCCCACCGCCGGGGCCATCGCGGTGGGCCAGCGTCCGGTGCTCGTGGCCTACAACGTCTGGCTGGCCGAACCCGACCTGGCGCTCGCCAAGCGCATCGCCGTGGAGCTGCGGAGCCCGAGCGTGCGAGCGCTGGGGCTCCAGGTGGGCCGCCACGTGCAGGTGTCGATGAACCTGATCGACCCGGCGGTGACCGGTCCCGGTGCCGCCACCGACGCCGTCGCCGCCCACGCCGAGGTGGCGCGCGGCGAGCTGGTGGGCCTCGTGCCCCGTTGGGTGCTGGACCTCGAGCCGGTGGAGCGCTGGGGACCGCTCGACCTGGACGAGGACCGGACGATCGAGGCCAGGCTCAGGCGCTCGCGCTCCCGGCCGACTCCGTAGCGGCCTCGGCCTCGAGGGCGGTGCGCCGGGCGAGGGCCCGCTGGCGACGGATGCGACGGCGCTCCCGCTCGGACAGGCCGCCCCAGATGCCGAACTTCTCACCGTTGGACAGCGCGTACTCCAGGCAGTCCTCACGAACGACGCAGCCCTTGCAGACCTCCTTGGCCTCGCGCGTCGAGGCGCCCCGCTCGGGGAAGAACAGGTCGGGATCGACGCCCAAGCAGTTGGCGAAGTCCTGCCACCCGGTGGCGTCGGCGTTGTCGAGGTTGTCGTTCATGGGCTGACCCCCAGAGTCGTCCCGCTGGCAGAGGCGCCCGTACGATCCGGGCGGTGCGTGGGTGCCCCTGCCTCAGCGGAGGCCATGCCACGCATGGAATTACACTGCTGTGATCTTCGCCGCTGGCGCGCGATCGCGCAAGCAGAACTTGGCCGAGGTGCCACGAGGAGCCACATGGACGAGCGGATCGACGAGCCCTGGGAGCCGGGCGAGGACGCGGATGCCGGCTACGCGCTGTTCACCAAGGAGGGCCGCGCCGTCGCCGACGACGGCACCCCCATCGCCTACACGTTCCGCAACCCCTCGGGGCCCAAGGTGCCGGTGCTGTTCGCCAACGGCTGGTCGTGCAGCGACGCCTACTGGGGCAAGCTCCTCCCCGCCCTCGAGGCGGCGGGCCACCCGTGCCTGCTCCCCGACACGCGAGGCCACGGGCGCTCCGGGCTCCCCCGTCCCGCCGGCCGGGGGGCGCGGAACCTGACGATCGACGACCTCTCGATGCCTCGCATCGCTCGCGACCTCGCCACCGTGCTCGACGCGGCCGGCGTCGATCGAGCGCTCGTGGTGGGCCACTCGATGGGCGTGCAGACCGCCCTGGAGCTCTACCGCTTCGCGCCCGAGCGCGTCGTGGGGCTGGTGCTGGTTGCGGGCACCTCCGAGAACCCGGCCAAGACGTTCTACGGCACGGGGATCGGCGACCACCTGTTCCCCATCGGCGCCGCGGTGGTGCGCTTCGCGCCGGAGGTGCTGGCCCCGGTGTGGGCCACCATCGGGCCGGCATCGGTGGGGCACCTCGGCGCGCGCGTCGCTCGAGCGGCCGGCCCCAAGGCCACCAAGGAGGACCTGCACCCGTACCTCCTCCACCTCAAGGCCACCGACCCGGCCGTGATGGTGCTCATGGCGGGCGCCATGCGGGCCCACTCGGCCACCGACCTGCTGACGCGGATCGAGGTGCCCACCCTGGTGGTCGCGGCCGGCGCCGACGTGTTCACGCCGGCGCGCTGCTCCGAGGCGATCCACCACCGGGTCGCCGGGAGCGAGCTCCTCTCGTTCGCCGAGGCGGGCCACACCCTGCCGATCGAGGAGCCCGAGGCGCTCACCGCCGCGATCGACGACTTCGTCGCCCGCCGGATCGCCTGGCCGGCGAAGCGGCGCTCCCGATCCCGGCGCGAGCGCAGCCGGTAGCGATCTCCCGTCATCACGGATCGGACCCGAGCGAGGCGCACCGACGTGACCCGACGGCGGGTACCGGGCGCCCTCACGGTGCCTGGCACCGGACAGATCGGGAACGGACCGCCCGCCTGGCACGTCATCTCGTCGATGCCGAGTCCCCTCCCGACCCCCGCCAGCCCGTCCCGAGGCTGGCCGGAATCGCTGGTCCGCGCGTACGACGAGCGGTGGTTGGAGCTGGTCCGGCTCGCCTACGTCCTGACCGGCGACGAGGCGGTCGCCGAAGAGCTGGTGCAGGACGTGTTCGTCGCCGCCCGGCCCCGTTGGGAGGCCATCGCCAACCCCGGCGGGTACCTGCGCACCTCGGTGGTCAACGCCACGCGCGACTGGGGTCGGCACCAACAGGTCGTGCAGCGCCACGAGCCGCGCGGCGGGGCGGCCCTCCGCCTCGCCTCG
>ERZ795053.4046-NODE-4046-length-16145-cov-4.339030_pt1 | contig 16145 bp, 13 predicted proteins | sample MGYA00375137_ERZ795053 | MGnify/ENA primary metagenome ERZ795053 (study PRJEB30182, sample SAMN05720284) | activated sludge metagenome | isolation source: Anaerobic digester | place: Hong Kong | collected 2014-12-17 ...
GCAACTGCATCGGCAGCACCAACCCCAACGATCGCACCGATGGGTTAAGCAGCGCTAGCATCGCCTCGCCGTACAGGGTATTGGGTGAGAGACGGTTGAGCACCATCTCTCGATTGGCCTGCACCAAGATGGTCGCCGGCACGCCGGGTTGGGCCGGCCACAAAGACTGGGCCAGCAGTTGGGCCGTAATCCCCCAGAAGACCATAAAGAACAGCCAGACAGCAATCGAGGCCAGGGCCGCCGTGGCCGGTTGTCGAAACAGGATCGAGAAAACCATCGCCAGGGCCAGCCAGACGCCGCCGTAACACAATGTTAATAGTAGAAACAGCAGGCCGCGCGCCACTTCCTCGCCGGTGGGCGGTACGCCCAAGCTTAGAATGCCGAGGCCCATGATCAGCAGCCAGATGGTGGTCAAAACCAGGGCCAGGGTAAACAGGCCGGCTAGAAACTTGCCCAGCAGTAAGGCATCGCGATAAATGGGTTGGGCCAGCACCCGCGACATCGTCCGCTGGCTGAACTCGCCGTTGATCGAGTCGAAGGCCAAGGCGATGGCCAGCAGCGGCACCAGAAAGCCCAGGAAGCTGACGAAGGCCGGAACAGGGTCCTGGCCGGTGGTAAACAGCTTCAAGAACAAGAAGCGGGCCTCGCCGGTCTGGTCGCGCAGATTTTGGGCGGCGGCGTAGACCGTGCCGAAGGCGGTCAACAGGATGAGCAGTTCCAGGATCAGCATGCGGGTGCTGGTCAGCAGATCGGCCATCTCTTTGCCGACTACTGCCCACACGCCGGTCCAGGGCGATCCTTCTCGAACCACGTGGGTTCTACTACTAAGCTGCGATAACATGGCGTCCCTCCTGTTTGAAATAACGGGCGTAGATCTCTTCCAGGCTGGGTATCTCCACGTTGAGCGACAACAACCGCCCCCCCGCATCCATGACCGCCAGCGCGGCCTCGGCCCGGAGGTCGCTTTTGGATTCCACTTCGAACGCCCTGCCGTTAGCGTGGTGGACATTGACCACGCCGGGCAGTTGGCGCAAATAGGTCTCCACGTTCGAACCGTCGGCCTCTAAATGAATACGGTACGCGCCGCCAAGCACGCGCTGGGCCAGGGCTTCCACCGTCCCTTCCAGCACCATCTGCCCCCGGTGAAACAACCCCACCCGGTCGCACACGGCCTGCACCTGGTGCAGTAGATGGGAGGACAGCAGGACGCTGATGCCGTGGCTTTTAAGGTCGCGAATGAGTTCCAGGAACTCGCGGGCGGCTTCGGGGTCCAGCCCCAGCGTTGGTTCGTCCATGATGATCAGCTGCGGCTCTTTGAGCAGCACTTCGGCCACGCCCAGACGCTGGCGCATACCCCGCGAAAAGGTACCGACTCGCTTGTGGCTGACTTCACTGAGACCCACTTGGTCGAGCCTGACCTCGATGCGGGCTTGAGCTTCGCGGCGGCTGAGGCCGTTGAGTTTGGCGATGTAAGCCAGATTGTCATAGGCGGTCAGCCCATCATAGAAGCCGATCTGGTCGGGCAGGTAACCGACCCGCGCTTTGACGCTGAGCGGCCGGCGCACCGGGTCGAAGCCCAACACCTGGACCTGCCCTTCGCTCGGTTCGGTTAGGCCCAGCAGCATCAGGATGGTCGTGGTTTTGCCGGCGCCGTTGGGGCCGAGTAAGCCAAAGATTTCCCCAGCCTTCACGTTCAAATTGAGATTGTTGACGGCCACAAAATCGCCATAGCGTTTGGTCAGATTTTGGGTCTTGAGCACCACGTCTGTCATAAGTGTCTCCTTGCCCTTAGCGGCGGCCAAAGCGGGCTACGGCCAGCCCCACCACGACCACGGCCACGGCAATCAACCCCACGCCGACGATGCCCCACATGGTCGAGGTCAAGACCGTGATCCGAAACTCGGTTGACTTTTGCGCCGCCTCATCGGCCTGCGCTTTCACGGTGACAACGTAGTCGCCGGCGATGGCCTGGTCGGCGGGGTGTACATTAGCGGTGACTTCCATCTGTTTGCCGGCGGCGAGTTCGGGGATCTGTTTGGGTTCAAAATCCACTTTCCAGCCGGCGGGTGGCGAGGCGGTAAGCTGAATATTATGGGCTGGCGCCGTGCCGGTATTTTGGATAACGATGGCCACCGGATTTGTTTTGCCTACGTAGGCTTGCTCTGATAAGCGGCCGTCCGGCCCGGCCACACTGATCTGCGACTGGCCGGCCACTTCGGCGGTGAGCGTGGTGTTGGCTTCAACATCGCCACCCTGGGCTAAAACGTTGATTTGGTAATCGCCCGCTTGCAAATCCGTGTAAGGCGTCATTTCAACGCTAATTTTCTTTGACTCATTAGCGGCCACCGGCAGGCTGGTCACATCCTGTCCGCCCGACTTAAAGGCCACCTGCGTCCCGGCCGGCGCGTCGGCCACCAGATTAACCACCAAATCCTCATCGCCCTCATTCTTGAGGGTGGTGTTGTAACGGAAGGTTGTATCGGGCGCTCCTTTGAGAACAGGCAGGTCCGCATCCAACTTCAGGCTGGGCGGGAGCTTGTCTTTGACGATAAGTTCAATGGGAATCGTGGTCGAGTCGGTTTCGCCGTGGGCCATGACGGTGAAATCATAGGTTCCGGGCGCAACATCGGCCGGCGGATCAACCTTGAGATCGATCTTGGTATCGTTTTCCGGCTCGACGTAGGCAGACTCGATGATGTGTCCGCCGCCCTTAAAGGTGGCGGCCCAACCGTCCGGTAGATTGTTCAGGTTCAATTTGACGACTTGGGGCGATGCGCCGGTGCGCAGGACGAGGTTAAAGGTGACGGTCTCGCCGGTGGCGATTTCTTGGGTGGGGTAAGGCGTGAAGGCGATAAAGCCCTCCAGAGGGGTAGTTTGTTGGCCTTCGTCAGCCAGCGCCGGGCCGGCAATAAAAGCGGACACGGACAATACCAGGATTACAACAAAAGCGGCAGAACGTTTCATAAAGTAGCTCCTTAGTGGCTTAAGTTTGTGGCTAAAAACTCCGGTAAACTATTGATAGAACTTACGCCGGGGCAGTCGCTGCACCGAAAACTGCACGGTAAGTGGCTAACTTGTTCGTCACCTTACCCACAGCAAAAACAGGACAATTTAGCCAACTGTCCTACGAGCGACGTAAGCCCTACTTTTCTTCAAATCATACATCTGGTCGGGAAGTTTTGTCTTTAACTATAGATTATCGTGAGCTTAAGAGAAGCTTAAGGATTTTTAGGGCAGCTCTGGGTGGGATGCAGGAGCCGCTACCGGGGTTGGTCCGCCAACTCCCACCAAACCAGCGTAGCGATGACGCCAACCAGGCCGGTCGCCCCCACCAGCGCGTAGCTGATGGGGCTGAGGGTGAGGCTTTGGACGCCGCCGATTCCGGCGTACAGGGCCGGGATCGACCAGGGGAAATAGTCACCCCAGCCGGCGGCGGCGATGATTTGGGTCAATACCACGACGAGGATCGCCGCGCCCATCGGCGGCAGGTAGCCGCGCCCGGCGCTGGCAAAGAAGGCGACCGGCGTCACGAGTGCGATGGTCAAACCGGCCGTAATGGCTAAAACAACTGTGCCCGGCCCCCAAACTCCGGCCGGGGCGGGCGGCAGTCCCACGACTTGGCCGACCCCCACCCCGATCACAAAGATCATCGCCGTTAACACCGCCGACCAGACGGCGACCACAATGAACTTGGCCAGCACCAGACTAGAGCGCGGCGTCGGCAGGGCCAGCAGGTCTTTGACCGTGTAGTCGGCGAACTCGCGCCCGAAGACCCAACTGACGATCAGGCTAAAAAGAATGAAGCCGCCTACCGCGGTGGCCTGAGCCAGAAAGCCCAAGTAGGTGGGCCAATCGGCGGCCCCGGCCACAATTTGGGCCTTGGCGCTGATGATGCCCACACGACGGGCCAACTCCGGGTCTTTGAGGACGATCATAAAAAAGCCGCCGGCCAGGGGAGCCAGCGCGAAGCCAAGCAGGGTGTAGAGCGGCATCCGGGAGCGGCGCACTTTGAGCAGTTCGACCCAAATGGCCGGCGTAAGGTTATGCATCGGGGCCGGCTCCGTCCAGACCCACCAGACGCAAAAAGTAAGGCTCGAGGTCTTCTTGTTCGACCGCCAGCCGGGTGGGCGGGTGGCCGGCCAGAACCAACTGCGTGGCCACCTCGTCCGGTCGTTCGATGGCGGCGCTGTCGGTCAGTATGATCGCGCCGTCGGCGGTCAGGCTGGCGGCAAAACCGGCGTTGAGCAGCACCGCCAGCGCCGCTCGACCATCGTGTGCGCGGACGATTAGACGCCGCCGCCGGTTGCGCTCCAGTTCGGCCACATCCAACTCTTGAAGCAGTTGTCCCTGATGAATAATGCCGATACGGTCGGCCAGACGGGCCACTTCACCCAGAATGTGACTTGACATGAAGACGGTGACGCCCTCCTGCCGAGCCAGATCGAGCAGTAGATGCCGGATCTCAACAATCCCGGCCGGGTCTAATCCGTTGGCCGGTTCGTCCAGGATGAGCAGCGGCGGGGTGTGCAGCAGCGCCTTGGCCAGCCCCAGCCGCTGCTGGTTGCCCAGCGACAATGTACCGGTCCGGCGATCGGCATAGGCGGCCAGCCCTAGCCGGTCGATCACCCGGCTCACCGCCGCAGGCTCGACGCCGGGCCGGAGGCGGCGCATGACCTCCAAATTCTCCCGAACGGTCAGCTCCGGGTAAGCGTGAGGCGTCTCTACCAAATAGCCGACCGCGTTCCACAACTGCCTGTCGCCGGTAGGCAGCGAAGCGCCCAACACCCGCACCTGGCCGGCGGTCGGTTTGACCATGCCCAGCAGCATGCGAATAGTGGTGGTTTTGCCGGCCCCATTGAGTCCCAGAAAGGCGTAGATTTCGCCCTGGTCCACCCGCAGTGTCAACCCATCAACGGCGGTAACAGGTCCGTATCGTTTTATGAGCTTGTCGGTTTCGATGGCTGTAACCATTTGCAGGTCCGTTGTTGTGCCGAGCGCTAGACATCTCCGATAAAGGAATAGGAGCGACAAAGTTTACTTTGTCCTGACAAAGCAAGCTTTGTCGCTCCTTTTAATAGGTAGGTTCTAACATCAGTGACCTGTCGATTGATTTTAGCATGTGAAGAACAAAATTAGCCACGAATTGACACGAAAACGAGGAATTATTGGTGAAAATTCGTGTAATTCGTGGCTCAATAGGTGAGAGTCACTTTGTACTCAATCTTAGATCAATTCACGACCGGCTCGGTGCTCATTTTATCGACCGCCGGCGATGTTTCCAGCAGATTCAACGCCTTGAGAAACTGGGCGTCTTCACTGTCCTTAAGTTCTGTTGCCGACAAGTCCTTAAGCTTCTGCGGCGTGACCAGATCGGTGCCGATGGGGAGTTTGACCTCGACGTCGGGTTCGATGCCGTGTTTGCGGATCAGGCGGCCGTCGGCGGTCAACCACTGGCTGGTACCCAGCATCAACAGCGAGCCGTCATCTAGGGGGAAGGGTTCCAGCACCGTGCCGGTGCCAAAGGTGGTTTCCCCGACGACCGGACCCCGCTTGTGATCTTGAATCGCTCCGGCGAAGATCTCCGAGGAACTGGCCGTACCCCGGTTGATCAGCACGACTATCGGCAGATCGGTGGCGACGCCGCCGGACTCGACCGGGTAAGCTTGTCGATTGCCCTCGGCATCTTCTTGCTGCAGAACATTGCCATCCTTCAAGAATTGGCTGGTGACGCTGATGGCCTGCTCTAAGAGACCGCCGGGGTTACTGCGCAGATCGACGATGAGACCGGTCGCGCCGTCGGCTTTGGCCTCGGTTACGGCCTTAACCAGGTCGTCCTTAGCGTTGGCGCTGAACTGGCTCAGCCGGATGAGAGCTACAGACGTGTCGGGGACCATCGCCCACGAGGCGGCCGGGACCGTGATTTCGCCGCGCACGATGGGAATCTCCAGGCTTTTGTTGTCGTCCGGCCGCAGCACCGTCAACACCACTTTGGTGCCGGCTTCGCCGCGAATGCGGTCGACAATTTCATTGAGCGGCAGGGTGGTCACGTCTTCGCCATCGACATCGATGATGATGTCGCCCGCTTTGACGCCGGCCTCGGCCGCCGGAGAACCGTCAAAGGGCGCGACAATGATCGGCAGCGAATCTTTGACGCCTAACTGCGCCCCGATGCCGGAAAATTTACCGGCCATACCGCTTCTTTGAATCTCGACTTCCTCCGGCGGCAGGAAGGCGGTGTGGCCTTCGTCGCCGGTGGCGTCAACCATGCCGCGAATGGCCCCGTAGACCAACTGGGTGGTGTCCAGCGAGGACCGGTCCACAAAGCGATTTTGGATGAGGTTCCAGGCCTGCCAGAAGACATCGAATTGGGCGGGTTCATCGGCGGCCCGAATAACGCCCGGTTCAAACAGATGGCCGGACCCCCCCAGCGCCAGGCCGGCGCCGAAGGCGCAGGTGGTCATGGCCATAACGATGACGACGATGATAGCGAGTTGGGTTATACGTTTCATATGCATTTTACCTTTTTGCTAACGGACATATCTTTGATTTGTTCTGGATTTCTGCGACGCCTGACGGCAGACCGCCGACCGTTGACCACCGAACTTTACCGAGTTCATTGTTTTTTAGCGGTCTGTGGTCGGCAAACCGTGGTCTACCGGCTTAACGTCAATTTTGGAAGCTGAGTTCGGTCACCTTAAACGCATGTTCGCTGCTTCAACTAGGAGCCGGTCGACTCGCTGATGTACCAATCCTCCTGATTCCAGCCGATGCCCAGCGCCGTCGGCTCGATACCCTGGATACGGTTATTCTGGCCGCTCCAGGATTTGTTGTAGAACAAGAAGATGTAGGGCGCGTCGTCGGCGATAATTTTTTGGATTTCACCGTACTTCTCGCGGCGCACGTCGGTGTCGTAGGTAGCGCCCGCTTCGGTAAATAACTTCTCAACCTCCGGGTTGACGTAGCCGACCGAGTTCAATTGCGGGATGTTATCGGCCGACCAAATGGTAAACATGATTTGGGGGTCGATAGTGCTGCTCCAAGCGCCCAGATACATATCCCAATCCGGCTCGGCGGCGTGTAAGGCTTGTAGGAAGCTGGACCACTCCAATGACTGAACCTCAACCTGGATGCCGATCTGGCTGAGCATATCTTGCACCGTCACCGCCATAAGTTCGCGGGTCTGGCTGGTGTTGGGGCCGTAAATCAGCTTGAGTTTCAGCGGCTGTCCGTTTTGATCGAGCATCTGCTGGTTATCGTAAGTATACCCGGCTTCCTTGAAAGCTGCCAACGCTTTATCGACGTCGAAATTGTAACAGGCGACGTCCGGGTTGTAAGCCCAGGAGGTGTCGGGATAGATAGAGCAGAGCCGCTTGGCTTGACCCAGCATCACTTCATCGGTCAGCAAAGCTTTGTCGATGGCGTAGCTGAGACCTTGGCGCACATTGAGGTCGTGGGTGGCGTGACCCTCGCGCATATTCAGGCCGATGTAACTCCATTGCGCAGCAGCGGGCCACCACTCATAAACGGTGGCATTATCGAGGTGACGGGCCTCGTCCAACTGCTCCGGCGTAATGGGCGCGGTGTCGCTCTGGCCGGATTTGAACTTTTGGTACGCGATATCCTGGTCCGGCACAATTTCAATGACGTAGCGGCTGATGTTGGGCGCGCCTTTGTACCAGTAATCGGGGTTGGCTTCAAATTCGGCGTACTGATCGCGTTCCCAATTGACCAGCTTGTAGGGGCCGGAGACCACCGTTGGGTGATTGATTTCGGGGTTTTTCTCCGGGTCATCCCAGGGGTACTTTTCCCAAATGTGCTGCGGCAGCGGCGTGATCAGGCCGGAGATTTGGCCCAGCGCCGGGGCGTAGATGTGATCGATTTTGATCTCCAGGGTATTGTCATCCAGGGCTTTGTACGATTGAATAAAGTCGATTTGCGATAGATAGGGCCAGCTATGCTCCGGCATTTTGGCCTGGTTGTAGGTCCACTCGAAATCGTGAGCCGTGATCGGTTGGCCGTCGCTCCATTTCAAGTCGGGCCGTAGGTAAAAAGTAAAGGTCAGGCCGTCCTCGGAGATGCTATAACTTTCGGCCATGTTGGGGATGTAGTCGAGCGTGTTTTCATCCAGGCGCAGCAGACCGCCGGTCCAGACCAGGCCCTGGTAACCGCTGGAGGCCGTATCACTGGTCAGATAGGGGTGGAAGCTGACGGCGTCGGAGGTGGCCACGTCGTGGTACTCGCCGCCCGGATGGGTACGCGGCGCGGTGACATCCTCGGTGCTGGTGATCGTTTCGCCCAGTTTCGGCGCTTGAGCCTGCGCCGCCGCTGAGGTTTCGACCACGTCCTTGACCGTGTCTTGTGAGGTATCGGGGGCGGTCTGGGTCGCCTCGGCTTGGGTGTTGGATGAGGCGGAATTTGTCGTGTCCGGTTTGGTCGCCTGACCGCAAGCCGTTAAGCCAACCAGCAGCAGCAGGCCCCAAACAAAGAGCCAGTGTTTGATTTTTATTGTGGGCATCGCGTTTGTTCCTTCGTTGGTGAATTATTCGAGTCAATCTAGCTTAGATTAACATGGATTGGCCTAACCGACTTTAAGAGTAGTTTAAGATAAACTAAAGCCCGGCTTAGTCGATGGTGGTGGATTTCTATTCAAAAAAATGGGCGTTACCCTCAGGGTAACGCCCATTTGATTAGGTCCGGCGGGGTCTATCGCGGTTGATTAGTTCATAGCCATAGTAGCCTGGTTTGGCGTCAAATCTTCAAAGGTGACGGCCAGATAATCGAACTTGTCTTTGGTGCGTTTGCCGTTCGCCAGTTTGTCGTGGGTGTGATCGAGCTTAAAGATGGAATAGAGATCGACGCCTTCAATCTGCCCGGTCTTGAGATCGATCGCCCGGTTAGCCGAGCCAAATCCGGGTAGACTGGCCGTAAAGGGCGTGGCGCCAGGGTTTACGTCGATTTGGAGCCGGCCCGGCCCGGTGGCCGTAGCCGCCGGTACGGTATACATTTGCCCGCCCAAGTCGATTAATATGGCCTCGCCGCCGCCATCGTAATTAGTAAAGACGATGCTGCTCATGTCTGGTTTCGCCGGCGCAGGCTGCCAGGCCGATGCTTGCTGCTCGGTTGTCGGTTGCTGGTTCATAGTGTTGCCTGCGGCGTAAATGGTGGCCGGGGTAAAGGTGAGAGCCAAGGCCGTGATGGTCGGCAGGGCGGCTACTTTGAATAAAAGCGTTTTACCTATCATAGTTGTTTCTCCTTTGACTACTAGAGAGATACTGCTCGTTGCGATTTGTCGGTCCTGCTAATGAGAACCCTTCTAACAAATCTAGCCATAGGATACTGCATTTGCTGTCCCAATGTCTTGAGGCAGAAGTCCCGATGAGGTTAGGATTGGTGTTTTCAGAGGCCGGGCATCGCCGGATGGTCTAATTTGCTTAAGGTAAATTCTCGTATTAACTCTGGTTAATCTCGAACCGGTAGCACTGAAAAATAGAAAGTAATCCAGGCTGTTGTATTTAGCTATTGTTTGTTTTACGATAACCTCTTGAGAGCAACTATTTCCCAAGGAGCATTGCATGGTTAAGTTTCGTTATCTTCTGACGTTTTTAGTGATCTTGGTGGGTCTGGTCATCGTCCGGCCCGTTCTGGCCCAGACGCCAAGTGGGGCCGATCAACTTCGGGCCTTGGCTCGTATCGCTGCTGAAGGAGAAGCCGCCGCCGAACAGCAGAACCTAACGCTCATGCAGGCTGAATATGAAGAGGCCCATGACCACTGGGAAACGTTTGAAGATGGCATTCGCGCCCAAAACCCATCCGCTTACATCGAGTTTGAGAGTGCGCTGGATGCGGTTAAGGCCAGCTTGGAGACTGATCCGGTCGATGCCTTCATGGTGGGCCTGGCGTATAAGCATCTTGAAGTCGAAGCCATAACCATTGCGGATAAATTAGGTGATGTACCGTTGGCAACGCCGGCCGTCGTTGAGGCCACCCCGGCCGATCTGATGAAAGCGTTGAACACCGCCTACCAGGAAATTGAGGCCGGCGAGACCGCCGAGGCCGCAGCCGCCTTGAACTACGTGAGTCAGGCTTGGCCTAGTGTCGAGGGCGCTATCGCGACGAAATCACCTGACGCCTACAATGCTATCGAAGTTGATCTCAGCCGGGCTATGGCCGCGCTCAGAACTCAACCGGCCGATCTGAGCAGCGCCGAAGCCGCCATCGAACGGCTGCGTGAATCGCTGGCGCCGTTTGTGGGAGGGCAGACGTACTCCATGTTTGATGCAGCGGCGATTATTTTACGCGAGGGACTGGAAGCGCTGCTGGTCATTGTAGCGCTGATGGCCTTCCTCCAGCGCTCCGGCCACAACGACAAACGCCATTGGATTTGGATCGGCGGCGCAGTGGGCATTGGGGCCAGCTTGGTGGTGGCAGTGGCGCTGAACGTGGTCTTTAATTATGCAGCGTCCGGCCAAAACCGCGAGGTGGTCGAAGGGGTGACCGGCCTGGTCGCCGCCGGACTGCTGTTTTATGTCTCCTACTGGCTGCACAGCAAAGCCAGCATCCACGGCTGGCAGAGTTACATCAAAACTCGCACCAACCAAGCCCTGGCCGGCGGCAGCCTGGTCGGTTTGGCGCTGCTGGCGTTTTTGGCGGTGTTCCGGGAAGGCGCTGAAACGGCCATATTTTACCTGGGGATGGCTTCCGCTATTAGCCTACAAGATTTGGTGTTGGGTCTGAGTATCGGGATCGGCATTTTGGCCGTGGCCGCTATTCTCATGTTTAAGGTCGGCGTCAAACTGCCCTTGCGCCCCTTCTTTCTGGTAGCCGGACTGCTGGTTTACTATCTGGGCTTCAAATTCCTGGGTGCCGGTATTCACGCCCTGCAAGTGAGCGGTGTACTGCCGGCCTCTCCGGTTGACTGGCTGCCGGCCCTGCCGCTGCTGGGAGTATTCCCGACCTGGGAAACAATGGTGCCTCAACTGATATTATTGGTGGGGGCGGTGCTGTTCTGGGTTTACCTGCGTATGCAAGATCGCCAGGCCCAGGCTACGACGATGTCGGTGCCAAACTAACGATGGTTTTGGCCGTTTTGGCCAAGGGAAATAGCCTCAAATTGACCAGAATTCCGATAAAATAGACCGCCGGCAGCCGACCATTGATGGCCGAAAAGAGCATGCTCGCTTGAATTCGGCGGTCACCCGTCGGTGGTCGGCGGTCTGTCGGTTTCAAGAGAAATTTGGGGTCTCAGCAGAGCTTTCACTCAAGCAGGTTAATGCTGAACGAAATGGCCTCGGTGCTTGACGGTTTCGAGCAGTTTTTGGCGGCTGAGTGGTTCTGCAAAAGCCTGAGCCAACTCCTGTAACCCGGCTTTGATTTCCGGCGTTTCTCGCAGCCGGTAGCCATTATCAACGCGATCCAGCAGCCCCAATTGTTGTAAATCGGCAATGATACGGTCGGTCAGGGGAGTGTCGCCCAGAAAAGCATATTCGGCCAGTTCTCGGCCCGTTCCTTTTAGCTGGGGATGGTCATGCAGAAAAAGTAGAAAGTAGAGCTTTTGGGACGAGTCGATGTGCCATCGCGTTAGTGTATTCATCTCTATAATCTCCAATCTCCACTGTTTGGTCTAACACTTCCATTTTACAGCTTCATATATCCCGCTGTCTTGGGACAAGCGTCCTGATCGAGCCGGGAAATCAATCGATCTCCGTCAAAAGTCTGAGATAGCGATCCCCCTTTTGGCTGATGCGGCCTAGCCGGAGGTGAGCTTATACTGAGACTGAGGCTAATCTAATTTTCCCAACCCCATCGGGACATCTGTCCCAAGACAGCGGGACGGTAGATAGGGTAAACTTAAATCAAATTTCCCTAATAATACCCATAGGAGACGACTAACTAATGAATGCGATCAACGTCGAAAAAACGGTCCTTAAATTCCTGATGGCTTGGGAGCGATGTAATTTATCCACTACGGCCGAGTTGCTAGACAACAAATTCCACTTGACGGGCTGGACCGACGAACCACTTGATCGAGCCTCGTTTGTGATGTTTCAACGGACTTATAATGAGGCCTTTCCTGATTGGCAGTTTAACGTGACCGAACTTGAACGGCACGGTCACGATCTTTACCTAACTTACCGGGCTAAAGCTACCCACACCGGTCGATTTGACCCGACCAGGTTGGGATTGCCCCTCTTGCCCATAGAACCAAGCGGACGGACGCGGATTTGGCCCGTTACCTACAGTGTGGTTACCGTTGAGGCAGAAAAAATTGTGCGTTTTGAGATAGATACCGGGCCAGGGGGTGATTTGAATGGAACATTGGCCTGGCTTAACGAGGCCGTTCTAACGCCTCATTAGACCACGATGTTAACCATGGCTCGCTTCCGTGTTTTCAATATCGGCTTAGTCGTCAACCGGACCCTGGTTTACGGTACGCTGACCGCTATTATGGTGGGGTTGTACATTTTAATTGTTACCGGCTTGGGGCTGCTGTTCGAATTGGAAACCGGCAATCTAACGGTATCTCTGTTGATCACGGTTCTGGTAGCGGTCGCCTTTCAGCCGCTGCGTTACTCGGTGCAGCGGGCTATCGATCGGCTGATGTATGGCGACCGGTCAGACCCCTACGCCGTTTTGGCCCGGTTAGGGGCGCGACTGGAAGCGACGTTGGCTCCGGAGGCGGTCTTGCCGACCATCGTTGAAACAGTAGCGCAGGCGCTCAAGCTGCCCTATGCGGCCATCACCTTAAATCAGGATGAGGAGCCGGTCATCGCGGCGGCTTACGGGACGCCGCAGGGTCATTTGGCGGTACTGCCGCTGGTGTACCAATCCGAGACTATCGGTCATCTGCAACTGGCCCCCCGCACTCCCGGCGAGTCGTTTACCCCGGCCGACTGGCGCCTACTGCAAAGCCTGGCCTATCAGGCCGGCGTTGCGGCCCACGGAGTGCAACTCACGCTGGATTTGCAGCGTTCGCGGGAAAGAATCATCACGGCCCGAGAAGAAGAGCGGCGCCGGTTACAGCGCGATCTGCACGATGGACTGGGACCGTCTCTGGCTAGTATGACTCTTAAGCTCGATGCGGCCCGCAATTTGCTTGGTAATGACTCGCCCACCGTTGAGGCCCTACTGCGCGAAATCAAAGTACAGATGCAGAGTACCATCACTGATGTACGACGCTTGGTGTATGAACTACGTCCACCGGTCCTGGAGCAACTCGGCCTGGTTGGCGCACTGCACGCGTTGGCGGATAATTTTCACAATGGTCTAGACGTATCATTGGACGCGCCCGAAGCGACGGTAAATTTACCGGCAGCCGTGGAAGTAGCCGTCTACCGGATTACCCAGGAGGCGTTAACCAATGTGATCGCCCACGCTCACGCCCGGCGCTGTACCATCAAGCTTCAATTAGACACCACGCTCAATTTAGAAATTAGCGATGATGGGCATGGGCTGCCGCTGCATCACAGTAACGGCGTGGGCTTAAATTCCATGCAAAACCGGGCGGCGCAACTAGGTGGGAACTGTCTGATCGATTCGACGCCTGGGCGGGGTGTGCACCTGCATGTACAGCTCCCGCTGCGAATGGCAGCCGATACATAACGTTAGGAGAATTTTTGATGGACCCGATTCGGGTGTTAATTGTCGACGACCATCCGTTGTTTCGCGATGGCGTCAAAGCCCTGTTAGACTCGCTGCCGGGGATTGAGGTGGTTGGCGAAGCCGGCAGCGGCGCGGAGGCGATCGCTCAGGCCGAGGCGCTACTGCCGGATGTAATCTTGATGGATATCTTGATGCCCGGATTAAACGGTATCGAGGCCAGCCGACAAATTTTACGAACCAACCCGACCATCGGCGTTTTGATGTTGACCATGTTTGAGGATGACGACTCCGTCTTTGCCGCGATGCGGGTTGGCGCGCGAGGGTACATTCTCAAGGGGGCGGACCAGGTTGAAATCCGGTACGCTATCGAAGCGGTAGCCCGAGGCGAGGCGCTATTTGGGCCGGCCATCGCCCGCCGGCTGATCAACTTCTTCAGCCGGCCCTCAAGCCAACCCGAACCCTTTCCGGAGCTAACCGACCGTGAGCGGGAGGTACTCAATTTGATGGCCCAAGGCTACAGTAATGTCGAAATCGCCGAGACATTTGTACTCAGCCCCAAAACGGTGCGCAACCACGTCTCGAATATCTTTAGCAAGCTTCAGGTAGCCGACCGCGGCCACGCTATTGTCAAAGCCAGAGAGGCGGGTTTAGGGTAACGCCTTTAACTCAAAACCTCATCGATAACCTTAACCACCTGCTCCAGGTCGCTTTGGTCGATGACCAGCGGTGGCAGCAGCCGCAGCACATTCAATCCGGCCGGTAAGGCCCATACACCACGTTCCATTAACTTCTGTAACACCGGCGTCACTTTCGTGCGCAACTCAATGCCGATCATCAGCCCCAGGCCGCGCACCTCACGAATTCGGCGAGCCGGCAGCGCTTCCAGAGCGTCTCGGGTCCAAGCGCCGAGTTGCTCAGCTCGCTGCGGGAGCTGCTCTTCGGCCATCACTTCGATCACCGCTCGGCTGGCCGCACAGACCAGTGGATTGCCGCCAAACGTGCTGCCGTGTAAGCCCGATTGGAACTGGCCCAACTCGCTTCGCCAGACGGTGACGCCCATCGGTAGTCCTCCCCCGATCGATTTGCCCAGCGAGACCACATCCGGCGCGAGGGCATGGTGTTCGCAGGCCAGCCAGCGCCCGGTGCGGCCGACGCCCGTCTGAATCTCATCAACGATCAACAACGCGCCCCGCTCACTGCACAACTGCCGCAGCGCCGCAAAATAGTCGCCGGAGCCGGGGAAGACGCCGCCCTCGCCCTGCACGATTTCAACCAGCACGGCGGCGGTAGTGTCGTCGATGGCTTCGGTCATCGCCTCGATATTGTCGTAAGGTACGTGGTTAAAGCCGGGGACCAACGGCTCGAACGGCTCCCGGTATTTTTTGTTCCAGGTGGCGCTGAGCGATCCCATCGTACGGCCGTGAAAGCCGCGCATCGTCGCCACGATATTGGGCCGGCCGGTCTGGTAGCGGGCAAACTTGAGCGCCGCCTCAATCGCCTCGGTGCCGGAATTGGAGGGATGGATGTAACAACTGTCCCAACCCAAACTAGTCTGCATCACCTCAGCCAGGTCGCGCATCCATAAGGCTCGCTGATCGTTGTAGCTCGATTCCTGCCCGGCCACATAGGTGTCCAACTGGGCCTTAATCGCCTGCGTGACCACCGGATGGCTGTGCCCCACATTGGCCCACCCCTGCGCCCCGGCGCAGTCGATATAAACGTTGCCCTCGCTATCCCACAGCCGCGCCCCCTGGGCCTTCACCAGCGCTACCGGTCTTCGTCCCACCCCACCGGACGTATATTTCGACTCTAATCCATAAATCTCTTCGTAATTCATTATTCATCATCCGTAATTAATAATGAACGATGAATAATGAGTGATGAATTAAATCGTTCATCGTTCATTATTCATCATTCATAAATCAGCCTATGACCGTGCCTTCGCCGGCGATGGCTCGTTGCAGCGGCTGTTCGACCCGACCGTCGGCAAAGACAATCCGGCCGATGCCTTCGGCCAGCGCCTCTTGCGCCCCCATTACCTTCTTTTTCATGCGATCCTCGGCCACGCTCATAAATTGGTCGATCTTGGCTTTGGGGATGTGGCGAATGAGGGTCGATTCGTCCGGGAACTTTTCCAACAGGCCCGGTACGTTGCTCAGGATGATCAGCGCCTCGGCCTGAAACGCGGCCGCCGTCGCTGCTGCGGCCCGATCCCCATCGACGTTAATGGCGTCGCCCTCGTAACTGATAGCCGGTGGGGTCAAGACCGGCAGATAGCCCTGGTCGAGCAAGGTTTGCAGCAGATCGATGTTGACTTTTTCCACTTTACCCGTGTAGTCGTCCCGGATGACCCGCTTGCGACCGTTGTGAATGACCTTGATGGCATCCTTGCGTTTGCCTTCCCAAATACGGCCGTCGATGCCGCTTAAGCCAATGGCCTTGACGCCGCGCCGCTGCAATTTTTCAACCAGGCCCTTGTTGACCTGGCCGCAGTAAACCATCTCGAAGATTTCCAACGTACGGCGGTCGGTGCGGCGTGAGCTAAA
>ERZ795053.4050-NODE-4050-length-16137-cov-35.961323_pt1 | contig 16137 bp, 14 predicted proteins | sample MGYA00375137_ERZ795053 | MGnify/ENA primary metagenome ERZ795053 (study PRJEB30182, sample SAMN05720284) | activated sludge metagenome | isolation source: Anaerobic digester | place: Hong Kong | collected 2014-12-17 ...
ATCGGAAGGCCGCTTAATGAACCGGGTGTCCACAAGAAGATGGCAAGATCATCCTCCCAGACATCGCCTCCCAAGGTTTACCCAATCGGGACTTAGATCCTCCGATCTCTGACTCCCTCCACAAAGGTCGAGGGATCGGATATCTTATGGTAGACAAAGGTTTTATCGCTCTCGATTCAAGACGACTATCGCTCGATCATCTCAATCGCTTCCACTAGATCAGATCCGTTTCGTTTTATTCATTCAATAAAACTCCAAGCATTGAATGCTTCGTCAACTTACCGCAACTTTTCTCATGCATTCAATGCAACCGATAAAATGCAACCGATAAATCGATTTATATAAATTATGGAGTATGGAGCGGCTCTGTTCAATACCAGAGCATCCATACGATATTAACGTATACGGCTCACGAAAGAAGAACAACGATGAAGCGCGTCAAATTCACTTTATTAGTAGCGGATCGAATTATAAATAATCGTTCTCAATTATAACGATGCAGGAAGAAAAGAATAACTATTTCACGGGTTTCTGGAAAATGAAAACATTTTACAGACCCACCGTCCGGGACACTGGTAGAGGCTCGTACTGCTGAACCACCCAATGCAGTTGATGCCACTACGCCTCGAATAAGCGACTTGCGCTGGACGAGAGTCAACATGGCGCTCCGTGTAAAAGGATTCTTGGCCATGGACAAGCAAAGGATGCGGGTCAAGAGAAGATGGGCGCTGACATCGTCACGCGGTTCCAGGGCGTGGACCATAACCTGGCGGGTACACCGACACAGAACCAGTCATGACCCAACCACTCCATGTCGGCGATGGGCCACCAAAGTTCACATTTCGTCCCGCTCCAAGAACTCAAACAAAAAGCCCAGGCAATTTTGCCTGGGCTTTTTGTTAATTTGGCGCGCCCGGAGAGATTCGAACTCCCGACCACCTGGTTCGTAGCCAGGTACTCTATCCAACTGAGCTACGGGCGCATTCTCAAAGAAGGGCGCGAATTATCTGGGATAAGGCGAATGATGTCAAATCACATGATGCGCAAACTGGCGGAGAGAGAGGGATTCGAACCCTCGATGGAGCTTTTAACCCCATACTCCCTTAGCAGGGGAGCGCCTTCAGCCGCTCGGCCATCTCTCCGAAGAATGCCCGCGAGCGGGCATTGTGAATTGCTAAGGATACCGGTTGAAACCACCGGCGTAAAGCCCTGATTTCAAGCTTCCTGACCCGGTTGCGGCTGGCTGGTCGCATGGGCGGAATCGTCCTGCTCGCGTTTGATCCGCTCGTAAATTTCCTCGCGGTGTACCGCAATATCCTTGGGGGCGTTGACCCCAATACGAACCTGATTACCTTTCACGCCCAGCACGGTCACGGTTACCTCGTCACCGATCATCAGCGTTTCTCCAACTCTGCGTGTCAGAATCAACATGTCAAGCTACTCCTTGTTTTCCATCAACAGCCCCCAGGGCATCTTGCGGTTTTGAACAGTCCGCGCCTGCAATTGCTCCACTTGTCCGACGGATCCAACCCCGCGAACAAGAGACTCGCGGGTACTGGTCTGTTTTCAAGCCGCTTTTTCCAACCCGAACGCCTCGTGCAAGGCACGCACGCCCAGCTCCAGATATTTTTCGTCGATCACCACCGAAATCTTGATCTCGGAGGTCGAAATCATGCGGATGTTGATGCCTTCCCTCGCCAACGCCTCGAACATCTTACTGGCCACGCCGGCGTGGGAGCGCATGCCGATGCCGACCAGGGAAAGCTTGGCAATCTTGCCGTCACCGGAGACCTCGCGAGCACCGAGGCGGGTGGCCTGCTCGTTCAGAATCTCCAGTGTCCGCTCGTAGTCGTTGCGATGTACCGTAAAGGTGAAATCGGTGGTACCGTCGCGACCGATGTTCTGGATGATCATATCGACTTCGATATTGGCGGCGGACACCGACCCCAGAATGCTAAAAGCGATGCCCGGCCGGTCGGGGACACCCTGCACGGTGAGCTTGGCCTCGTCGCGATTGAAGGCGATACCGGAAATCAGCACGTTCTCCATCTGCTTCGCCTCGTTGGCTTCCTCAAAGGTAATCAAGGTGCCCGGACCTTCCTGAAAGGAGGAGAGCACTCGTAATGGGACATTGTGTTTGCCGGCGAATTCCACCGAGCGGATCTGCAGCACCTTAGAGCCCAGGCTGGCCATCTCCAGCATTTCCTCGAAGGTGATGCGATCCAGCCGTCGCGCTTCGGGAACCACTCGGGGATCGGTGGTGTAAACGCCGTCCACATCGGTGTAAATCTGGCACTCGTCGGCGTGCAGCGCGGCGGCCAGCGCGACACCGGTGGTATCGGAACCGCCCCGGCCCAAGGTGGTGATGTTGCCATCCTCGTCCACGCCCTGAAAGCCCGCCACCACCACCACCCGACCGGCGTCGAGATCGGCGCGGATGGAGTCGGCCTTGATGTCCTGAATGCGCGCCTTGTTATGAGCGTTGTCGGTGAGAATGCGGGCCTGACCACCGGTGTAGGAGCGGGCCGGACAACCGCGTTTTTCCAGGGCGATGCAGAGCAGGGCAATCGTGACCTGCTCGCCGGTGGCCAACAGCACATCCAGCTCGCGCGGGCTGGGACGAGAAGTGATGTTCTTGGCCAAACCGATCAGCCGGTCCGTTTCGCCACTCATGGCGGACACGACGACCACGACTTGATGGCCACGCCCACGCCAGTCGATGACCTTGTTCGCGACGTTTTCGATCCGTTCGGTGTTACCCACCGAGGTGCCGCCGTATTTCTGTACGATAAGCCCCATGTGTCCTCAGTCCTTTCAGAAGCGAATCTGGCCCACGGCGGTAGCGGCTGCCGGGGTTGTCGTAAGGCCGCCGATTATAACGAAAGGCTGGCCATCTCCAAATAATTCCCGTGTCGCAATGCATCAACAGCCCATTATGCGCATGGGCAAAAATTGCAACTTTTATGGGGCAATAAACAAAAATTAGGGGCTGGTTGTGCTGGCCGGCTCCGAAGGGTGGATTTCAAGCGAGTTGGCCACGAATCCAATCGGGCACGGACTGCAGGGCGATATCCAGTTTCGAGGGGTCGGTGCCACCCGCCTGAGCCAGGTCGGGACGACCGCCGCCCTTGCCGCCCACTTGCTGGGCGACCATGTTGACCAGATCGCCGGCCTTGAGGCGGCGGGTTTCCGCCGAGGTAACGCCAGCCACCAATCGCACCTTGCCATCCTCGACCGTGGCCAGCACCACCGCCGCCGCCTTGAGCTGGTCCTTGTAACGATCCACCGCCTCGCGCAGGGTCTTGGCGTCCACGCCATCCAGCCGGGCGGCCAGCACCTTGACACCATCCACCTGTACCGTCTGGCCGAGCAAATCGGCGCCCTGTCCGCTGGCCAGCCGGGCCTTGGCTTGCTCGACTTCCTTTTCCAGTTGCCGGATACGCTCGACCAGTTGCCGGACCTTGTCGGGAAAGTTGTCGCGGTCGCCCTTGACCAATTGCGCTACTTGCCGGGCGCGATCCTGCAGGGTGGAAACGAGATCCAGCGCCCGCTCGCCGGTGACGGCTTCGATGCGCCGTACCCCAGCGGCCACGCCACTTTCGGCGGTGATCTTGAACAAACCGATGTCGCCGACCCGGCGGACATGGGTACCACCGCACAGTTCGGTGGAAAAATCGCCCATCCGCAGTACCCGCACCCGGTCGCCGTATTTTTCGCCGAACAGCGCCATCGCACCGGCGGCGATGGCCTCTTCCGGCGCCATGATGGTGGTCTCCACCGCCACGTTGCCACGAATCCGCGCATTGACCAGCCGCTCGATGGTTTCCAACTGCTCCGGGCTCACCGGCTCGGGATGAGAGAAGTCGAAGCGCAGCCGCTGCGGGTCCACCAGTGAACCTTTCTGGGTCACATGCGGACCCAGCACCCGACGCAGCGCTGCGTGCAGCAAGTGAGTAGCGGAATGATGAAGCGCGGTCGCTTGACGCTGGACGGCATCCACTTGCGCCATTACGGTGGCGCCGACTCGCAATTGCCCCTGTTGTAGCGTGCCGATATGGATGAAAACACCCTCACTCTGCTTGCGTGTGTCGTGGACCGCGAACTCCAAGCCATCGGCGCGCAACCAACCGCTATCGCCGACCTGACCGCCGGATTCGGCGTAGAACGGGGTGTGGTCCAGCACCACCACGCCTTCGTCGCCGGGGTTCAACGGGTCAACCGCCTTGCCGTCACGGAACAGCGCCAGCACGGCCGCTTCCTCCTCCAGCCGATCGTAACCATGAAACTCGGTGCAACCGCTGGCGATACCGAGATCGGCGGTCTGGCGTTGGCCGAACTGGCTGTGGGCACGGGCGCGTTCCCGCTGCGCCGCCATTTCCCGCTCGAAACCAGCCATGTCCAACAGCAGACCGCGTTCGCGGGCGATGTCGGCGGTCAAATCCACCGGGAAGCCGTAGGTGTCGTACAGTCGGAACACGGTCGCGCCGGGCAGGGTCTCGCCCGACAAGCGAGCGATATCCTCTTCCAGCAGTTTCATGCCGTGCGATAGGGTTTCGGCAAAGCGCTCTTCTTCCTGTTGGATGGCGCGGGTGACTTGCGCCTCGGCGTGCGCCAGTTCCGGGTAGGCCGCGCCCATCTCCACGATCAGCGGTTTGACCAGGTGGTGGAAAAACGTGCCTTCGGCCCCCAGCTTGTAACCGTGGCGAATGGCGCGACGCATGATCCGGCGCAGCACGTAGCCGCGTCCTTCGTTGGAGGGCAGCACGCCATCGGCGATCAGGAAGGCGGTGGCGCGAATGTGGTCGGCGATCACCCGCAGCGAATTGGACTGCAAATCCGTCGCGCCGGTCGCGGCGGCGGCGGCCTGGATCAGGTGTTGAAACAGGTCGATTTCGTAGTTGCTGTGCACGCCCTGCATCACCGCCGCCAGCCGTTCCAGCCCCATGCCGGTGTCGACCGACGGTTTCGGTAGCGGCGTCAGCACGCCGCTGGCATCGCGGTCGTATTGCATGAACACCAGGTTCCAGATTTCGATGTAGCGGTCGCCGTCCTCGTCGGGCGAGCCGGGCGGACCACCAGGGATGCCGGGGCCGTGGTCGTAGAAAATTTCCGAACACGGCCCACAAGGACCGGTATCGCCCATCGCCCAGAAATTGTCGCTCTCGTAGCGCTTACCACCGGTCTTATCGCCGATACGGGTGATGCGGTCCCTAGGGACCTGAATCTCGTCGGCCCAGACCTGATAAGCCTCGTCGTCGGTCTGGTAGACGGTCACCCACAGCTTATCCGGCGGCAGCTTCAGCACATCGACCAAAAACTCCCAAGCGAAATGAATCGCTTCTTTCTTGAAATAGTCGCCGAAACTGAAATTGCCCAGCATCTCGAAAAACGTGTGATGACGAGCGGTATAACCGACATTTTCGAGATCGTTGTGCTTGCCGCCGGCTCGCACGCAACGCTGCGCGGTGACCGCTCGATGATAGGAACGCTGATCGCGGCCGGTGAACACATCCTTGAACTGCACCATGCCGGCGTTGGTGAATAACAGCGTGGTGTCGTTGAGTGGGACCAACGAGCTACTGGCGACCATTTCGTGGCCGTGATCGTGGAAATAATCGAGGAAGAGTGTGCGAAGTTCGGCGCTGCTGGTCATGGTCGGGCTTCAAAAATCCAGGGTTCGGGAATGGGGTTCAGAGAGCGAGACTCAGAGGTATTTCCTGTCCCCCGAGCCTTGCAAAAAATGCTTGATCTGCTCCAGGGTAAAGCCGTGCTGGCGAAGCACCCGCGTTTGTCGCATTCGTTCCGCCATATCGGTGGGCACGAGGGACTTGAAGCGCTTGCGGTGCAGTTCCCGCAACTTGGGCAGCCAGTCGTTCTCCAGCCCCGCCAGTACCGTATCGACCAGATCTTGCGACACGCCACGCTCGCGCAGTTCGCGGCCGATCCGCAACGGTCCGTAGCCCTTGTCGGCCCGGCCACAGGCGTAGAGCTCGGCGAAACGAGCCTCGTCAAGCAAGCGCTCCTCCGCCAATTGGTCCAGCGCCGACTCGATGCGGTCGGCCGAAAAGCCACGCTGAATCAGCTTTTGGCGCAGTTCCAGCCGGGAATGCTCGCGGCGGGCCAGCAGCTCCAACGCCTTGGCCCGCACCGCCGCCGGGTCGTCGGCACCGGCCTGCTCAGAGATCCGTGTCCAGCTCATCGGTCGCGGCGCCAGGGGCCTCATCATCCTCGATTTGTTCGGCCGTGGCCGGCACCGCATCGGGACGGACCAGGAAATGATCGCGGATCATGTTTTCCAATTCGCGAGCCAGCTCCGGGTTCTCCTTGAGATAATTACGGGCATTATCCTTGCCCTGGCCGATGCGGGTGCCACCGCGACTGTACCAGGCGCCGGATTTTTCGATCAGCGCCGCCTTGACGCCCAAATCGATAATCTCGCCCAGCCGGGAAGCGCCCTCGCCGTAAAGAATCTCGAACTCGGCTTGCTTAAAGGGCGGCGCCAGCTTGTTTTTGACCACCTTGACCCGGGTTTCGTTGCCGATGACCTCGTCGCCTTTCTTGATCGCGCCGGTGCGGCGGATATCCAGCCGCACCGAGGCGTAGAACTTGAGGGCATTGCCGCCGGTGGTAGTTTCCGGCGAGCCAAACATGACGCCGATCTTCATCCTGATTTGATTGATAAAAATAACCAGGGTGTTGGAGCGCTTGATGTTGGCGGTGAGCTTGCGCAGCGCCTGACTCATCAAGCGGGCGTGCAGGCCGACGTGCGAATCGCCCATGTCGCCTTCGATCTCGGCCTTGGGAGTCAGCGCCGCCACCGAATCGACCACCACGGTATCCACCGCGCCGGAACGCACCAACATGTCGGCGATTTCCAGCGCCTGCTCGCCGGTGTCGGGCTGGGAGACCAGCAAATCATCCACGTTGACGCCCAATTTAGCGGCGTAGATGGGGTCCAGGGCGTGCTCGGCATCGATGAAGGCGGCACAACCGCCCAGCTTTTGGGTTTCGGCGATGACCTGAAGCGCCAGAGTGGTTTTGCCGGAGGATTCGGGTCCATAGATTTCGGTCACCCGCCCGCGCGGTAGGCCACCGATGCCCAGGGCGATATCCAAGCCGAGCGAGCCGGTGGAAACGGCCATCACGTCACGGGCGGCGCTGGTGGCATCGCCCATTCGCATGACCGCGCCCTTGCCAAACTGGCGCTCGATCTGGGTCAGCGCGCCCGCAAGCGCCTTTTTCTTATTGTCATCCATTCCGTGCATCCCCCTGAATCAGGTGAGTAACCGGCCGGGAAAAGCGGAACCGGTTGTTTTCAGCGATTATTCCATAGACTATCGATCGAACCTAGCCCCCCGGCCAGATGCGCAGCACTCGATAGCGCAAACCTTCCGGCGACGATTGCGACTCGACCAGCGCCACCTCGTTGACCCGCCAGTGGATCGGCGCGACGGGAGGCTGGGTCGGAGCTGGACCGGAAAACTTGCGCGCCAAGGTAATATGCGCCTGGAACGCCCGCCGTTCGGGAGTAAAGCCGTAGCCGCGCAGCCGGCGATGCAGCTCGGCCACCAGTTCGTATAGTTCCGGCGGGGTATGGCTGGACCCCAACCACAGAATACGGGGTCGCGGCCAGTAACCATAGCGGTCCAAGATCAACTCTAGGCTCGGCACCGCCAGATCGGTCAAGGCCGCTTCATAAGCCGCCAGACGAGCGGCATCGGTGGCACCCAAAAATACCAGGGTCAGATGCAGGTTGGCGTCGCGTACTCGCCGCCGACCGGCGACGGCCGCCGCCAATTCCGCCAATTGCCGCCGTTCGGTGTCACCCGGCCAGAGCGCCAGGAACAATCGGCGTTCATCCCCGGTCGGCGCACACATCCAATACCCCTTGCAGAGCGGCAGCCACGGTTGCCAAGCGCACCGCCTCGCGGTCACCGTCGAAATGCTGGCGCACGACCCGCGTCGATCCACCCCTTGGCGCCCAAGCCAGGTAGACCGTGCCGACCGGCTTGTCGGCGGTGCCGCCATCAGGACCGGCGACGCCGCTGACGGCGAGAGCGATGTCGGCGCGGCTGCGTTCCAGCGCGCCGGCCACCATTTCGGTCACCACCTCGGCGCTGACCGCGCCATGGCGGGCGAGGGTCGCTTCCCGCACGCCGAGCAGCTCAGTCTTGGCCACGTTGCTGTAGGTGACAAAACCTCGGTCGAACCAGCCGGAACTGCCGGCTATGTCGGTAACGGATTTGCCGATCCAGCCGCCGGTGCAGGATTCCGCAACCGCCAGGATTTGCTTGCGCGCACACAGAGCGCTGCCCACTTGGGTGGCAAGTTCGTAAAGGTTCCGCTGGGCAGAATTCGGTGACGACACAATGGATCTCCCGTGGTTTGGAGGCGGCGGTAACATGGCACTCAGGTACTATAGTGCAAATGAGAATAAGCGGCGTTTCCGGCGCGAACCGGCTGGTTTGACGACTTTAGCCGCTCCTTTGCAACGCCCCGCGGATGATCGCGATGAACGACGAGACCCAGGATTTATCCCAACACACGCCGATGATGCGGCAATATCTACGCATCAAGGCCGAACACCCCGATATTCTGGTGTTTTACCGGATGGGGGATTTCTACGAATTGTTCCAAGACGACGCCCGTCAAGCCGCCGAATTGCTCAACATTACTCTGACCAGCCGGGGCCAATCCGCCGGTCAACCCATCCCGATGGCCGGCGTACCGTTTCACGCGGTCGAAAGCTATCTGGCCAAGCTGATCAAGCTGGGGCTGTCGGTGGCGATCTGCGAGCAACTGGGCGACCCCACCGCCGGCAAGGGGCCGATGGAACGGCGGGTGGTGCGCATCGTCACCCCCGGCACGCTGACCGACGAAGCGCTGCTGGACGAACGCCGCGATAACCTGCTGGTCGCGCTGCACCAGAGCAAGCAGACCTATGGTTTGGCCAGTCTCGATCTGAGCGGCGGCCGCTTCACCATTATCCAAGTGCATGGCGAGGCGGCGCTGTGCAACGAGCTGGAACGCCTGAAACCGGCCGAACTGCTGATCGGCGAGGATTTCAGCCCACCCGATGGCTGGCGCGACCATCCCGGTCTACGTCGGCAGGCGCCCTGGCATTTCGACCGGGACAGTGCCGTGCGTGCGCTATGCGCCCAATTCGGCGTGCGCGATCTGAACGGTTTCGGCTGTGCCGATCAGCCGGTCGCGGTGGCCGCCGCCGGTTGCCTGCTGCAATACGTCAAGGACACCCAACGCGGCGCATTGCCGCATTTGACCGGACTGCGGGTCGAGCGGCACGAGGACAGCGTGATTTTGGACGCCGCCAGCCGCCGTAATCTGGAATTGGAACACAGTCTGAGCGGCCACCACGAACATACCCTGATCGGCTTGCTGGACCGTTGCGTGACGCCGATGGGCGGACGGCTGCTGCGGCGCTGGACCCATCGCCCGCTGCGCGACCGGAACACGCTCGGCCAGCGGCAAGACAGCTTGCGGCAACTGCTGGACAACGGCGGTTACGAATACCTGCGCGGCCTGCTGCGCGGGGTCGGCGACGTGGAACGGATTCTGGCGCGGGTGGCGCTGAAATCGGCCCGTCCGCGCGATTTGATCGCCCTGGCCGACGCGCTCGCCCGTTTGCCCGATGTGCAGCGCTTGCTCGGTCTGCTGGATGCCGCGTTGCTACGCGAACTCGCCGGTCGTGCTGGGACGCATTCCGATATTTGCGACCTGTTGCGACGGGCGATCGTCGCCAACCCACCGCAGGTACTGCGCGACGGCGGCGTCATTGCCCCCGGCCATGATGCCGAACTCGACGAGTTGCGGGAATTGAGCGAACACGCCGACCGATTCCTGGTGGAACTGGAAGCGCGGGAACGGCAGCGTACCGGCATCCAGAATCTCAAGCTTGGGTTCAACCGGGTACATGGTTACTACATCGAAGTCAGCCGCGCCCAGTCGCAAGCAGTGCCGGCCGATTATCTGCGCCGTCAGACCCTCAAGGGCGCCGAACGGTACATCATCCCCGAATTGCAGGAATTCGAGCATAAGGTGCTGCGCGCCCAGGAACAGGCACTGGCACGGGAAAAGGCGCTCTACGATGCCCTGCTGGATCAACTGATCGTCCGTTTGTCCGCCTTGCAGGCCAGCGCCGCCGCCCTGGCGGAACTGGACGTGCTGGCCAATCTGGCCGAACGGGCCGCCGCGTTATGCTGGAACCCACCGGAATTGGTGGAACGGCCAGGAATCGAGATCGTGGCCGGCCGCCATCCGGTGGTCGAACAGGTGCTGGACGAGCCGTTCGTGCCCAACGATCTAAAGCTCGAACCCGACCGGCGGCGGATGCTGATCGTGACCGGCCCCAATCTCGGCGGCAAGTCCACCTACATGCGCCAGACCGCGTTGATCGTGTTGTTGGCGCACTTGGGCAGCTTCGTGCCGGCCGAGCGAGCGGTGATTGGACCGATCGATCGTATTTTTACCCGCATCGGCGCTTCCGACGATCTGGCCAGCGGCCGTTCGACCTTCATGGTGGAAATGAGCGAGGCCGCCAATATCCTGCACAACGCGACACCTCATAGTCTGGTGCTGATCGACGAGATCGGTCGCGGCACCAGCACCTTCGATGGCTTGGCGCTGGCCTGGGCCTGCGCGGCGCATCTGGCGGGCACGGCGCGGGCCTTCACTCTATTCGCCACGCATTATTTTGAGTTGACCCGGCTACCGGAAGCGCAGTCCGGCATCGTCAATGTCCATCTCGACGCCGTGGAGCATGGCGACACCATCGCGTTCCTACACCGAGTCCAGGATGGGCCGGCCAGCCGCAGTTATGGCCTGCAAGTAGCGGCGCTGGCGGGCGTGCCGCCGGTGGTGATCCGGCAGGCTCGTCAGCGGCTGCGATTGCTGGAGCGGCAGATGCTGCGGCGGGAGTTAACGGGTCGATCGGCGGCGAGCCCGCAATTATCCTTATTCGGCGAAGCCGCGCATCCGGCGGTCGCCGCGTTGGCGGAACTCGATCTTGACACGCTTGCGCCGGAACAGGCACTGGCGGAGCTGCGGCGGCTGAAAGCGTTGGCCGGTTCATAACGCCCAACCAAACTCTTGCGATCCGCCAGGAGCAACCTCGTGCCATTAACCTCCCACCAACGCTCCCAACTGTTCTCGCAACTGGCGACACTGGAACATGCGGGTATTTTGCCCGCGCAAGCCTTCGCCATGACCGGGCGCGATTTGCCCGCCGATGCACGGCAAGCCTTGGCGCAAACCGCCGCCGCGCTCGCCAAGGGTGCGGATCTGGCGAAAGCGGGGCAAAACAACGGCCTATGGCTACCGTGGGAAGCGCGGCTGGTGCGCGCGGCGGCAACGGGTGGGCGGCTGGAATCCCTCTACAAACGTCTGAGCGAGCATTACGCCAGCCGCGCCCAGTTGTTTGGCCGCTTGAAGTCGCGGCTGGTGTTCCCCTTCCTGATGCTGACGCTGGCCAGCTTCGTCGCACCCTTTCCAGCGCTGTTCCAAGGCACCATCGGCGCGGGCGGTTATCTGCTGCGCGCCATCGCACCGCCACTGTTGCTGTACGGCGGTCTACGCTTTCTCGCGTTCGCCTATCGCCAACAACTGGCCCGTGAAGAAACCAGCGCGACGGGGTCCAAGTTGCTGCGAGTCATCCCCATCCTCGGCGGATTGCTGGCCCGGCAGCAACGACGCGATGGGCTGTTCAGCCTGCTGCTGTTGCTGGAATCCGGCGTGCCGATTCTGGAAGCGCTGCCATTGGCCGGCAAGAGCGTCGCCGATCCGCTGTTGCGCGCCCGATTCGCGGGCGCGGCGGCGGCGCTGGCCGACAACTGGTCAGGGATCGCCGAAACCTTGCATCGTTACGGCGTGGTGGACGATGCCGGCGCGACGGCCTTGTTCGCCAGCGGCGAGGCGGCGGGCCGGTTGGACGACGTCATTCGTCACCAACTCCGCCAGTGGGATGCCCGGCTGGAACTGCAATGGGATACGCTGGCGGAATGGGCGCCCCGACTGCTTTACGCGGTGGTGGCGGGGTTCATGATCATGGGAATCGTGAGCGGTTTTTCGGGAATGACGAGACCGTTATAGAACGGTTTCACGATTGAGGCGGTTTTTCCGGGAGAAGGCGATGGCCACATTCCACGATTTACGGCTCCGGCGACGGGAGTTGCTGGACGAGTTGGAGGAACTGGAAGAAGCGGTCGCGGAACTGACGGCGATTCTGCATGAAGCGGTGGACATCGACGACGAGCAACGCAGCGAACATCACGAACGTCTGGTGTGGTTACAACGCCAGCAGGCTGGCGCCCTGGTGGTGCTGAGCGAAACGGAGCGCGTGCTGTTGACCTTCGGCACGGACGGCTGGGACGACGAGTAGACTCAAACCAGACCCAGCAACCGCTCCTCCTCCTGGGTTTCCTGCTCCCGCTGCTGCAAGGTCCACATCTGGGCGTACAGCCCATCCTGTTGCAGCAGGTCTCGATGTGTGCCCTGCTCCCGTACCCGGCCGTGCTCCAACACCAGAATCTGGTCGGCATCGACGATGGTGGACAGCCGGTGAGCGATGACCAGGGTGGTGTGATCGGCGGCCACCGCGCGCAAGGCTTGCAGGATCGCGCGTTCGGATTTGCTGTCCAGCGCCGAGGTCGCTTCGTCGAAGATCAGAATGCGCGGTCGTTTGAGGATGGTCCGGGCGATCGCCACCCGCTGCTTCTCGCCGCCCGACAGCTTCAGGCCGCGCTCGCCGACCACGGTGTCGTAACCAGCCGGCAGCGCGGCGATGAAGTCGTGCAACTGCGCCATCCGGGCGGCGGCGGCGATCTCCTCGCGGCTGGCGTCGGGTCGGGCGTAAGCCAAGTTGTAATACAGCGTATCGTTGAACAGCACCGTATCCTGCGGCACGATGCCGATGGCGGCGCGCACGCTGTGCTGGGTCACATCGCGAATATCCTGACCGTCGATCAGGATGCGCCCGCCGGTCACGTCGTAAAAGCGGAACAGCAGCCGCGCCAGCGTGGATTTACCGGCCCCGCTGGCGCCAACCACCGCTAGCTTGTGACCCGGCGGCACGGTAAAGCTCACGTCGAATAAAATCTGTCGGTCGGATTGATAGCTGAAATCCACCTGCTCGAACCGCAGTTCGCCCCGCGTGACGGTCAAGTTGATCGCGGCGGGAGCATCGCGGATTTCCGGCGTGCGCTCGAACAGGCGCACCAGATCGTCCATGTCGGCCAGGGCGTACTTGATTTGCCGGTAGACGATGCCGAGAAAATTCAGCGGGATGAACAGTTGCAGCAACAGGGCGTTGACCAGCACCAGATCGCCCAGCGTCATCTGTCCGGCGGCGACCTGCCCGGCGGCGACGAACAGGATCAAGGTGACGCCGACGGCGATGATCGCGCCCTGCCCGAAATTGAGCACCGACATCGAAGTCTGGCTGAGCACGGCGCTGTTTTCCCAACCCGCCAAGGTTGCGTCGCAGCGCCGCAGTTCCCAGCTTTCGTTGCCGAAATACTTGACCGTTTCGTAGTTGATCAGACTATCGAGCGCCTCGTTGCCGGCTTGGGATTCCAGGCGATTCATAAGATGGCGATGCTCCATCCGCCAATTGGAGATCGCCAGGGTGAAGGCGACGTAGGCGGCGACGCTACCAAACACGATCAGGGTAAAAATCGGCGGATAACCACTTAGCAGCAACGCCGCCGCCAGCAGGAATTCCACCACCACTGGCAGGATGCTGAAGGCCAGATAATTCAGCAAGGTGCTCAGGCTGCGCGCCCCCCGCTCCAGATCGCGGCTGATCGCGCCGGTCTTACGCTCCAGATGGAACCGCAATGACAGATTGTGCAGATGCTCCAGGGTACGCAGGGTCAATCGGCGCATGGCCCGGTAACGCACCCGGGCAAACAGCACGTCGCGCAATTCACTAAACAGCGCATTGCCCAGCTTCAGCGCGCCATAAGCCAATAGGAGAGTCACCGGCAGCACCACCATGGCTTGGCGGTTGCCGTCGATACTGTCCACGATCTGCTTGAGCACCAGCGGCACGCCGATATTGGCCACCTTGGCCAAGATCAGACAACCGAGCGCCGCCAACACCCGACCGCGATACTCCCAGAGGTACGGCAACAGGGCACGAAGATTGGCCCAGTCGCGGTGACGCTCGCGATGAGGGGATTCGGTATAGCGGATATCGGGACGCATGACGGGTTCGTCTGAAAAAATTAAGGGCCATCCCAATGGGATAGCCCTTGCATCGGAACGATGCCGAAGCGGGGTGGATTATTTGGCTTCGGGTGCCGCCGGATCTGTCTTGGTCGATGCTGAAGCGGGGCTTGTCGAGGAAGCCTCAGCGGCGGGCGCGGCTCCGGCCTTGATCCCCGTCTCTTCCAGCATATAAACGATGGCGTCCTTAAGATTGGCTTCGGTCAGCGATGGATCGCCACCCTTGGCGGGCATGGCGCGGATGCCGTTGGTGGCATGGGTTACCAAAGTGTCGAGACCCTGCGCGAAGCGAGGTTCCCACAGATCCTTGGCACCGACCTTGGGCGCACCCAGCGTGCCGGTGGCATGGCAAGCCGCGCAGACCTTGTCGTAGACCTGCTTGGCGGACAACTGTACCGCAACCACCGGTTTGGGTTGTTCGAAGGAGACCCGTGCGATCGGCTTGATGCGTTCGAGCACGGCAGATTGCTTTCGCGAACCGTCATCGGGGGCGATGTTATCGACCACACTGATGAGGGAAGCAGCCATGAACAACACGACTGCTAGCAACACTAATGCCGCAATCAGGGTGACGGTCGTGGTGACAACGGATTTATCGACTTGCGGGTTCACACTCTCACCTCATTGAACGCATGGTCAACCTGCACATCCCCGGCTACGTTGCGGCAGACTCGATTCGACCGGTCACCCGTTGTCAGGTGCGAGTCTTCGCGGGAGCACCGTTGGTGGGAAGGTTTTGGTTTGGGCTTGTTATCTTGTGGTTCGGGCACGGCCAAGCATGCCGATTATAATGTTATTTGGAATTGCCTGGAAACCGGTACTTTGTCGTTGGCCGACGGAGAGGCGGAGACCGCTAGCGTGGCGAAGCGTGGATCGAGTACCGCAAGCCGTCGCCGGCACTAGACGGAAGCGCGCAATCGGGGTATCTTGACGCTCTTCCATCCCCCGCGCGCCCGTAGCTCAGTTGGATAGAGTGTCGGCCTCCGAAGCCGAAGGTCGTGAGTTCAAGTCTCGCCGGGCGCGCCATCTTTTCAAGCACTTAGCCTCATTTTTGTAAGCCCTTCGGCCCTGGGAGTGGACAGGAGCGGACAGGAGCGGACAGGAGTGGACAGGAAGGGACATTTCAGGCCCCCTCCAGCCGCGCCACAGCGGCCGAGGATCATGGCAGCCGCGCCGGTATCAGCCGCGCCGGCAGCGGCACCAGCCATTCGTGCCTAGCGGTGCCGCGTCGCCATTCCGGCCGCGAATACTGATTGCGGGCAGGAATCAGGTAATAAATCACGTACCATGTGCCCCGCAGGTCCGGCTCGTCGTCGCCGTATTCGACGACCGCCATTACCTGCCCCCGCAGTGACGACCCGTTGCGTACCTCACGCACCCATTGCCCGTACTTGTACTTTTCCATCTTCACATTCTCACCCTCCAGTCGTGGTTGACATTTTTCACGCCCCCTCCAGCCGCGCCACCGCCCCGCGCAAGCGTTCGGGCGCCAGATGCGCATAGCGTTCGGTCATCTCAATCGAGGCGTGCCCCAGCAAATCCCGCACTTCCACCAATGCCGCGCCGGCCTGCATGAGCCAGCTCGCGAAGGTGTGCCGTAGATCGTGAAAGCGAAAATCCTCAATGCCGGCGATCTGGCAGGCATGGGTAAAACTCCGCTTCACGTCCTTCACCCCGCCGAACACCAACGGCCCGGTTCCGACCGCCCGCCGCGAGGTCAACGCCACCCGCGCCGGTTGATTGATTGGAATTGAACGGCGTTTATTGGACTTGGTGTGCTGGCCTTCCAGGTAGATCAGGCCGTTCTCGAAATCGACCCGTTGCCATTCCAAGCCCAGCAACTTGATCCTGCCCCCCTTACGTGGACACCTCACTTATGATGGAAGCCAACGAGGT
>ERZ795053.4052-NODE-4052-length-16135-cov-8.069838_pt1 | contig 16135 bp, 9 predicted proteins | sample MGYA00375137_ERZ795053 | MGnify/ENA primary metagenome ERZ795053 (study PRJEB30182, sample SAMN05720284) | activated sludge metagenome | isolation source: Anaerobic digester | place: Hong Kong | collected 2014-12-17 ...
ATACTGTTCCGGGTGTCTGGCGGTGATGCGGCTGTAAAAATTGTGGATGAAATTCATATCCGCTTCATAATCACCGGTAGGATGAAACACCGGACCTATTCCTGCTTCTTTTTTGCCGTAATCAAGATACGCCAGGATCAGCGGTACCTCAGCTGCAAGGGCGGTGCGATAAAACCCGCTCTTCCATTTCTTTACCGAACTGCGTGTCCCTTCCAGTGATATCAAAATAAACATTTTTTCAGCATTTTTTAATAAGGTAGCCATATGCTCTACCATATTGGCAGCATTGGCACGATCGACGGGCAAAGCTCCGGTCGCATGGAAAAACCTGCGCAGGGCAAATTTCATCCATTCTTTTTTGATCACATAATTGACATGGATTTTTTTGATATAAAAAAAGGCCCGTGCCAATGGAAAATCAATATTGCTGGTATGCGGCGCTGCTACGATGATCGCTTTTTTTATCTCCGGCGGTATAGTCCCAATGGTTTTCCAACCGGCAAGCCAATAGTATAGTTTCGCTATTAAATACATTTCTTCTCCCCATTCTCCCGAAATTTTCAAAACTTTTTCCCAACTGTTCCTATTATATAGTATCATTCTACAAATTACAGCAGAAATATTTGCATAAAAAAAGGGAGTCTAAACTCCCTGTTTTCGGCAATTGTCTGAGTTCGCTGATTAAGATGCGGCTTAGCTCTCTGAATGGTTGGGGTAGTGGAAAATGTTTCCCTGCCAGGTCTTCATTACCACTTCACTTTCATTCATGGAAAGAAGATATTCCGGGTTGACCGGTGTCTTGCCGTAGCCGTCCGGTGCATTGATGATATATGTGGGCACTGCCAGGCCGGAAGTGAAACCGCGCAGCTTTTTCATGATATCGATCCCGGTTTGCACGGAAGTCATGAAATGCGCTGTCCCTTTGACCTGTTTGGCGTGGAAAATATAATAGGGCCGGACCCGGATCTTCAAAAGTTCCTGATTCAGTTTTTTCATGGTATGTGCATCATCGTTTATGTTTTTCAGCAGGACGGCCTGATTGCCCAGGACTACACCAGCCTCAACCAGGCGGTCACAGGCCGCTTTGGCCTCAGCGGTTACTTCCAGCGGGTGATTGAACTGGGTGTTGATAAAAATCGGCGGGTGTTTCTTTAAAACCTCGCACAATTCAGGGGTGATCCGCTGTGGTATGGTTACCGGCGCGCGGGTGCCGATCCTCTTGATCTCTATGTGCTCCATGGCATCCAGTTCGCTTAACAGCCAGTCAAGCATCTTGTTGCTCAGCATCAGTGCATCTCCGCCGGTGATCAGCACATCCCGTATCTCTTCATTTTCCCTTATATACTGCAGGGCGGCGGATAAATCGCTCTTTAAGGCATGCCGGTCCGTTTCGCCGAAATTTCTGCGGCGCTGGCAATGCCGGCAGTACATGCCGCATTGGTTGGTGACATTGATAATGAGCCGGTCGGGGTAACGACGTGTTATACAGGGAGCCGGATTGGTGAATTCCTCTCCCATGGGGTCGTCGTGCCCTTCTGTATCCTGGATCTCAAGCAGGCTCGGGACTGCCTGCATATAAATCGGCGAGTACCTGAAATTGGCGAAATCAATCAGACTCAGATAATATGGGGAGATGGCCCATCGCACCTTTTGTGATGCCATCCGCAGTCTCCACATTTCCAGTTCGGACAAGGGAAGAAATGCAGCCAGGATATCGGGATCACTAATGCGGTTTTTCATTTGCCAGCTATAACTCTGCCATTCTTCTTCGCTTGCTCCAAAGTATCTGCGGATCATAGCTTGGTTTTCCGCAATTCTTGACTCCTGCTGAAATCCGGTTTCGATATGTGCCTGCATGGTAAGATAATCCAGGATGTCCCTCTTGAGGTCAGCGGCTCGCTGAAGTGAAATCTCTCTTTTGGTCTGGTGGTCGCTAAAATTAAGCATAAAAAAACCCCCTTGCTTTTCGAAATTAACAAACAATTTGTAAACCAGAGGGCTATTAATTTATGATTAACCCTCCTTATCATGCCTGCGAGGTTAGCTGACGGATTCGGGCTAAGGAACACCCTACCGGTAAATAAACCGGATTCACCCCAAAATTGGTTCCCCCGTTCTCGCTGTATCAGCGAGATTCGGCATCCACCTATATCGGTGCATTATTTAGTATAATATATTTTTCCACTTACTGCAAAACAAAGTTTCCCTTCTCACAATAAGCCTTCTCTGTCATAAGCTGGAAATCTCCGCTTTTCTCCGGATAAAGAAAAATTTCAATACCGGCGGTCAAAACCTGTATATTGCTTAACCTTTTGATAATATAATGTATGCGGAATAGATTCAAGTGTTGACAAAATGCTGGTTTCCGTCAGGAGAAAAGGCAGGAAAATAAAAAAAGCCCGGTGTAGTTACCGGACTGCCAGACGTCAAAAAAAGGCTATGAGCGCATTATGCTGATTCGCCTATTGCGTATCCTGCTATATTGCGGCACAGGTCGCTGATCCTTTCCAGGTTTCCCAGGATATCCAGGAACACCGCTCCGTTGTTGCCGTTGCATATGTGTTCGTTAAGGCGCCGGATGTGATTGCGGCGGTATTCTCTCTGCAATTCATCCAGTTTTTCTTCATTGCGTTTGACTTGCTCCGCAGCTGCCGGATCTCTTCTTCGGGCTACTTGCATGGTCAGGTTCAGCGTATTTTTAGTCAGTTCCACCATTTGCTCCAGTTCCTCCAGGGCCTCACCGGAGAAACTCACCTGATGCCGGTCAGCATAATCAGCCAGTTCGATGATATTCATGCATATATCGGCAATGCTCTCCGTATCATTTATGCATTGCAGCAAAGCAAAAGATTGATAGGAGTCTTCCTTGGACAAGCGGGACTCAGATGCCAGGACGATGTAATCAGTGATTTCTCTTTCCATGTGGTTGATAAATTCCTCCAGCTGCTCACCTTTTTTACGCTGGTGTTTCTCCCGTTTGACAAAGTAACCCATAGCATTGGTGAATGCCTCTACGGTTATATCCCCCATACGCAAAGTTTCCCGGGTAGCCTGCGATAAGGCTACGGAAGGGTTGGCCAGGAAGCGTTTGTCGATGTAGATGGTCTTCATCTCATCTTCGGTGTCCTTCTTGGAGTCCGGGATAATTTTGGTGACGATATAGGCCAATACGGCTACAAAAGGCAACTGGATAAGGGTGTTGGACAAGTTGAAAAACAAATGTGTCTGTGCAATCTGCAGTTTTATGTTCAGCATATCCCAGCTTACACTGCCGGGAATTAAAATCAACAAATAATTGGTAAAGAATATGATGGCTTTTTCCGCGATACCGGAGACGAAAAGAGGAAGAAACAAACATGAGCCGATGAAGTTGAACATGAAGTGGGTAAGGGCTGCTCTTTTTGCGACTACACCGGTACCGATCGCTACCAATAAAGCGGTGACTGTTGTGCCGATATTATCTCCGCAGAGTATGGGAACCGCCTGATGATAGGTGATAGCCCCCTGATAGGCTAATTCCTGTAAAACACCGATGGTTGCACTGCTGGAATGAACAGTGGCAGTAAAGATGGCTCCCACCAGCACACCTAGAATTGCATTATCTTCAATACTGAGCATCAGGTTGGCAAAAACGGGGACATCTTTTAAAGGTGCCAGTCCGTCACCCAGTATGGTAAGACCAAAGAACAAGAGTCCAATGCCGGTAATCGCTTGACCGATCAGCTGGGCTTTTTTATTGTCAACGAAAATGTAAGTGATGACACCGGCGGCAATGATGGGCAAGGCATAGTCGCCGAGGTTAAAACCGATCAAATATACTGTGACAGTGGTGCCGATGTTGGCTCCCATGATCACTCCAATGGCTTGTTTCAAGGTGAGGAGACGGGAATTTACCAGACCGACGGTTAATATGGTTGTGGCAGTACTGCTCTGTATCAGTGCTGTTGCCGCCATCCCGGTCAGTGCTCCTCTGATGGGATTTTTTGTTCCTTTCTCCAGGATGGTGCGCATTTTGTCACCGGCAACTTCCTGTAATGCGCTTGACATAAATTTCAGTCCGAACATCAATAACGCCAGACCGCCAAGAAAAGCGAATGTCATCGCTTGATAATCAACCACGTATGAACCTCCAATAAAAACTTTACTGCGTCTTTATTTAAACAACTTTTGCTGATTTTTTTCTGTTTTCTCTAAATAGTTATTTCTTTCCTTACTTTGGAATAAAAAAAGTCAAAGTATTTAGCCATTATAAATATATACCTTTAGAATTGATTCTGCAAACCCAAAAACTCATTTCCAAGGGTTTTCAAGCTAAATTTGAAACGTATAAAAAAATGTTTTTTCCTTATATTTTATTAATAAAATTCTACTACTGCAGATATTATTTTGTAAAATAATACGACAATAAAATTCCTGTGATTTTCCTGCCACCCAAAATTCTTTCTATTACAAGTCTATAATCGTCTTATTGCATTAAAACCAATCACAAACTCCCCGCTGGCGGTCTATGCCAACGGGGAGTTTTTCATGTGGAGCAACTGCCATGATATATTTCTTCTGTGCCTTTATTCTGATCGGATGGCATCCAGCGCGCTGAGGTTCATGGCACGATGGGCGGGTGAGTACCCGGCTATAATGCCTACCATGGTTGAAAACAACAAGGCGCCGATGGCTAAGGCGGGCGGTATATAGGATATGCCTGTTCCTGCCATCCCTCCCATCATACCCGGAACAAAGTTATTCAATATCCAGGAGACCAAATAACTGAGCAAGAGGCCGATCACCCCCCCAATCAGCCCAATCAAGGCTGCTTCCAATAAAAATAATTTTTTTATATCAGCGATATCCGCCCCTAATACTTTTATGATGCCAATTTCTTTGGTTCTTTCATAAATGCTCATGATCATGGTATTGGTTATGCCGATGGCTGCCACCAAAAGGCTGACCGCCCCGATGCCGCCTAAAACAGCCTGGATGGTGCGGGAGGTCTTTTTCATCGATTCCAATATGTCGGTCAAGCTATAGGCCGTGTATCCCAGATCTTTAATTTTTTGCAGTACAGCCGCAACCACTTCGATGTTTTCACATTTGACTTTGATCGAATCGTATTGATTCTGATTGTTTTCATTAATGGGACGTTCACTGCTGTTGGCGCGTTCGTTTTTGCGGTCTTCGGCGATGATCTTTTCCAGATAAGCAATATTCATATAGGCATTATAATCCTGTTCGTTATTGCTTTGCTTGAGGATTCCAACTCCTTTTATTTCATGGAGTTTGGGCTCTTTATAGTCAGGATCTGTGCCGCCGGGTATCCGCTCTCCATAGGACATGTTGGCGGTAAGTAAAAGCTTGTCACTGATCAGGTCTACTTGCGGAGGTGTATCACCCATCGGTCCATAGTAACCGCTGTTGCTGAGGCGCGGGTTATAAAAATTGTAAACGATCTGGGAGCCGAAAATAATGGCTTCTTTGTCACCGTCTAAAAGCAGGCGTCCTTCCTCGATCTCAAAATCAAAGGCTTCCAGGTTTTCCGGCTTTACACCAATTACGCCTACATTCCCGACCATTTTACCCGCCACCACTTTGTAATAGCTGATCTTTTGCGGCATGACTGCCTTTACTCCGGCAATTTTTTCGAACTGGGCTACGGCTTGATCATTTAACAAAACATTTTGCGTATTGGCGCCCGGCTTTTCCATCCCATAATAAGCGGGTTGTACGTCGATGATATTTAAACTGCCCATCTGGGAGATCTGCTCCTGAAACTGCTTATCCATGGCAAGCCCTAATGACAACATAATGACGATAGAAGCCGTGCCGATCATCACTCCTACTATGGTCAGGATACTTCTGGTTTTGCGCCGCAGCAGGTTTTGCCCGCTCATGCGGAATAAGTCAATTCTATTCATCTAATTCCAGTTCCTCACTTAAACGGCGGCGGCGGCGCCTGATGACCACTACCGCTATGACAGCCAGCAGTAATATTCCTCCGGCTGCAATAAACCATTTGTTAAAGGATTTTTCCGCCGGCATTTCCTCCGGCATCATACCGGGACCTTCAAAGGGCGGCTGGGTTACAGCATTGATCTGAAAGGTCTTTTCCACCATAAAAGGCTGGCCGATATTGTCTTCATATTGCAGTATGATCTTTCCTTCTGCTATCCCTTCATTGCGGGGGATGATCGTTACATCAAAATAATTCTCTTTGCCGGCTTCCAGATTTCCCAAATAGGAACTGCCGTCCTGGATCTCAAAGTCGCCTTCGGTGGTGACGATAATGTTGCGGATCACACTTCTGCCGGTATTATAGAAATCAATGGAAACAGCGGTGGGGGTCCCCACAAATGCTTCGGTCGGGGTCTGTACATCGGTGACCACCAGTCTGATGTTCTGGTTGACCGGGATGCTGATCAGTTCTTTTTCATTATATTGAGTTCCCTTGCTATCCTGGTACTGCAGGTCCACACTGATATTGTAGTTACCGTTATCCGCATCGGTTTTGGGTTTTAAAGTCAGATTTTTCTCCAGACGCGCCCCGGCAGCCATTTTGTCTATGAAAAAGGAATTGCTGCTGCCTACCGGTGAAAATACATCTCCGTCAGAATTGATGCTTACTTTGATGTTGCCGATTTCTTCAGTGGCGCTGGTATTGTAAAACGAAATATTTAATGGAAAAGCCAGTCCCGGCTGCACATATTCACCGGGATAAGAATAGTCATCCACGATGAGCCGGGGGGTATATTCATCATCTCCGCCTGCCTTCCCCGATACGGGCAGATATACGGTGTTTTCCTGGGTATATTCCTGGCCGTATTCATCCTGATATTTGATAGCCAGATTGAGCGGATATATTCCCTTTTCCAGTTTGGCATCAGTATATAGGCGGTACTCTGCTCCTGCTGTCCGGCCAGGGCTTAATTGCCCAATGTGCTGGATCGCCGGCCATTTATCCAGATTGATGGTATTGGCGTCAAATCCGTCCAGCTTGAGCTCAATATTTTTCAGCACGATGTCGCTGTCATTTTTTATATTGATCTTAACAGAACTGCTATCTCCCGAAGGCAGCCGGTCCTGGGCCATTTCAACTCCCATAACCGAAATATTAGGCTGCTTGCTGCTGTTCTCAATTTTTACATTGATGGTATCGCTGATACTGCCGCTGTACCCATAGTAAGTATTGTAATTCACCGTTACATCGATGGTATAGATCTTTGGCTTTACGGTGCGCGGAACGGTTAAATCAAAAATGTAAATATTGCGGGATTTGGCGGTTAAACGACTGGCATATTGGGTTATACTCATTTCATCGACCAAAAAGGGGAAACCACCGGCGTCCGCAGCCGACAAGGAAACACTGATGTCTGTGGCATCAGTGCTGCTGGTATTTTCAACCGGTATTCTAAGCTTAATTTTTTCACCCGCATTAAAAACCGGCATCTTGGCATCCTTGCCAATAATAATACGGGGGTTTTCATCCGGGACTTCCCAGGGGTCATCCGATTCGGCAGATGCTATACTTAGCCAGGTAAGGGTAAAAATAACCGCAAGTAAGAAGATAACGCCTTTTCTTTTCATTTTTGTCTAACTCCCCTTTATCAATTGTGATCGTTCAATATTGCCGTCAAAAATATTTACGATCCTGTCAGCATAGCTGGCAATATTCGCATCATGAGTGACCAGGACCAGATTCTGTCCATTTTCCCTGGTAATCTTCAGCATCAGGTCCATCACTTCCGAGGTGGTTCGGGAATCCAGATTACCGGTGGGCTCATCGGCAAATACGATCCTGGGCCTAATAACGAAGGCTCGTGCAATACCGACCCGCTGCTGCTGGCCCCCGCTCAACTGGGTGGGCTTGTGCAGGGCATGTTTTTTCAGGCCCACCGCATTCAGCATTTTAAGTGCCATCTTTTCCCGCTGTTTTCTTTCAACTCCGCGAAAGATCAAGGGCAGTGCAACGTTTTCCAGGGCCGTAAGTGAAGGCAGTAAATTATAGGATTGAAAAATAAAGCCTACGTAACGCTGTCTGAACCTGGCCAACTGCCGTTCGTTCAGTTTTACAATGTTCTTCCCGAAGAGGTCGATGGTACCCCGGGTAGGCTTTTCCAATCCGGCGATCATGTTTAACAGAGTGGTTTTACCGGAACCCGAAGTCCCAAGTATACAGGTAATTTCGCCATATTCCATCACCATCGAAATGTTATCCAGCGCTACTACTTTCTCTTCTCCCACCCGGTAGACTTTACGCAGATTATCAATTGTTACCGCCGGCAAATCATGTTTCCCTCCCCTGCCATATATATCTAATTATAGTTGATTCCGTCAGATTACTTTCACCTTTAAATAAAAATTATTTTGCTTTCTTTGGGGCCTCACCGGTATGATAAACCTTGTTTTGCCATCGGCATCGTTATACGGGTAGGGGGTATACAAAAGCTGTTTACCGTGTTAATATGAACTTATATTAAATTGTTCTGACGAAAAGAAACGAGGAGGAGAAAATAATGGGGAAAATTGATCAAGCTGTAATACAAGAATTACAGTCTCATTATGGTAACCGGGTTAGCTTCGACTCCCTTGAACGGAAAATATATGCTCATGACATGGGGACCATGCCTTCGATGATCAAACCGCTGGCGGGGGACCCGGTGCCTGACGGCATCGTTCAGCCGGTATCGGAGGAAGAACTGGTTGAACTGGTGAAGCTGGCCAGGCAGAAAAAAATAAACCTCACTCCCCGGGGCAAGGCGACTTCCGGTTATGGGGGCGTTTTGCCGGTTGAAGGCGGTTTGGTGGTGGAGTTCAACCGCATGAACAAAATCAACGCCATTGACGGGGAGAATTTGACCGCTGTGGTAGAACCCGGCGTAGTTTGGAAAGAACTTGAATATCACCTGAATCAGCAAAATTTGACCCTGGCTCTCTACCCCACCAGTTTTCCTGCTTCCACGGTGGGCGGCTGGCTGGCCCAGGGCGGAGCAGGTATTGGCAGCTATGAGTACGGTTATTTTGCTGATAATGTTCTGTCCGCACGGGTGGTTCTGCCTGATGGGAATATACGTGAGTTAAAAGGAACAGAACTGAACCTGGTGAGCGAGGTGAACGGGATCACCGGTCTGATCAGTCAGGTGGTCATCCGGGTCAAAGATTTAAAACCCATGCACATCAATGCAATCGCTTTTGATACAGTAGATAATATGACTGATTTCATGGAAGGACTCTATCAGAGAAAAGTCAGGCTCTGGTCGGTAAGCTTCATCAACCCGGAAGCAGCCAAAATGAAAAATAAGCTCCCCCCGCATCTGCACCATGGTCATCCGGTGGAAGATGAGCACAAGGTGATCCTGCCTGAAAAATTTATTGCCATTTTATCCTGCACCGCTGACCGCTGCGACCAGATTATGAACGATGTACAGGAACTGGCTGCTTTATTTAATGGCGAAATTTTATCAGAGGAAATTGCCCGGCATGAATGGGATGCCCGTTTTGAACCGATGCGGGCCAAACGTATCGCCCCTTCTTTAATCCCCAGCGAAGTGGTGGTGCCTCTGGAAAAACTGGCTGAGGTCATCCGGGAGATCGACAGCGAGATCAAACATCCATTTATTCTGGAAGGTTTTGCAACGGACCGCAAGGAATTTGTGCTGCTGGGCTTTATCCCCCACGATGAGAGGAAATTCAACTTCAACCTGGCTTTCGGTTTATCACTGACGGTGCTGAAAACTGCACAAAAGCACGGCGGCCGTCCTTATGCCACGGCACTGTATTTCACCAGTATGGCGGAAGAAGTATTGGGGAAAGAACGGGTGGAAGAATTACGACGGTTCAAAGCGGATATCGACCCGGACGGATTGATGAATCCGGGTAAAGTTTTAGATAAGACCATGGTTTCCAGCGCACTGAAAATGGCCAATGCTTTTGAACCATTGATCAGAGTATTCGGCAATTGGGCCAAGGGCAAAGAAGCCGGGGAAGTTTTTAAAGCCCGTAAAGGGATCCCCGGGGATATTGCCTGGTATGCTTACGCCTGTTCACAGTGCGGTTATTGCGTAGAACAATGTGACCAGTATTATGGCCGGGGCTGGGAATCTCAATCACCTCGAGGAAAATGGACCTATTTAAAGATGGTCCTGGAAGGCGAAGAAGAATGGGACCAGAAAGCGGTCACCAACTTTATGTCCTGTACCACCTGTGAGATGTGCAACCATACCTGCCAGCTGGATCTGCCCAATGAATCCTCCTGGCTGACTTTAAGAGGCGAATTGATCGATAAAAGAGGCTTTCATACTTTCCCGCCTTTTGAGATCATGGTCAACACCATGCGTCAGCAAGGCAATATCTGGGGCAGTTATGCCAAAGACCGGGATGGCTGGATGACCGATGAAATCAGGGAATACGTCAGTGATAAATCTGATTATGCTTTCTTCCCGGGCTGTACTTCCTCCTTTGTTGAACAGGACGTGGCCCAGTCAACTGCTTTACTGCTGAAAGAAGCCGGTGTAAATTTCAGTTATATCGGCAAGGAAGAGGAATGTTGCGGGATCCCGATGCTGGTTTCCGGCCGCTGGGAAGTATTCGATGAAACCGCTGCTAAAAATATCGAGAATATGAAAAAGACCGGCGCCACAAAAATCATTACCACCTGTCCGGCTTGCTGGCTGGTGTGGGATATTTACTACCGGCACTGGGCGGAAGAAAGAGGTATCGATTATCCTTTCCATGCCATGCATTATGCCGATGTTCTGGGTGAACTGATCGAAAAAGGCGAGTTTAAACTGCCCGGTGATATCGGACGCAAAGTGACCTATCATGACCCTTGCCATATGGGCCGAGCCGGGGTACGCTATGAAGGTCCCCGGACTTTGATCGAAGCCATCCCCGGCAGCAATTTCCGGGAAATGCGTTTCAATAAAGAAGAGGCTCATTGCTGTGGTGCGGTACTCACCCTGGTGGCTGACCCCGATGTGGCAGAAGTCATCGGCGCCAAAAGGATCCAGGAAGCCATCGATACCGGTGCTGATACCCTGATCACCGCTTGTCCCTGCTGCCGGGTACAGCTCAAACGTTCACGGGATCTGGGCAACTTCCCCATTGAGATACGGGATCTGTCGACCCTGGCAGCGGAATCCTTTGGTTATCATATTCCGGATTCCAATGCCGTTATCGATGAAAAATGGGGCGTCTTTGAGCAGATGATCCGTTTGATGACACCCTGGGGAATGGCGGATCTGATGGCGGATATGATTCCTGATCTCATCAATGCCATGCCGGATATGTATCGCGGTATGATGCAGATGGTTGTAAAATCCCCGGCTTCCCTGAAAGAGCCGATGATATCCATGATGAGCTCCATGATGCCGGCACTCTTCCCCAAATTGATGCCGGACATCATGCCCAAAGTGATGCCCAAAATGCTGGAGAAAGTAGGGGAGGCCATCACGATGCCTGACTATCTGGCTGAACAGATGCCGGATCTGATGCCTAAAACCATGGATGTATTGATGCCCAAAATGTTAAAAGAAATCATTCCTTATTTTATGCCCCATATGGTGGAATATCTGCGTACGGCTAAAGAGATATAATCAACCATAAGCAGGGGGAGCTTAACGGCTCCCCCTGCTGCGTTTCGTATCTCTTTATTGCTGTTAATTGTGCTCCAGACCTTCGATTGGCTTATCCAAGCTTAACAACGTTTTTGCCAGCCAGGTATCCAAAGGTATAAGCGCGGCCATGGCTGTTGCCAGGCAAGTTTACACAATAATCATTGGCATAATAGCTTCCGGAAGCATTGCCGGCAGCGTACAAGCCTGGAATAACATTCGTTTCTTCATCCAGGACCTGGAGATCTGTATTGATTTTCAGGCCTCCCAGGGTAACCAGTAATGCCGTTCCCAAAGGGGCAGCATAGAAGGTCGGTTTTTCGATGGTGGTCAGGCAGGCAGGCCGTTTGCCGTAATCTTCGTCTATGCCTTTTTTCGCCAGTTCATTGTATCTTTCCACAGTCTTCAGAAGGTTTTCCTTGGGAACGCCCATCTTATCAGCCAGTTCTTCCAATGTCTCAGCACTCTTGATATAGCCTTTCTCGATGTAGGTTTTTACATTTTCGGGATTGTGGAAGTTGGTACGCATGTCCTTACAAGCGACAACCTTAAAGGAAGGTGCTTCTTCCGGCCACTTGGCATCCCAGACGGTCCAGCGGGCATTGCCGGGCTGCTGCCGCTGCGCATTGGACAAATACGCATAGGGGAGTTCTTCGTTTTCGTACCGCAGTCCTCTTTCATTGACACTCAGCCAGGGCTGACGCATCAAAGCATCGGCCAGGATGGGAGCACCTGGTACAGCAAAGTCAAAATACATAGGAGCATGAGGGAATTCATCGATAGCGGCACCGATCCACATGCCCATCTTTTGTCCGTCACCGGTATTATGATCCCCGTCCACCATTTCATACATATTGGCATGTATATACTTGGTGGAAGGGATATAGTATTCCCGCATTTCCTTGTCCGCATTATAGTCTCCGGAGCAAAGGACGATCCCTTTGGTGCCGACATATTTGGTGTAGGCTCCTTCTTCTCCGGCGATCACTGCTGTGACCCGACCTTTATTATCATCTTCACGAACCAATTGGACCGCCGGGGTCTTGAAGCGAAGGTCCACTCCGGCATCTATGCAGCCCTGCTTTAAGGTATAACGCATGGATGCTGTCCAAGGATGGGTTCCTTTGGGTGCATCTGCAACAGCAGCTTCACTGGGATCCATTCTAAAGCTTAAAGTGGGAAAACCTCTCACAACCGTGCCGGGAGTAGCGGTTTCATCCAGGGGAACCGGTTTGGGTTTGCATCCATAACCTTCTGCTTTGGCCATGATCCAGTCAGCTACCATGCCGCTGTTTTCCGCCCATAATGAAACAACTCTCTGATTGCCTTTGTAGGCATTGTAGCGCATGATTTCCTGGACTGCATCCATCTTATTGATGTCGTTATTGATCTGCTTCTGCATTTTGGTTCCAATGGCGCCATAGTCATTACCGCGGAAATTAACTCTTTCGCTTTTTTCCAGCAAAATGACTTTTGCACCTTCCTCCGCAGCTGACATGGCAGCACATAGTCCTGACATACCTCCGCCTACTACAATAACATCTGCGGTAACGGTTTCCTTGATATCAGCATCCTTGATTGCTTCCGGGGCTTTTAAAAAGCTGGGGACGCCACCTTCGGCCGGAGCTTCTGCCTGTGGAGCGGGTTCTTTCTCTTTGGGACTGCAGCCGATGATAGCTCCTGCTGATCCCAGCACAACAGAACTGACTGCTGCACCCTTAATAAAAGTTCGTCTTGATACTCCATTGTGTTTTTCTTCGTTACTCATAGTCTCTCCCCTTTCTGATTTGTCTCTTAATAAAAACTTTGCCATTGTGAAAACTTATTGCTACTGCTAAAAACTGAGGTTCGACAATTTGACAATTAACTATTTTTTCTATCTTTTTAAGAATTTAATACATTCAGTATACCAATATAGTTCCAGTTTTGCATTGTAAATTTTTATGATCATGGCTGTAAAAACTATGATAGACTCCAAACAATATCGGACTCATATTCGCACCAGAAAAATTATATCCAAAAAGGAGAAGCAATTACTGTATAAAACTCTAAAGACAATTACTCAGTTTATGTCTATAATAATAGAAATTACACCTTCAAATTATACTAAAGCTGAAATCGAAATGACGCGTAAATTAATAAAATTACCGCCGTCAACAAACACTAAAATATGATTTTCAAGGAGGTTTTTATGAAAAACAATGGCGGGGAGAGCAAAAGCTTTCGGGAACAGTATCTTAACAAAAAGGTGATCCTTATTGTGATCGGTATAGTAATTGTAATCGGCGGTGTAACTGCCGGCGCCTTGCTTAAGGCCAGTGAAAATCCTTCTTTTTGCGCCACTTGTCATATCATTAAACCTTATTATGTCTCCTGGAGCGAAGGGGCTCTCCTGGACAATAAACACGCTGCGGAAGATGTTGAGTGTTTAGATTGTCATCATCGGACTATCCCTGAGAAGGCTATGGAAGGCCTTAATTTCATTACCGGCAATTATTACATGCCTTTGGAAGGACCTCCGGGAGATCGTGCCATGTGCCTGGATTGCCATTCTGAAGAAGGCGAAGGCGAGAGCTGGGACGAGATCAAAGCGGCTACAAACTTCGAAGATTCCAATCCCCATGATTCTCATAATGGCGAGCAGGATTGCAATCTCTGCCACCAGATGCATGAGAAATCCAAGCCTATGTGCGCAGAATGCCATGTCTGGAAATGGTATGACGATTTGGATGAAAGCTGGGAGGACCTTTAAGATTTGATCGAACCGGAGATGTGTTGATGCGCTTCTTTAAATTTGTATCTTCTATGTCCACCGGCTTGGTGCTGTTAGCTCTGATCGGCATAGCATCAGCCGTTGGTTCCAGCTTATGGCCGGAGAATTTCTTTCAGGCCTGGTCTTTTCGCCTTTTATTACTTTTTCTCTTTATTAATATGGCGCTGTGTACGATCAATACCAGCACAAGATTTTTTCGCCACTGGGCGAAAATCAGCCAAAACTGGAAGATATTATTCAGAAGCACCGGCCTTTTGATGCTGCATGCCGGTATCGTCCTGATCCTTATTGGTGCCGGGCTCTACTCCTATCTTGGCCATAGTGTACAAGTGAGTATTCTGCAGGGTGATACCGTTGAGATCAATAAAGTGATTCCCGTTGATAATAGATTTTCACTGAAACTCCAATCATTTTCCATAGATTTCAATGCAGACGGTTCTCCATCCCAATACTATTCTGAACTGGAAGTGTTGGAAGCAGAAAAAACGGCCTTTACCAAAACCGTCAGTGTTAACCATCCCCTGGTCTATAAAGGTGTAAAAGCTTATCAGAACAGTTACGGTTACTTAACTGCCGTTGTGGTTCGGGATGGAAACGCAGCTCAAAAAACGGTTCTGGCGCAGGATGGAGACTTTATACAATTTGTTGATACCACCAGAACGGTAAAAGTGTTTAAATATATCCCGCATTTTGACCCGGAACTGGGCCTGGAGACCAGATCCATGGAACCGGTAAATCCCCGGGTGGTTTATTCAGTGTATGCGGGTACCGAGCTGCTTGGCGTAGGAGCGGCCCCTTTTGGTGAACCGATCAGCATCGACGAAAATGTAATTGTTGAATTTAAACAGGTTCGTCCCTATACTGTGTTAACAGTAAAAACCGATCCGGGTCTGCCCTTGGTAACCACCGGTGGGTTACTGCTGATGTTGGGGGTATGTATGGTATTATTCGGTCCTGCGGCCAGGAAAAAGGAGGTGTCATCCATAAATGACAAATGAACGCCTTATGATCGATATCGTTTTGGTTTTATATGCGGCTGCGGCAGCCGGTTATTTCATCAGCGTAGGTTACCGGTGGCTGGCTAAAGCTTCCTTCTGGCTGGCATCCATTGGTTTGGCCGCTAATTTCTTGGCCCTGGTGAACCGGGTATCCCTAAGTGGCAGGCTGCCTCTTTCCAATGGCTATGAATTTTTACTCAGCTTTGCCTTTATTACTGTTTTGATGTATCTGCTTTATGAAATACTCAGTGACAATCAAAAAGCCGGCGGCGTAGTAATGCTGCTCAATACCCTCCTGATCACTGCGATCATCGTACTGATGCCACAGCAGATTGGTGAGACAACACCGCTTATGCCGGCCTTAAAAAGCCCCTGGCTGACGGTGCATGTTATCACTGCCATCATTGCATACAGTGCTTTTACTTTAGCAGCGGGACTTGCTATAATACAATTGCGTAATGCAATATCAGCAGATGACTTTTCAATTTATAGAATCGTAAGCGCTGGTTTTGCCATGTTGTCATTATCGATCGTGTTGGGAGCCATCTGGGCTGAGCAGGTATGGGGCAGTTATTGGACCTGGGATCCCAAGGAGACCTGGGCGTTGGTTACCTGGATCATCTATGCTATTTATTTGCACTTGCACCGGCAGAGAGGCTGGAGAGGCAATAATGCCCGCATCCTGGTAATAATCGGCTTTTTATTGGTGTTGTTTACTTTCTTTGGTGTCAACTATCTGCTGCCGGGACTGCATAGTTATGCTT
>ERZ795053.4053-NODE-4053-length-16130-cov-5.422893_pt1 | contig 16130 bp, 11 predicted proteins | sample MGYA00375137_ERZ795053 | MGnify/ENA primary metagenome ERZ795053 (study PRJEB30182, sample SAMN05720284) | activated sludge metagenome | isolation source: Anaerobic digester | place: Hong Kong | collected 2014-12-17 ...
TACGAGATAACCGAACGTGACTGGAGTTCAGACGTGTGCTCTTCCGATCTCCGCGTGGCGGGCGTCGATGTGGATGTCGCCACGCTCAGCGACGAAGAAAAACGCCAGTTGCGGCTTGAGTTTATCGCCTATGTGCCGCAAGGCTCCATGAGCGTGCTCAACCCAGTGATCAAGATCAAGGACACCTACCGCGATTTCATCGAGAGCCACATCAGTGCCCAGCAGAAGGCCGGGGCCTACGAACTGGCACGGGATCATCTTCGGGAACTGGGGCTGCCGGTTACCATTCTGGACGCCTATCCGCACCAGCTTTCCGGCGGCATGCGCCAACGCGTGACCATTGCCCTGGCCACCCTGCTCAAGCCGCGCCTCATCGTCGGCGACGAACCAACGACCGCGCTCGATGTCGTTGTGCAGCGGGGTGTCGTGCAACTGCTCAAAGATATCCAATCTGACCTCCGCAACACGGTCGTTCTGGTCACCCATGATATGGGGGTGCACGCCAATGTGGCCGACCGCATTGGGATCATGTATGCCGGCAAGATCGTCGAAGAGGGGACAACTGAGCGCATCTTTGCTGACCCACAACACCCGTACACAAAATACCTGATCGAATCCCTACCCAAGTTCGGCGACAAGACGCCGCGCGACAGTGTGCCGGGCAGTCCTCCTTCGCTGGCCGACTTGCCCAGCGGTTGTCCCTTTCATCCCCGGTGTCCCCATGTCAAAGCAATCTGTAAAAGCGAAATGCCGCCATCGCTCCGCCAAGCGGATGGTCATCGCGTTGCCTGTTGGCTCGTTGAGGATGGAGTCGTCGTCAGCCAGCGGCCAGCAGCACAAGTGAGCGGAGAGGGAACGCATGCAAACGTTGCTTGAGGTCGACAAGCTGACCAAAGTCTACACACAGGGCAATTTGCTGGCGCGCATCAATATCATGGCCGTCGATCGGGTCACCTTTGACATCAAACCGGCCGAGATCTTCACACTGGCCGGCGAAAGCGGTTGTGGCAAGACAACTACCGCCAAGATGATCATGGGCTTTGAAGAGTCGACAAGCGGTGTGATCCGCCACAACGGCAAGGCGCAGCGCCCCAACGAACAAGTGTGGCGGACCGAAGGGGTACAGGCGATCTTTCAGGATCCTTTTGCCACCTTCAATCCTCTGCGCACGGTCGATCGCTATTTCTTCGAGACAGTCTGGAGTTATAAGTTAGCGCCAAACCGCAAAGCGGCGATTGCGCTTATCGATCGGAAGCTCAAAGCCATTGGCCTCTCTTATGAAGAATTTGCGGGCAAGTATCCCAGCGAGTTCTCCGGTGGTCAGCTCCAGCGCATCTCGATCGCCCGCGCCTTACTCACCGACCCCAAGCTGCTAATCGCTGATGAGCCGGTTTCGATGGTCGACGCGTCGCTACGCATGTCGATTGTTAACCTCTTCAAGCAGCTGCGCGATGAATTTGGCGTCAGCGTGCTCTACATCACCCACGATCTCGCCACTGCCTACTACGTCAGCGACCGCATCGCGATTATGTTCCGCGGCAATGTGGTGGAGATGGGAACGGTAGAAGAAGTGTTGATGGCGCCCAAGCACCCCTACACCCAACTGCTGCGCGATTCGATCCCCGAAGCGGATCCAAAACGGCGCTGGCAGGGCAAAGTCATCCTCTCCGATCTTGAACAGGAAGAGTACTTGCAACAGGGCTGCCGCTTTGCCGGACGCTGCCCCCACGTCATGCCGGTTTGCCGCCAGGCCGAGCCGCCGGATCTCCAGGTCAAAGGCACATTGGTGAAGTGTTATTTATACAGTGAAGAAGACGCTGCCAACCAATGCTAATAAAAAAACCGACTTCTGACAGAAGTCGGTTTTTTTATTAGCATTGAGATCACAGATCCGCGATGCCCCCTATCCCTTGAGCGACCCGGCCAGCAAACCGCGCATGAAGAGTTTTCCCAGCGACAGATAGACGAGGATCGTCGGTGCGGCCGCGATCAAGGCCGCGGCCATCTGCACGTTCCAATCGACAGAATAGCTGCCGGCGACGTTCTTCACTGCCACATTGACTGGCGCCATCACCGGATTGCTGAGCACCACCAAGCCGATCAGGTAGTCGTTCCAGATGGTGGTAAACTGCCAGAGCAAAACCACGGCGAAGGCCGGCATGGAGATCGGCAGCAGGATCCAGCGGTACAGGCCAAAGAAACCACAGCCGTCGATCTTGCCGGCATCGAGCAGTTCATTGGGAATCCCTGCGTAGTAGCTACGGAACAACAGCGCGGTGATCGGAATCCCGAAGATGCAGTGGGTGAGAATCAGCCCCGGCAATGTGCCATAGAGATGGAAGAACTGGAGCGTCAACACTAAGGGGATGAGAATCCCCTGATAGGGCAGAAACATCCCCACCAGGAAGAGGATAAAGAGCGTATCCGCGCCCTTGAAGCGCCACTTGGCGAAGATGTAGCCGTTGATCGAGCCAATCATCGATGAGATGAGCGCGGCGGGCACGGTGATCATCACACTGTTTTTGAAGTTTGGCGCCACCAGCGTCCAAGCCTGGGTGAAGCTTTCAAAGTAGAGCCCTTTCGGCAATTCCCACATCCGTGTCACATTGACATCCGTGAACGGTTTGAGCCCGGTGATGATCAAGACATAGATCGGCATAGCGTAGAAGGCGGCAAAGGCCAGCAAGATCAGGTAAATGGCACCACGTGTCCAGATCCGTTGTAGGTTCATCGTTCGGTCTCCAATTGTAGGCTCCTGAGGTACGGGATGACCAGGAAGAGCGCAAGGAGCAACATGACCGAGCCAATCGCTGCGCCCAATGAGAAGCGGTAGGCATTGAACGTCGTTTGATACATGTTGAGCGCCAGCGTGTCGATGTTGTTCCCTGGCCCCGGACCACCAAGGGCCGCGACGACATCGAAGACCCGGATCGCGTTCATGCCGGTCAAGACCATCGCCGTGAAGGTGACCGGCATCAACAGGGGAATGATGATGTAGCGGTAGATCCCCCACGTTCCGGCCCCATCAATCGACGCTGCCTCACGCAACTCATTGGGGATACCACGCAGCCCAGCCAGGTAGAGCGCCATGACATAGCCAGAGAACTGCCAAGCCGCCGCAATCGAGACGGCCCAGATGCCATAGCGCAGATCCGATGCCCAGTTGGGCCGGAACCACTCCATGCCGATGTTGGCGAAGAGAAGATTGATACCGGTGGCCGGCTGCATGAGCCAATTCCAGGTCACACCGGTAACGATCCCGCTGACGGCAAACGGAAAGATGAAGAGCGTCCGGAAGAGGGCTTCCCCTTTGATCTTCTGATCCAGTAAGGAGGCGAGGATGAACCCAATGACGATGCATTGGGTCATGAAGCCAATCGCATAGAAGAGCAGATTGCGTAGATCGATCTGGAAACGGCGGTCACCGACCAACCGTATCCAGTTTTTCAGCCCAACAAAGGTGAAGTCAACAACCGAACTCTTCCAGTCCGTCATTGAAATATAGAACGTCCAACCGATGAACCCATAGATGAAGATCGCGACCGCAATGATCGAAGGTAGGATCACCAAAAAGGCGAGCGCCATATCGGTACGCAGCCACCGTCGCCAACGCGGTCTCCGGGTTATAGTCTGAGGGGAGGCGGCCAAACCACGCTCCCCCGAAACAGAAACGGTTCTATTGGCCAAATTCCGCATCCTCCGCAGCTTGGACCAGCGCCTCCTGCGTTGCAGCGACGTCTCTGGTCGCAATCATGTCATTGAGCTTCTGGTCGTAGTCCACCAAGAAGCTCTGCTTGGCGGCTGCGCCATGCTGGAGGCTACCGACCAACGTGTTGGTCTTCCATTGCTCCATCTGCCACAGCTGCTCCTCGTCGTACAGGCTGGGATCGGCATCGGTGCGCGCCGGGATCGACCCCTTGATCGGGTTGAAGGCATCCTGCCCTTCCTTCGAACCACACACCCGCAGCCAGTCGCGCGCGTTTTCGGGATACTTACAGCCCTTGGGCAGGCCAAAAGAGTCGGACAACAGCAGGTAGATGCCGTCGGTGCCGGGGCTGGCCGCCCACATATAATCGGTGAATTCTTTGGACTTGAAGTAGCCGTGCAACCAGTCGCCACTGATCATCAGCAGAGGGCCATCATCAGTCATCATGATATCATTGGTGTCTGTCCCGCTCTGGCTCAGGTAATCGGGCTGAGCATAGTCATAAAGCCGGTTCATGATCTCCAAAGCCTGGGTCATGCGGGGATCAGACCAGGAAATGCTGCCGTCAAAGAGACCAGGCCAATCGGCTGCGCCAAAAACCGAAAGAATCACAGATTCCATGGTGTGGCCATTACCACCACCGCCGGCGCCCGAGAGCGCGATGCCTGGGATCCCTTGCTCTTTCAGAGCATCCGCCATCTCAAAAAACTCATCCCAAGTGGCAGGCGGTGCATCGGCACCGATCAGTTCAAGCTTGGAGGGACGATACCACATCAGGTTCGAGCGGTGAATGTTGACCGGCACAGACCAGGGATGGCCGTCGTACATAATAACGTTCATCAGGTCGGCCGGGAAGACATCGGCCCAACCTTCCTCCTCATACAGATCGTCCAAGGGTTGCATTCGACCGGCGATGACATGGCTGTCGACCAACTCGCGGCCCAAATGCACCTGGAAGCTCTCGGGCGGGTCGCCACCCATCATACGGGTTTCGAGCAACGCCTTCATCTCACCACCCTGGCCGGCTCCCTGCGCTGCCAGGGCCGCATTGATGATCTCGACATCGGGATGTTCGCGCGTGTAGATGTCGAACAGGTTATTTAACCCTTCTACCTCACCGCCAGCTGTCCACCAGGAAAAGATCTCTAGCTGACCACCTCCCTCTGCCGCGGCTTCACCACCAGCGGCCGGCGCAGCGCCAGGGGCAGCGCCAGGGGCAGCACAAGCAGCCACGGCCAGTGCGCCCGCGCTCATCGCAGAAAACTTCATAAACTCACGACGACTCAGTCGATTCCGGGATTGCATAGAACACTCCTTGATCTTGTCTAAACGGCCCCCAATGTGCCATTTAGAAATTACGCATATATTTGATTTTGCCTACGTTTGTTGTGTGTTGTTGTGGGAGAGCTAGTGGACATATCGGTGTCACACATCAAGGATATGCCACCTATTCATACTGATTATAGTACTTCCGCTTTATGAATGCAATATTCAAGGGTCCACTATTCAAGGGTCCACTAAGGTGCGATTCAGCCTGCGTGCACGAAATAACGCATGTCTTCTAGGCTGTGACTTACCGAGTACGATCAACGGCCACAAAGTATATTGCTACGCCAGGCATCGCAAGCGCGTTTGGTGTAGCAGCTTGATGGCTACGTTGCGGACGATTCCTCTGCCCAATAATCGAAGACCTGCACTCTTGCCACGTAGGGCCGTACAATCGTTCCAAACTCACGGTGGGCAGGGTGTGGCAAGTAGGTATCACGGTCGGCTTCGCTGTTGAAGGTTAGGAAGAAACAATGGGTGAAGCCGTCGGCCTTCCCCTCAACGCTGACATCCGTGCCCCATTCGAAGCCACGGATGACATCTATTTTGCCGGGAAGCGCACAAAAGGCATCAACAACCTCCTGGATTTGTGCAGAGGTCGTTTCTTCCTTGAACTGGAAGAGGACAACATGGCGTAATCGTTTGGGCATCATCTCTTCATTTCCTTTTCTTAGTTCCGTTGGGGCTGACGATGCGGGAACGCACCATTGACGTCAATTCCCATCAGCACATCGATTCACGCAAAGCAGGTATCCCCTAGGTAAGGCAAAAAAACGCAAACCATCTGCGTTGATTGGACTTGGTGCCGCAGGCATCATCCCTGTCATGCAAATAAAGCACAAGTACAAAAAGATCCAGGGCCACAATCTCCCTGGATCTTTTTGACTTTTTACACGCACCGCAACACTTTCGTGACATGCGATCGAAGTGACCCCGATGCCCCAGCGTTGTGGTGGCACAACGGGATTTTGCGCTCCGTAGCCGGAACGCTTACTCATTCTCCAACGCGGTGATACCGCGCTCCCTTCTCTAAACAAGGCAAAGACAACGTGTAACTCATAGGCGTCTCCTTTGCACTGTGACAGTTAGCCTTGAAGGTTATGTAGCACTCATATAGATGGAGCGCTACGTAACTTCATTATAACCGATAAATTTCACTTGTCAAGCATAATTTTTTCTGTTACTGATGCCCCAACCGCAGAGCACTGAAGAGTTTTTGGAACAATGCCGATGTGATCACAATCATCTCCAACACGATCATGACGGCGGCAAAGAGAATCGCCATGGGAAAGATCTCAGCCCGCGCCAGGATCGGGAGCAGCGGCGGCAGTGCGGTGCCCAAATCACCGGTGATGCGGAAGAGTGGCACAAACATGGTGGCCGCGGTCGACCCGGCAATGACACCGGCGGTAGCACCGTAGGCGGTCAGAATCGTATACTCGAGCGCTACCTGCCCGACGACTTGGTTCCGATTCAGGCCAATCGAACGCATGACCGAGAAGAGGTACATGCGTTCATTCATCGAGGCGTAGCTATAAGTCAGCAACCCCAGGGCGGCCATGAAGGTCGCCGCGATAAAGCCAACCGAGAGCGTGCCAAAGACGCCGACGCGCTCCATCTTGGCTTGCTCTTCCACAATTGTCGCCGCGGCATCGGCCCGATCCCGGCTATCGATGCCCAACGATGGCACGGCAGCAAAGAAGGCTTTGCCATCAGCCCCAGGCGCCAGATCGACCCAAATGCGATGCGGCATTGTCACCCCAAAAAAGGAGAAGAGATACTCCAGATTGCCAACCACAGCCGGCTGATCGGGGTAGACGGTGGGGAAATATTCATAGGTGCCCACAATGGTAAAATTCTCGTTGACCGATGCGCCAAAGTCGGTGATCACGTGGATGAAGAGTTGATCGCCGATATTCAACTGGTTTTCGGTTAAAAATTCTTGCGCAACCAGAATGCCATCATCGACCACGGCCAACCGATTCATAAGACCACCCAGCGACTCACGCGCCAGATCGCCACGGAACCACGCCACTTGGCTAAAGGCAACCCGATCAACACCCAGGAACCGGCCCCGAATTCGGCCAGACGCGTTGCTTGTCAGATCAATCTCGGCCCGATAATCACCGACCCGAGCAGCCGCTACGGCGCCGGGCAGTTCAGCAAATTCGGTGGTTGGCGGCACCCAATCAGCACCCACCGCGGGTGTTTCAGCAGTCGCCTCAGATTCCAGATAGGGTGTGAAGGCCAAATCGGCGCCCACGCTGTAGTAGATGCGATCCACAAGCCACCGATCCAGACTGGCGGCCATCGATAACGTGTAGACGCCCAACGCCAGCGACACAATGACAAGTAACATTGGATTGATGTAATTCTGACTGTAGCGTCCGAGCTGTCGCAAGGCCAGGTGTGGCGTGAGCCAGGGCATGCGATGGGCCAACCAATCCAGCAAACGCATGACCCAAGGGAACAGACGCATCGCCAGAAAGGCCATCACAACCACAAAAAGCGCCGGCACAACAATGAGCAACGGATCTTGGTAAAGCTCCTCCGGACGGTCTTGCACCAGCGCACCGAGCGAACCGCGCTGCATCAACTGTTGATAGCCATAGTAGGCAGGGATCAGCAGCAAAAAGTCCAAATAGGCGCGATACCAAAAGGGCCCACGCGGGGGACGTGCGTGCTCTCGCTGTTGGGTCAGCACCGTCTCACCACTCGTGGCTGCGGCTGTCCACAGCTTGGCGACCAAGAGGATCCCCAAGGTGATGGCGATCAGTGGGATGTTGATCCCATTGACGGAGACCGGTAGCGCCAGTCGCGGTTCAAATTCCAAGAAACTGCTGGTATAGCCCATTAAGCGGGCCAACACCATGCCCAGTCCCAGGCCAAGGGGCAGACCAACGACAAAGAGCACAAGCCCTTCCACCAAGGTATAACTCAACACACCCCAACGGGTCATCCCGCGGCTAATCATAATGGCCGTTTCACGCCGCTGCCAGTAGGCCACCACCGCGGAGGTCACCACAAGGAAGTAGAGCAGAAAACCGAGTGCCGGCACGTTGAAGCCCAACAAAAGAGTGGTGAGGACCGTCTGCCGTCCGACAAATTTGCCCAAAGAGACGGTGGGCGTTGTCAGTTGAGAGTCGGGTAAATAGCGGCCGATAACTACCTTGGCTCGCTCAAAGCCATCCACGTAATCGCGCCCGCGTGCCGGTGTTGCCTTGCTTTCATCCAGCACGACATACCAGGTTGCCGCGCGCACCTTGACCTCCAGCCGCGGCTCAAGCTGTGCCACGTAATCGTCACGGCGCACAACCAATTTATCCACCAAGGCACCATTGGGATCGTTAAACCAGAACGCCTCGTCGGCATCGGTGGGTTCCCAAAAACCGGCGATATGGATGGGAATCGGAACATCTTGGTTGGTCAACAGTTGAAAGCGCTCACCGACCTGCACCCCTAGTTCGGCGGCCAACAGATGGTGCAACCACACATCCAATGCATCGGCTGATGGCGTGTCAGCAAAGCTCTGTCCTTCAACGGCAACGTGATCGGCAATCTCCTTCAAGTAGATGACGTTCACATTATCTAGCGCACGTCCGCTTTCATAGCGGGTATCTTCAGGCAGAGCGTGCAATTCAAGCACGCCACTGTCGGCCATCAAGCCCAGTGAGCGCACCGGCAAACCGACCTCGTTGGCGAGCGTATCGGAGACATTGCCCCCGAGTGTCTCCACCCGTTCAATGGTCAGCGGTACGGTACGCGACGACGGCGCGTAGACGCGCGAGGAAAACGGCGGACGCCCCGTAATGCGGCTGTACTCAGCCAATTCCTGGCGCATGATCACCGTGTCGACCGCATTGGAGAAAAAGGCAGCACTGCTCACCAATGCCACGGCCAGCACAACGCCAAAGAGCGACAGGAGGCTCAGCCCCATGTGGTGGCGCAGACGCTTGGTCGAGAGTGACCAGAGATCGTAGAGCGTGTAAACGGGGCGGAGAAAGAAACGCGTCCGGAGCAGAGGATCGGTCGGCAGCGTCACAACCGGCGGCGCGGGTTCCGATGTTGAATGAGAGATTTGGGTAGATGCCATTACTTCACTTTACACAAAACTTTATATACACTTTTGGCCCATCAGCTATGCCCAAGGGATCCGGTGAAAATATGATCATGTTCCAAGAGCAAAATCATCGGTTTTCACACGTTGAGCAGATGAGCCAAACTTTTTAATCAACAAAACAGTTTTGACAGGGCTGAAAAACTATTCTATACTCAAGCCATCCTACTGACAACTTTCAATAAAAGCCCAGGTGCACCCCAAGCATCATGTTGCGAAGCACATGTTGAGCCACTGTTCTCCACATTCATGAATGAAAACACAGTCGGCTCACTGCTGCAACTCTTCCGACAGCAGGTAGCGTGTTACCTGACAAAGGTTTACCAGGTAGTAGCGGTATAGACATTCAGAAAAAGATTTGTGGCATGATCACGAGTCAAACAGAGTTGTAGCAACCCGAAATCTTTTTCTGAAGTTTTAAAACCCATGTTTCTAAGAGATGAGTGGTTAGACTGTCAATGATTTCCTATGGGTAATCAAACCAGGCGAGGGAAAGCCGTTTTCTTCCCCTCACATTTAACCACATCCAACACGCTGTTTAACAACATTAGTACAATCAATGATGGAGGTATCTATGTCTGAAAAGACACCGAAGAACGGATTGGCGAAAATCACCCCAGATCTCAGTCGCCGTGATTTCTTGCGTTTGAGTGGCCTGGCTTCAGCCGGTGTTATGTTGGCGGCTTGTGGCACCCCCCCAGCCCCTGGGAGTGAAGCTGCCGGTGAAGGTGCCGCGGCACCCGCCGCCGGGGAAGCGGCAGCACCGGCGGCCGTGGAAGGGCTGAAGGACGTAGCACGTGAACGCACCCTGATCCTCATGTGGGCCGGTACCGACGGCCAGTTTACCGATGTTGGCCTGGCCAATGGCTATGCGACCGGTAGCAAGAATGGCCATCGCGCCGTTGTCGGTTCGTTTGAACCGCTCTTCTACTACTCCGCCTTTGCCGACGAAGTGATTCCGTGGTTGGCGACCGGCGCCGAGTACAATGATGACTTCACCCAGTTGACAGTCACCATTCGCGAAGGCGTTGAGTGGAGCGATGGCATGCCCTTTACGGCCAATGATGTCGCCTTTACCTTCCAAATGCTCAAGGATAACGAACCATTCTTGCGAGACTCGACGATTATACGCGATTGGGTGGAATCGGTCGAGGTGGTCGATGACCTGAACCTTGTCATCAATTTCTTTGAACCACGCCCCCGCTTCCTCTTTGACAAGCTCTACGGCAAATTCGACACCGGAATCTGGTGGGTACCACAGCATGTCTTTAAAGATGTCGACGAAGTCCAGGGCTTTGGCTTCTATGATCTGGAAAAAGGCTGGCCCGTGGTCACCGGTCCGTTCAATGTCGTCGCATGGACACCACAGCAGCAGATCATTGACCGCCGCGACGACTGGTGGGCCTCGAAGACCGGCTTTGCCGAACTGCCCGAGATTGAGCGCATCATTGTGATCCCGGTGGCCGGTGAAGAGCGCATGTCTCAGATGATGATTAACAACGAGATCGATTCGAGCCTGGATCTGCGTGCCACGACCATTTCACAAGTCGTTGCGCAAAATCCCGCCGTGATCACCCACACGGAGCGCGAAGCGCCTTATGGGTACATCGACTGGTGGCCGACCTCCTTCTGGTTCAACCATGCAGAGGGTCCCTACACCGATGCCAATGTGCGCTGGGCCGTTAGCCTTACCGTCGACCGCGAGCAGATGCTCGATGTTGCACTGGAAGGTTCGGGTATTCTCACACAGCTACCCTTCCCCTACTATGCACCGTTGATGCCCTACATTGAGGCAACAGCACCATTGCTGGAACAGTACAATACCAATGAGCATAACCTTGATAAGGCTGCTGAACGCATGGCTACCGCCGGTTATGACAAGGATGGCGAAGGCTTCTGGATTAAGGATGGCGAACGAGTCCAGGCCTCCATTCATGGATTTGGTATCTTCAATGATATTGGGCCGGTATTGGCCGAACAGCTTCGCAGAGGTGGTTTTGAGGCAGAATACGTAACGCCGGCTGACTCCGGTACACGGATGTCTGACGGCACGGCCAAAATCTGGTTAAACGGTCATGGTGGTAGTATCGCTGATCCCTTTGACACCTTGCAGATGTACCACAGCCGCTACTTCGCACCAGTTGGCGAGCCGACGCAGTACAATTCCCGCTACCAAAATCCGGAATACGATGCACTGATCGATGAGATGGCCGCACGCCAGCCATCACCGGACGATCCCGGCTATATGGATCTGTATCTCGCTGCGGTTGAGATTTATCTGCGCGATCTGATCGATGCACCGGTTCAACAGTGGTTACATCGTATTCCGATGAACACCACCTATTGGACCAACTGGCCGACAGAGAATAATAACTATGTTAACGGTGCCTTCTGGCATGAGACCGTTGGCCTGATCTTCAACAATCTAAAGTCGGTAGGTTAATCGTTTGTAATCAAAGAGACCGGCGCTTCTACGCCGGTCTCTTTGTGTGCTCCGATTGTGGATTTAACACATAATCATTGCGATCAGTGAAGCGCTCATCTGCCGAAAGTGTGAAAGCGCCCCATTTGTGGTGAGCCGATAGCAGTTTTCCCACTTTTCACAGATAAGCCAAGTGAAAATGTGCAATTTGAGCCTGAAGGGATTGAGGTCATTGATGCGTTACTCATGGTCTTTTGTTGCTAGACGTTTTGGGCTGATGCTGCTCATTATTTGGAGCGGTGCAACGTTAAATTTCTTTATTCCAAAGATGACGCCCCGTAACCCACTACGTGAAAAATTGTTGCTTGAAGCAACTCGCAGTGGTTATATTCCCCCTGGCTTTGAAGAAATGGTCCAAGCATATGAGGCTAAATTTGGGCTAGATAAACCGCTCTGGCAACAGTATGCCAGCTATATGGGAGACATGTTACGAGGAAATCTTGGGTATTCAATTTCAAACTATCCTAAAACGGTTTGGGAGTTGATTCTCGAAGGTTTACCGTGGACCATTGGTTTACTATTAGTTACCACAATACTCTCTTTTCTCATTGGATCACTCCTTGGGGCATTGATGGCATGGCCCAGGTCGTCGAACTTTGTGAAGTACATCTTGCCCTCCTTTTTAGTGTTAGGCGCGGTACCGGCCTATGTCATTGCCCTGACCCTGATCTATTTTGTTGCCTTTCGCTGGAAGATTCTACCAATGGGTGGTGGCTATGGTATTGGCACCTTCCCGAGCCTCAGTGTCAGCTTTGCACTCGAGGTGGTCAAGCATTCAATCCTACCGGCTGTCGCAATTATCCTGGCAAGTGCCGGCGGTTGGGCAATTGGCATGCGTGGGATGATGGTCACCGTACAAGGGGAAGATTACATGACCTTTGGGGAAGCCAAGGGCTTAAAGGAAACTCGTCTATTCTATAAATACGGCGTACGCAATGCTCTTTTGCCGCAGGTCACCGGCTTGGCGCTGTCGCTCGCCTTTCTCGTTTCCGGGAATGTGCTCGTGGAACTCGTCATGGGTTATCCAGGCATTGGAACGCTACTTGCCAGGTCGATCAGTCAACTCGATTATTTCATGATCTACGGCATTGTCTTTGTGATCATCGTCGGGCTGGCAATCGCGATGTTTATTATGGATATGATCTATCCGTTGCTCGATCCGCGCATTGCAACGGAAGGGAACTGACCTATGGAACGACTACGCTTGATTGGGGGCTACTTACGCCGCAATGTTCCACTGATCATTGGGCTAACCATCCTCCTTGTCCTTACGTTATTTACGATCATTGGGTATCAGATCATCGATCCCAAAGTCGATCCCTATCCACTGGCCGGACCGGCCAGTGCACCACCGACGTTGAATTACTGCCCACGCAGCGATCCAGAATGTGAAAACACGGAGCCGGTCGCCTATCCCTTTGGCACGGATGCACAGGGCCGTGATCTCTTTGCGGTGGCGGTGGCGGGCACCTGGATGACCATGCAAATTGGCCTGATGGCCGGCGTTATTGGCCTTGCGGTCGGCGCCTTTTTGGGCTTTACGTCGGCCTTTTACGGCGGCATCTACGACATGATCGTGCGTTGGGCGGTCGATGTGTTGCTGACGGTGCCGGGCCTGTTGCTGTTAATTGTTGTCGCATCTTCCCTGGGTGAAACGACGATCAACGTGACCGGCATGGGGCTGATCATTGCAACAATCTCCTGGCGTGGGCCGGCGCGTGTGATTCGATCACAGGTTTTGAGCATGCGTGAACGGTCCTATGTCATGATGGCCAGACTCAATGGGATGTCGGGCATGGGCATTATTTTCCGTGAGATGATGCCAAATCTGTTACCCTACCTGGGCGCTAGTCTGGTCGGTGCCGTCACCGCCGCGATCTTTGCGTCAATGGGTCTCGCAGCCCTTGGTTTGGGCCCGTTGCGTGAACCAACCTTGGGTGTCACGATTTACTGGGTGATCAACCAAAGTGCGTTTCTACGCGGTCTCTGGTGGTGGGGCGCTGTTCCTATCGCCATCGTTGCCCTGCTCTTTGTTATGCTGTTCATGATTTCGATTGGTTTGGACGAAGTGGCGAATCCCCGTGTGCGGCGCTCAGCATAACGAAGTTTTTGAGCTTGGCGTTTTGGTCAAAGACGAAAACTTCAGGTTTCAACAGAACTTGCAGTATTACGAAAGTACCCAAAATCGAGTGAATTGTTATGAGTAAACCTGTCCTACGTGTCAAAGATCTGGATGTACGTTACTATACGGATGCAGGCATTGTTCCTGCAGCCGACAAGATAAATTTTGAACTTAAGCCGGGAGAACGCTTGGGCTTGGTTGGTGAATCCGGTTCCGGGAAATCCACCACCGCACTTGCCATTTTACGGATGATCAAGCCACCGGGGCAGATCAGTGGCGGCGAAGTCTGGTTGGACGATGTTGACTTGGTCAGCCTTTCCGAGGAAGAGATGCGTCAAATGCGTGGCAACCAGGTGAGCATGGTGCCGCAAGGTGCGATGAATTCGCTCAACCCGGTTATGCGCATTGAAGATCAAATCATCGATAGCATGGTGGATCACGATCTAGGTGTTTCCCGTTCGGTGATGAAAGAGATGGCTGCTGAGGCACTACGCGCGGTTGATCTTGATCCCAAGGTGGGGCGAAGCTACCCTCACGAGTTAAGTGGCGGTATGAAGCAACGTGCGTGCATTGCCATTAGCATTGCCATGAATCCCAAAGTGATCATTGCCGACGAGCCGACCAGTGCTCTCGATGTGGTGACACAACGGCAGGTTATGCAGACGATTCGTAAAATCCAGGATCAAATTGGCAGTGCAGTCATTTTGATTGGTCATGACATGGGGCTGATGGCGCAATTCGTCGATCGGATTGCGGTCATGTATGCCGGTCGGCTGATGGAACTGGGAAGCGTGCGCGATATCTTTACAGATGCCATGCACCCTTATACGCAAGCGCTGATCAGCAGCCTTCCCGGCTTGGAAAATCGAGGCGTCTTTCATGGTCTTTCCGGCATCACTCCTTCGTTGCTCGATCTGCCATCGGGCTGTGTATTTCACACCCGTTGCCCGCAGGCAATGACGATCTGCTCACAACGTGTGCCACCGCTGCGTGAATACAAAGCGGATCGACCGGTGGCCTGTCTACTCTATGAAGAAGAGTATCAGCAACAGCAGGTGTAGCTGAAACGAAACAAAGAGAAGTGTAATTGGTATGGCGAACTTACTTGAACTGCGCAACGTCACCAAGGTTTTCCGCGGCGGCACTGTTGCGCTCGACAACATCTCCTTTTCAATTGATGCAGACTCCCCAGGGATCGTTGCTGTTGCCGGCGAAAGTGGCAGCGGCAAGACAACATTGGGTCTTATGGTCTTGGGCTTCCTCGATCCCAGCGATGGCGAAGTGCTCTACAACGGCAAATCGATCGCCAAACTTTCCGGCCGGGAACAGACGCAATTCCGTCAAGAGATGCAGGCTGTCTTTCAAGATCCCTTTGCGGCCTACAATCCCTTCTATCGCGTTGATCACATCTTTGAAGTACCGGTCAAAAATTTCAAGCTTGCGAAAAACAGGCAAGAGGGTCGACGTATGATTGAGGAGGCCATGGAGAGCGTGGGATTACGCCCCAACGAAATCCTGGGCCGTTTCCCCCACCAATTGAGTGGTGGGCAACGCCAACGGTTGGTCGTGGCACGTGCGCTACTCCTGCGCCCCAAATTGCTGATGGCCGACGAACCGGTCTCAATGGTTGACGCTTCCCTGCGTGCAACAATTCTGGAAGCGTTGCGTAAATTAAATACAGAGTATCACATTCCGATTCTCTACATCACGCATGATCTAACGACGGCCTATCACATTAGTGATCACATTATCATTCTCTATAAAGGTTCAGTCATGGAGGCCGGGAATGTGGAAGGGGTTATTCGCAATCCACAACATCCCTACACGCAGTTGCTAATTGATTCAATCCCTTGGCCGGATCTCAACCAACAATGGGGGCAACAAGAGATCAGTACAGTGGACGGCGAAGCGGCACAGGTCGGTAAGGGCTGCAAATTTGCACCTCGCTGCCCTCACGTGATGGAGAAGTGCCGGCAAAGTCCACCTCCACTCTATTTTGTCGGTGAACGTCAGGTAGCATCTTGTTACCTGTATGAGGAGAATGAGGTGCTCCCCGATAAAGATTTGAGCACAGTGCTCAGGAGCCCGGTACAGAGTAGGGTGGTGACAGCTGAAGTGCAACGATAACGGTACATGGTGTCGCCAATGACCAACCGCAGTTTGCGATGGCGTCGAAGTTGGCCAATTGATGGTAGCCATGTATACTGCTGAATCGTAAAAATAATCGTGTGCAGAGGGTTTGGAATCGTTTCTTTGGCTACAGAGAAACGAATTGATCGGATAGCTACTTGATAGTAGCGCCATCGCCACAAGTGGCCAATCAAGCGGCAAGAAACAGACCACTGTGGTGATGTGCTGCTACGGCAAGTTTCTTAGG
>ERZ795053.4056-NODE-4056-length-16122-cov-8.174146_pt1 | contig 16122 bp, 12 predicted proteins | sample MGYA00375137_ERZ795053 | MGnify/ENA primary metagenome ERZ795053 (study PRJEB30182, sample SAMN05720284) | activated sludge metagenome | isolation source: Anaerobic digester | place: Hong Kong | collected 2014-12-17 ...
GGCCCGGCAGCACGCCGCCGAGGAAGAGGGCGCCGACCGAGAGGTTGTTCTGGAGGGCGATGATGACCAGCATCAGGCTCGGCGGGATGATCTGGGCCAGCGTCGCCGAGGCGGCGATCAGGGCGGCGGCGAAGTCGATCTCGTAGTGCCGGCGGCGCAGCTCGGGCTGCAGCACGGCGGAGACGGCGGCGGCGTCGGCGCTGCCCGAGCCCGACATGGCGGCCAGCGCCGTCGAGGCGACGACGGCGACCATGAGGAGCCCGCCCTGGATCCAGCCGACCAGCGAGCTGGCGAAGTCGACGATGCGCCGCGACAGGCCGCCGGCTTCCATCAGGAGGCCGGCGAGGACGAAGAACGGGATGGCGAGCAGGGTGAAGTTGTTGAGGCCGCTGTAGAAGCGGTGCGCGATCACGACGATGGGCACGTCGCCGCTGATCAGGATGTAGAGGGCGACCGGGCTGCCGAGGGCGAGGACGATCGGCACGCCCAGGGCCATGAGGACGAGGAAGGCGAGGACGACGATGATCACCGGGTCTCGCCGTTCCGGGCCTCGGCCGAAAGGGCCGGCTCGAGGTCGAGCGAGCGGACGGCGAGCTCGATCCAGAAGTAGAGAAAGCCGATCGGCAGGGCGGCGTAGATCCAGATCATCGGGATCTGCAGGGTGGGTGCGCGCTGCCTGAGGCCGAGGCCGAGGAGCGAGAAGCTGCCCCAGAGGAGGAGGCCGAGGAAGACCGAGCCGCAGGCCAGGATCAGCCAGCCCCGCAGCCGGTGCAGCACGGGCGGCAGGCGCTGGCCGAAGAGGTCGACGGTGAAGAGCGCGTCGTGCCGGCAGGCGATGCCCGCACCCAGCAGCACCAGCCAGACTTGCGCGAAGGTCGAGATCTCGACCGCGTCGGCGATCGGGAAGGAGAGGAGGTAGCGGCCGACCACCTGCACGGTGATCGAGAGCGTCATCACCACGAGGCAGAGGATGGTGGCGAGGCGGAAGACGCGGCGGACGAGGGCGAGGGCGGTCAGGAGCCGGGCCGGCATGGCCGCCCTCCGCCGCCCGCTCGGGTCACTCGGTGTCCTGGATGCGCCCCAGCCATTCCTTCTCGAAGTCGCTGGCGAGGAAGGTGTCGTAGACCTCGCCCACGGCCTCCTGGAAGGGCTCGCGCGGCGGCGTGGTGACGGTCACACCCGCCTTCTTCAGCTCGTCGAGCAGGCCGGCGTCGCTCGCCTTCCAGTTGGCGATCTGCTCGCGCCCGACCTGGCGGCCGACGCGCTGGAAGATCTCCTGGTCCTCCGGGCTCAGCGCCTGGAAGGCGTCTTCCGACATGACCAGCGGGTTGGAGTAGAAGAGCCAGCTCACCTGCGCCCAGTAGGGGGCGACCTCGTAGAACTTGGCCGTGTAGTAGTTGGTGTTGGCGGCGTCGCCGCCGTCGACCACGCCGGTCTGCAGGGCGCCGTAGACCTCGGGATAGGCGATCGCCGTGGCGTTGGCGCCGAAGGCGGTGAAGGTGGCGACGTGCACCGGGTTCTGCACGGTGCGGATCTTCTTGCCCGCGAGGTCGGCCATGCTCTCGACGGGGAACTTGGTCATGATGTGGCGCGGGCCGGTGGTCATGAAGCCGAGGATGCGGATCCCGTCGGCGGCCGCGACCTCGACGATCGCATCGAAGAACTCGCCCTCGAGCACCGCCTCGTAATGCGGCCAGTCGCGGAAGAGGAAGGGCATGTTGAGGATGTTCATCTCGGTGACGACGTTGGCCAGCACCGCCGCCGAGGGCGGCGAGACGTCGACCGTGCCGAGCTGGATGCCCTCGACCACGTCGACCTCGCCGCCGAGCTGGCTGTTCTCGTAGATATCGACGGTGTAGCGGCCGTCCGTCTCGGCCTCGAGCAGCTCCTTGAAGCGGAGCGCCGCCACGTGGTTGGGGTCCTCGGTCGACGAGAAATGCGCGAAGCGCAGCGTCTGCTGTGCTGTCGCATGATCTGCCGGTGCCAATCCCAGAATGCCGGCGCCTGCCAGCATCAATGCCCCAACGAGAGCCCGCATGGTCGGTTCCTTCCCCTGTCACCCGCGATCGACGCCCGGGATGATGGCGTCTTCCGGCACGGCTGCCTAGGGCGTTTTCGCACAGATGTTCGCATGGCGCAGGCGGGCGTCGAAGCCCGACCCCGGAAAAACCCCAGCCTTACGGTTGGCGAGGAACGCGGCATTCTCCGTCGCATCGAACACCCCCACCCGATGGAGACCCGAGATGCAGACCCTGAAGCTCACCGCCGCCGCCCTGACCCTGTCGCTGCTGGCGAGCGCCCTTTCACCTCACGCCATGGCCCAGCAGGGCGGCGTGCAGATCGGCGGCAACGCCAACAACACGACCCTGCTCAACCAGAACACCAACGCCGCGATCGGCCTCGGTGCGAAAGCCAATACCCGGGTCGGCAGCATCCAGGACACGACCGTCGGCGGCAATCTGAACAACACGACGCTGGTCAACCAGAACACCAACGCCGCCATTGGCCTCGGCTCGAAGGCCAGCACGCAGATCGGTGCGGTCACCGGCTCCGACGTCGGCGGCAACCTGAACAACACGACGCTGGTGAACCAGAACACCAACGCCGCCATCGGCCTCGGCTCGAAGGCCGGCTCGGCCATCGGCACGGTCAACAACGCGACGGTCGGCGGCAACGTCAACAACACGACGCTGGTGAACCAGAACACCAACGCCGCCATCGGGCTCGGCACCAAGGCCTGCTCCGAGATCGGCTCGATCGGCAAGTCCGACGTCTGCGGCTGACGCCAGCCTCCCCTTTCTCCCCGTGCCTCCCCGACTGCGCCGGCCGCTCATTCGAGCGCGCCGGCGGCTTTTTTTGTGCCGAGAGCTACGGGCGGGAACCCCCGGGGCTCGCTCGCTTGTCGCCCCCGATCGGCGCCAGAAGCTGCATCAGGTCCTCCTCGTCCAGATCGAGCGGCCTTTCGGCGTCGTCGCCGTAGACGCCCTGGGCCAAAGCGCGCTTGCGCGCCTGCATCTCCTGGATGACCGCCTCGACCGTGCCCTCCGCGACCAGCTTGTAGACGAAGACCGGCTTGGTCTGGCCGATGCGGTGGGCGCGGTCCATGGCCTGGGATTCGACCGCCGGGTTCCACCAGGGATCGTAGATGATGACGGTGTCGGCCGAGGTGAGGTTGAGCCCGGTGCCGCCGGCCTTGAGGCTGATCAGGAAGAGCCGCGTCTGGCCGCCCTCGAAGCGGTCGATCTCGGCCTGGCGATCGCGGGTGCGGCCGGTGAGCAGCGAGCGATGGATGCCGCGGGCATCGAGGTCGCCCTGGATCAGCTTCAGCATCTCGACGAACTGCGAGAACAGCAGCACCCGGCGGCCCTCGGCCAGGAGCGTCTCGAGCAGATCCAGAAGACGCTCGCGTTTGATCGAGCCCTGGACCCGGCGGCCGCCGTCGATCTTGACCAGCGCCGGGTCGCAGCAGACCTGGCGGAGCTTCAGCAACGCATCGAGAATGGCGATGTGGCTGCGCTGGAGGCCCATCCGCTCGACCGAGCTTCGCACCTTGGCATCCATCATGAGGCGCACGGTCTCGTACAGATCCCGCTGCGCCCCCGCGAGCTCGACCCAATCGACGATCTCCGTCTTCGGCGGCAGCTCGCTCGCCACCGCCTCCTTGGTCCGGCGCAGCATGAACGGGCGGATGCGGGCGGCGAGGCGGGCGTTGGCGGAGGCGTCCCGATCCTTCTCGATCGGCGCCCTGAAGCTCGAGCGAAACCGCTTCAGGTCACCGAGCAGGCCCGGGGCAATGATGTGAAAGAGCGACCAGAGCTCGTCGAGATTGTTCTCGAGCGGCGTGCCGGTCAGGGCGAGGCGCTGGCCCGCCTCGATCCGGCCGATGATCCGGGCCGTCGCCGAGCGTGGGTTCTTGACCGCCTGCGCCTCGTCGAGGATCAGCATCGACCAGCGGCGGCCGAGCAGCAGCGCCTCGTCGCGCCGGGTGAGCGCGTAGGTGGTTAGCACCAGATCGGCCCCGTCCAGATCGGCGGCGCGCATGGTGCGATCGCCGCCGTGCCACAAGACCAGCCGCAACTCCGGCGCGAAGCGCGCCGCTTCTCGCCACCAATTACCCATCAGGCTGGTCGGCGCGACCAGAAGGCAGGGCTGCGACAGCCGTCCCCTGGCCTTCTCGATCGCCAGATGCGCCAGCGCCTGCACGGTCTTGCCGAGGCCCATGTCGTCGGCGAGGATGCCGCCGAATCCGGCCTGGCGCAGCGCCTGCAGCCAGGCCAGCCCGGCGCGCTGGTAGGGGCGCAGCTCGGCCCCGAAGCCCGCCGGCGGATCGATCTCCGGGGCGGCGCGCAGGCTCGCGATCGCCGCCCGCAGCGCATCGAGGCGCTCGCGACCCTGCCAGGCGAGCACCACCTCGTCGACGAGCGCGTCGAGGTCGCTGACATGCACGCGGGCCACGGCGTCGGTCGCCGGCTCGCGCGCCAGCAGGGCGAACAGCGCCTTGACCGGCAGGAGCAGGCGCTCGCCGGCCAAAGGCAGGAGGCGGCCATCGGCGAGGCGCGGATAGAGCACCATGTCGGTGAAGATCGCCTCGAGCGTCTCGTCGTCGGGCGGCCCGCCATCGGTGCTGCGCGGCAGTTGGGCGATCAGCCCGCTCAGGAACGGCAGGAGATCGAAGCGCTCGCCGCCGATGTCGATGCCGAGCCTGAGGTCGAACCAGCCCCAGCCCTCCCCCTCGGCGATCTCCGCCTGCCATTCCACCGGCTCGGCGACCAGCCGGAAGGGCCAGCTCTCGTCCTCCTCGATGCGCCAGCCTTCGGTCTGGAGCCTGGGCAGGCCGTCTCCGGCGATGGCGAGATAGGCACTCTGGTCGAGCACGGACTCCTCGAGCAGTTCCGCCACCGCCACGTCGTCGAATTCGGGAACGCGCGCCTCGGCGTGCTCGGCGGTCACCCCCTTCAAGGGCGAGCGGCGGTCGCCCAGCCGCACGAGGCCGAGGCGGTCCAGCCGGCTCTGCGCCCGTGCCTCGGCCCTGGCGTCGCGTGGCGTGACGACGATGCGCTGGCCCTCGCGCCGCTCCGGCTCGCCCTTGCTCGACGGCTCGACGATCACCCCGCCATAGTCGAAGGCCAGCCGAAAGACCGGCAGGTCGACCGCGACCGTCGGGCGCGCATACCAGTGATAGTGCCGGCGTCCGGGCATCTCGAGCTTCAGTCCGACACAGCCCAGACGCAGCACCGGCACCGGCGGCACCGCCTCGGCCCGCACCCGCTTGAAGGCGGCGGGCAGCGGTATCGAGAGGCCGGCCGGCAGGTCCGCCGCCATGGCCTCGCGCAGGCGCACGGTCGCCGCGGGTGCGAGGCGCGGGGCTCGGGCCAGCGTGCCGGCCAGCCGCTCGTCCAGACCGGTCTCGATCGGCGCGCAAACCCCGGCCTCGAGGTCGACGTACCAGGGCGGATCGATCGGGATCACGCCATCGAACGCGGGCCCGCCGTCATCCGCGACGAAGCAGAGGCTCTGGTCGCCCCGTTCGTCGGCGGTCCATCGCGCGGTCCCGGGCCGCGGCGCGCCCGGGGCCAGCAGCCTCGCGGGATCGGGGCCGGCCCAGCAGCAGCGACCGGTGGCGAGGATGTCCAGGATCAGGCCGGTGATCTGCCGCGCCGTCAGGGCACCGCTCTCGAGACGCTGCTCCAGGCCACTTCGGTCGTAGGCGAAGAGGCCGTGGATGCGCTGCAGGATGTTGTGATCGGCGGGCGTGATGAATTTCGGCCGGGGCGCGCTGCTGTACAGTTGATAGGCGTAGTCGCGCCGCTCGATGGCATAGCCGCCAGCCTTGGTCAGCCGCACCTTGACCGGCTCGATCCAGGTCCGCCCCGGCTCGACCCGGAGGACGTAGATCACCCGGTTCTGGACGCTGTCCGCAAAGCTGTTCGCGTCGTCCGCCTGCGCCGCCCGCAGCGCCGCCAGCCAGCGGCGAGCGGGCTCGTCGAGCCCGTCCTCCGGCCGGGGGTCGGGCCCCTCCTCGGGCCGGGGAGCGCCAGCCGACGGCGCGGCCACCACCTCGACCGCCCTCTGTTCCGGCAATCGGGCCTGTGCGGCGAACAGCAGTGCTGCCACATGCTTGCAGTTGATCCCGACCGGGCAACTGCATACCCCCTCGACCTCCAGGCCGCCTTGGCCCCGCGGCTCGAGGTGGATGTCCACGCGATAGGGCGTCCGCGTCGAGCCCTGCACCCGGCCGGTGAGCCGTCCGATACCCTCTTCGTACCGCAGGCCCTGCACCTTGCCGCGGGCGAAATACGCCTCGCCGCGATCGGCGAATACGTCGCCGACGGCGTCGTCGATGTCCTCGCGTGTGATCCGCAACATGCGCGATTCGTAGCTTCCCGGCGGCATGATGGGAAGTTGCCGCGGCTGCGCTCCGGCTGATGAGGAGCCTTCCCCGTGTCGACGCCGCCGATCCTATTCTATATCGTCGGAGAGCGTGGTGGGCGGTGTCGGTTCTATCTCGCCCGCCCTCGGGCAATGACCTCGATCGGAAGCAGGGCTTGGTGGAAACGACGGCAGCAGCGGCGCGTGCGCGTGCCGGCATCGACATCGGCGGCACCTTCACCGACATCGCCATCGAGGCGAACGGCGTCGTTCACAGCGCCAAGGTGCTCACGGACCGAGAGCGGCCCGAGCGCGGCGTCCTCCAGGGCCTGCAGGCCGCCGCCCGGACAGCGGGTGTGGCGCCGGGTGAGCTGGCGCTTCTGATCCACGGCACGACGCTCGCGACCAACGCGCTGATCGAGCGGCGCGGGGCCAGGGCCGGCTTCGTCACCACGCGCGGCTTTCGCGACGTCCTGGAGATGCGGACCGAGAGCCGCTTCGAGCAGTACGATTTGAACATCCAGCTCCCGCCGGCGCTCGTGCCACGGATCGACCGGCTGACGCTGGCCGAGCGGATCGACGCGCAGGGCCGCGTGCTGGTGGCACCGGAGCAGAGCGAGATCGAAGCCCTTTGCGCCACCATCGAGGAGCGTGGCTACGCGAGCGTCGCCATCGGCTTCATCCATTCCTACATGAACGACGCGCACGAGCAGCGGATGCGCGAGGCACTGGCGAAGCGGCTGCCGGGTCTGGAGATCTCGATCTCGAGCGAGGTTTCGCCGCAGATGCGCGAGTACGAGCGCTTCAACACGGTCTGCGCCAACGCCTACGTCAAGCCGCTGATCAAGTCCTACCTCAGGCGGCTGGTCGACGAGCTCGGCGCCATCGGCGTCGGCTGCCCGCTCTTTTTGATGCATTCCGGCGGCGGCATCATCGGCGTCGAGAGCGCCGCCGAGTTTCCCGTCCGCCTGGTCGAATCGGGTCCCGCCGGCGGTGCGGTCTTCGCCGCCGACATCGCCCGGCGCTATGGCCTGGACCGGGTGCTCTCCTACGACATGGGCGGCACCACGGCGAAGATCTGCCTGATCGAGCAGCAGACGCCGAAGACCGCGCGGACCTTCGAGGTTGCCCGTACATGGCGCTTCAAGAAAGGCAGCGGCATGCCGATCTCGATCCCGGTGGTCGAGATGGTCGAGATCGGTGCCGGCGGCGGCTCGATCGCCTCGGTCGACCTGATGGGCCGCATCCGCGTGGGCCCCAGGAGCGCCGGCTCCGAGCCCGGCCCCGCCTGCTACGGTCGGGGCGGCAGCGAGCCCACCGTCACCGACGCCGACCTGCTCCTCGGCCGCATCGACCCGCACGATTTCGCCGGCGGCAGCATGACGCTGGATAGCGCCGCCGCGAACGGTGCCGTCGAGCGTGCCGTCGGCGCCCCGCTCGGTCTCGACGGCGAGGCCGCTTCCTACGGCATCGCCGAGATGGTCGACGAGAACATGGCCAATGCCGGCCGCGTGCATGCCGTCGAGAACGGCAAGGAGCTCGCCGACTTTACCATGATCTGCTTCGGCGGCGCCGGCCCGCTGCACGCCGCACGCCTGTGCGAGAAGATGGGCATCGACCGCTTCCTGGTGCCGCCCGGCGCCGGCGTCGGCTCGGCCATCGGCTTCCTGCGCGCCCCTTTCGGCTACGAATCGGTGCGCAGCCGGCTGACCCCCTTGCACGATTTCGACGCCGATGCGGTGAACGCGCTGCTCGACGCGATGCGCGCCGAGGCCGCCGCCTTCGTCGCCCAGGGCGGCGGCGATGCGGAGCAGCTGACGGAATGCACCGCCTACATGCGCTATGCCGGCCAGGGCTGGGAGATTCCCGTCGCGATCGAGCCTGGCGGCTACGCCGCCGGCGACGAGCGGAAGGTCGCCCGGGCCTTCGCCGAAGCCTATACCCGCTTCTTCGGCCGCCCGGTCGAGGGGGCAATGATCGAGATCGTGAGCTTCGCCCTGAAGGTGGCCACCCGCCTGCCGCCCACCCCGACGCTCGAGCTGGCCAGGGAGGGCCGTCCCGCCCGGCCGCGCGGCTCGCGGCGGCTCTTCGAGCCCGGCGAGGGCCGCTTCGTCGATGCCGCCGTCTTCGCCCGCGACGCATTGGAGGCCGGTGCCGAGCTCGCCGGCCCGGCGGTCGTGGTCGAGGACGAGACGGCGACCATTCTCACGACCGGCTCCTTGGCCGTGGTCCAGGCCGACGGCTGCCTCCTCGTCCTCCGCCGCAAGGGAGAAGGCTGATGGCCAAGGGCCTCGACGACATCCACATGCAGGTCATGTGGAACCGCCTGATCTCGGTGGTCGAGGAGCAGGCGCTGACCCTGGTCCGCACCGCCTTCTCGACCAGCGTGCGCGAGGCCGGCGACCTTTCCGCCGGCGTCTTCGACGTGGCCGGCCGGATGCTCGCCCAGGCGGTGACGGGCACCCCCGGCCACGTCAATGCGATGGCCGAATCGGTCGGGCATTTCATCACCGACATCGGCCCGGGCAACATCCTCGAGAACGACGTCTACATCACCAACGATCCCTGGAAGGGCACCGGGCACCTGCACGACGTCACCGTCGTCACCCCCGTCTTCCGTAAACGTGCGCTCATCGGCTACTTCGCCTGCACCGCCCATGTCGTCGATGTCGGCGGCCGCGGCTTCGGCCCGGACGGCCGCGACGTCCACGAAGAGGGCCTCTTCATCCCGATCATGAAGCTGTTCCGTGAAGGTGCGGTCAATCGCGACCTGATCCTGATCGTCCGCGCCAATGTCCGCGAGGCGGACAAGGTGGTGGGCGATCTCTACGCGCTCGCCGCCTGCAACGAGACCGGCATGAAGCGCCTCTTCGCCATGATGGACGAGTTCGGCTTCGACGATCTCGACGGCATCGGCAGCTTCATCCTCGAACGCAGCGACCGGGCCACCCGGGCGCTGATCGCCGAGCTGCCGAGGGGCCGCCACACCAATGCCATGACGCTCGACGGCTACGACGAGCCCGTGCACCTCGCCGTCACCCTCGAGATCGAGGAGGACCGCATCAAGGCCGACTTCACCGGCACGTCGGAGGTCAGCCGCTGGGGCATCAACGTGCCCCTGGTCTATTGCAAGGCCTATGCCTGCTACGGCCTGAAATGTGTCGTCGCCCCCGAGATCCCCAACAACGCCGCCTCGCTCGCCCCCTTCGAGATCTCCGCACCACCGGGCTGCATCCTCAATGCCGAGCCGCCGGCCCCGGTCTCCGTCCGTCACGTGCTCGGCCACTTCGTTCCGGACCTCGTCATGGGTGCGCTGGCCGGTGCCCTGCCGGACCGGGTGCCGGCCGAGGGTTCGGGCGCCTTGTGGAACATCCAGTTCTCCGTCCGCCCGCTGCCGTCGAACACGACCGGCAGGCCAGCGGAAATGCTGCTCTTCAACAGCGGCGGCACCGGGGCGAGGCCGACCCTCGACGGCCTCAACGCCACGGCCTTTCCCTCCGGCGTCATGACCATGCCGGCCGAGGCGACCGAGCAGGTCGGCCCGCTCGTCGTCTGGCGCAAGGAGCTGCGCGACGGCTCGGGCGGTGCCGGCCGCCACCGGGGCGGCCTCGGGCAGGTGATCGAGATCGCCGCGGCCAACGGCTACGAGATCGCCTTCAACGCCATGTTCGACCGCACCAACCACCCGGCCCGTGGCCGCAAGGGCGGCAGGCCCGGTCGCGCCGGCACCGTCGGCCTCGACGACGGCACGAAGCTGGCGCCCAAGGGCCGCCAGAGCGTCCCCGTCGGCCGCCGTCTCGTGCTCGGCATGCCCGGCGGCGGCGGTCACGGCGACCCGCGGGAACGCGCCCCGGCCTCGATCGAGGCCGATCTGGCGCACGACTATATCGAGGCGGCGCAGCGGGCCGACTACGAGCCGCGGAATTGACAGGCGGGAGCCCGACCGACATCGTGAACGCCACAGGCAACGGGAGGAAACCGATGAGCAGGAGCACGACGACGATCGCGGCGGCGGCGCTGATGGCATTCGCGACGCCGGCGCTGGCCGAGACCAGCTGGATCATGGCGTCGGGCTATCCCGAGGACAGCTTCTTCACGAAGAACATCCGGCTGTTCATCGAGGACGTGAAGGAGGCCACGGGCGGCGAGCTGGTCATCGACCTGCGCTCCAACGATTCGCTCATCAAGCACGACGCCATCAAGCGCGCGGTCCAGTCGGGCCAGGTCCAGGCCGGCGAGATCCGCCTCTCGGTCTACGGCAACGAGGACATCATGTACGGCCTCGACAGCATCCCCAATCTCGTCACCTCCTATGACGAGGCCTGGAAGCTGATGGAGGCGCAGGACGTCTACCTCTCGAAGCTGTTCGAAGAGAACGGCATGCGCATCATCACCTATGTCTCGTGGCCGGGACAGGGCTTCTACACCGCCGAGCCGGTCACCTCGCTCGCCGACCTCAAGGGTCAGTCGCTGCGCATCTACTCGCCGCAGACCCAGCAGATGGGCGAGATGCTCGACATGAACGCCACCATCCTGCCCTTCGCCGAGGTGCCGCAGGCCTTCTCGACCGGGTTGATCGAGGCGCTCTGGACCAGTGCCCAGACCGGCACCGACGTGCAGGCCTGGGACTATGTCGACCACTTCACCTACACCGGCAGCCTGCACACCAAGAACGCCATCATCGTCAATGGCGACGCTTTCGATGCCCTCACGGAGGACCAGCAGCAGGCCGTGCTGGCAGCCGGGAAGAAGGCCTCCGAGCGCGGCTTCGAGCTGAGCAAGGAGGCGAGCCGGGAGAGGGAGCAGGTGCTCATCGACCACGGCATGACCGTCACCGAGGCGCCTGAGGACGTGATGGACAAGATGCGCGAGATCGGCCTCACCATGGTCGAGGAATGGCGGGGCGAGGCCAATCCCGATCAGGTGGCCGTGCTCGACGCCTACCTCGCCTCCGTCGGCCGCTGACGCCGCCCCTCTCCTTCCGCCAGCACCTGCGGGGCCGGCGCCGATGATCCGCCGCACCCTCGATGCGCTCTACCTCTGGAGCGGTGCGGCGGCCGCGGTGCTGCTGGCCTTGATCGCCGTCGCCATCATCGTCCAGGTCGCCGGCCGTAGCTTGGGCTACGTCGTCGATTCCACCGAGATCGCCGGCTTCTTCATGGCCGCCTCGTCCTTCTTCGCCCTCGCCCACACCTTCAAGCGCGGCACCCATGTCCGCGTCACCCTGCTGGTCGAGCGCCTGACCGGCGGCGGCCGGCGTATCCTCGAGGCCTGGTGCTGCCTCGCCGCGGCCGGCTTCGTCGGCTTCCTCGCCTGGTGGGCCTTGGACCTCGTCGCCCAGTCCTGGCGCTTCGGCGACATCAGCCCGGGCCTGCTCGCCATCCCCTTCTGGATCCCGCAGGCGGCCATGGCGTTCGGCCTGCTCCTGCTCACCCTGGCCCTCGTCGACGAGGCGGTCGGCATCGTCCGTGGGCGTGAGCCGGCCTATGCCTCGGGCGAGGACACGGCCCTCGATGACTGACCGTCGCCCCGGCAGCAGCCCATGATCGTCACCTCCCTGGTCCTGCTCGCCATCATCCTGCTGCTGCTCGCGAGCGGGATCTGGGTGGCGATCTCGCTCCTCGCTGCCGGCGTGGTCGGCCTCGCCTTCTTCACCGCGGCTCCGGCGGGCTCGCTGCTCGCCTCGGCCATGTGGGACGCGAGCTGGAGCTGGGCGCTCACGGCCTTGCCGCTCTTCGTCTGGATGGGCGAGATCCTCACCCGCTCGCGCCTCTCGCGGGACATGTTCGCCGGCGTCTCGCCCTGGGTCGGCCGGCTGCCGGGCCGGCTCCTGCACGTCAACATCCTGAGCTGTGGCATCATGGCGGCGGTCTCTGGCTCGTCCGCCGTCACCGCCGCCACCATCGGCCGCATGAGCCTGCCGGAGCTGGCGAAGCGCGGCTATGACGAGCGGATGATGATCGGCACGCTGGCCGGCTCCGGCACGCTCGGCCTCCTGATCCCGCCCTCGATCGTCATGATCGTCTACGGCGTCACGGCGCAGCAATCCGTCGCCCGCCTGTTCATCGCCGGCATCCTGCCCGGCCTCCTGCTGGTCGCCCTCTTCATGGGCTATGTGGCGGTCTGGGCCATGCTGCACCGCGGCCGGATGCCGATAGCCGACCCGCCGGTCCCGCTGCGCCGCAAGATCTGGGAGGCCCGCCGGCTGATCCCCGTCCTCTTGCTCATCGTGCTGGTGATCGGCTCGATCTATGGCGGCATCGCCACGCCGACCGAGGCCGCCACCATCGGCGTCGTCGGCTCGTTGATCCTCGCCGCGCTCGGCCGCACGCTGACGCTGGCCAGCTTTGTCGACGGGTTGATGGCGGCCACCCGCATGTCCTGCATGATAGCATTGATCATCGCCGCTGCCGCCTGCCTGACCATCGCCGTGGGCTTCCTCGACATCCCCCGGGCCCTGGCATCCTGGGTCGACGCACTCGGCCTTTCGTCCTGGGGTCTGCTCGCCGTGCTCGCGGTCTGCATCCTGGTCATGGGCTGCTTTCTCGAAGGCATCTCCATCATCGTGCTCAGCGCGTCGGTCATGCTGCCGATGGTCCAGGCAGCCGGCATCGACCTGCTCTGGTTCGGCATCTTCGTCGTCATCCTCATCGAGGCCGCCCAGATCACCCCGCCGGTCGGCTTCAACCTCTTCGTCCTGCAATCGCTCACCGGCCGCGACATCTGGCGCGTCACCGCCGCGACGATACCATTCTTCCTCCTCCTGATGCTGCTGCTCGTGCTGATCACCGTGGCACCCGGGATCGTCACCTGGCTGCCGGAGCGCATGATCGCCCGGTGAGGGAGCCGGTGTCGCGGGTGCGCCGCTCCATGGCATGGCGGTGTGCCTGCCCTCGGCCTTCGTGGTCAGCCCATGGCGGTCGTGTCGCGCCTGGTCGCGTGGGCGGCCTGGTCGAGACGCAGCGTCACCAGCGCCGTGCCGATCCAGGCGAGGTTGTAGAGGATGCCGCAGGCGAGAACGACGGCACCCGGCAGGGGGCCGATGGCGGCGCGGTCGAGAAGCTCGCCCAGGGTGGTGGCCGCGGAGGGATGGATGATGATCTTGCTGAGATAGGCGACGGTCTGGATCAGCAGGATCCAGACATAGTTGCGGCGCAGCCGCCGGCCGAGAGCCCGCATGAAGCCGATATGATAGCGCGGGGCCAGGTAGTCGCGCGCCAGGGTCTGCTGCCAGCCGTCCTCCGTGTGAAGGTCGCCGTCCTCGAGCAAGGGCGCGTAGAAATGCGTCTCCATCCAGCGGCAGCGCGCCCGCCAGACATTGAAGTAGCGATAGCGGCGGGCCTCCAGCACGAGAAAGAGGCTGACGAGAATGCCGACCAGGACGAGCGGCAAGGGCGAGGCGTTGGCCGAGGAGAAGGTGATGGAAAGGGCGATGCCGAGTGTCACCACCGACCAGTTGGTGGTGTTGTCGAGCCGGGTGCGCCAGATCGTGCTGCGATAGACCTCGCCCCGGTAGAGATGGGCGATGGCACCGATCTCCGCCGCGCTGAACTGGCGCGGCGACCGGTCCGGCGGCTCCGCCACGGGTGTCATCAGGCATGCCTCCCGTCGCCTTGTCCGCCCTCATCCTAGAGCGGTTCGGGGCCGGCCGCATATCTCGTAGCGGCAGCGCGAGGTGCGGAGGCTGGATCGGACGGTCTCGATGGCGAGCTCAGTGGAGGGTCGGCAGGCTCTGCTCGCGGGCGAGCTCGGTCGTGACGATCCGTGCCCGGTCGGGGTTCATGGCCGCGAGGATCGCCGCCATCTTCACCTCCTTCATCCGCTTGGCGACCGGCAGGAGGACGGCGAGATCGAGCCGGTCGAAGATCTGGGCCGCGGATTTCGCACGCATGCTCTCGTAGACCTTGACCAGCTGCTGCTGCCGCGCCTCCTCCTCGGCATCGGCGAGGCCGACCAGCTCCTGCAGCTCGCCACGGAGCGCCTCGAGCCGGTCGAGCTGGGCGGCGAGATCGGCCTCGGCCGCGCGCAGCGCCGCCTCGCGAATGGCGAGCCTCGCTTCCAGCTCGAGCAGCTGCTCACGCCGCTGCTGCAGCTCGAGGGCCACGTCGGCGAGCTCCGGCGGCGCTTCCGGTATGACTGGCAGGCTGTTCGGTGCGGCAATCTCGGGATCCCCGGAAGGGGTGCCGGGTCGGGGCGGCGGATCGGTTGCGACCGGTCCCGCGGCCGGCTCGACCAGGTCCCAGTCGAAAGCGACAGACGCCGACCGCAGGAAGCTCTCCTCGGCCACAGCGTCGACTGCCGGCCCGGAAGGCGGCGGCGCACGCGTCTTGCCAAGGTCCGAGACCAGCTCGACCGAGAGGGCGACGAGGGCGAGGCAGGCTGCCGCGGCCGTCACCAACGGCAAGGAAAGCCGCGCCGGGCCGGCCCGCCAGGCCAGGGCGTATTCCCAGGACTGCCAGAGGCGGCGCCGCACGTGCCGCACCGCCCCCGCCATGCGCCGCGACGGCCAGGGAATCATCTGAGCGCCTGCAGGGCCTCGAGGAGCTCGCCGTGCAGGAGACCATCGAGCCGGGCCTCTGGCTGGCCACCCTTGGCCCTGGCCGGGCGTGGCCGTCCGGCGCGCTCCGGGTCTGGCGATGCCGGAGCCGGAGCCGGAGCGGCCGGCGCCAGATCGGCCCGGGGCGAAGCGTCCGGCGACGGTTCGACCAGGCGCTGGCGTGGCTCGTCCGTGATGTCGTCCCGGGTGCGCAGCTCCGCCATCCGGGCGGCACCCTGCTCGCGGGCTGCTGTCAGGCGCTGCGTGACGCGTGCTGCGTTCTCCACGAGCCGGCCGAGCTCGCCGCGACACTCGCGCGCCCGACGCTCCTGCTCGATGGCGGCGCGCTCGATCTCGCGGCCGGTGTCGCGCATCAGGCTGATGGCTGCCTCCGCCCGGGTGGTGGCCTCGCCGAGCGCTGCGATGAACGCCTGCATCTCGCCGCCCTCGGTCCGCAGCCGGCGGAGGCGCAAATGGACGATCATGCACCAGGTGATGGTCAGCAGGAGCAGGACGACGAGCACGACCTGCAGGGCCAGATCAATCATCGGTGCGCCTCCTCGGCCGCTCGATCTTCTCCTCGACCTGGACGCACATGGTGTCGCCGCGCTGGCACACCTTGCCGCGCAGCATCTCGACCTGCCCGCATCGCAGCGTGATATCGGTCTCCGGCCGCGAGCGCAGCCTGAGGACCGAGCCGACCTCGAGGTCGGCAACGAAGGCGAGGCTCACCGTCTTCACCTCGAGCACCGCCTCGAGCTCGACATCGGTCACCAGGATCTCGCGGGCGAGATGGTTCTCCCAGATGGAGTCGCGGCCGAACTTCTCGCCCATGAACATCTGCAGGAGCAGGTCGCGGGCGGGCTCGAGGGTCGCGTAGGGCACCAGGAACTCGATCGTGCCGCCCCGATCCTCCATGTCGATGCGCATCTTGAAGACGATGCAGGCATTGCCCGGCCGGGCGATCGCGGCGAAGCGCGGGTTGGTCTCCATGCGCTCGAAGCGGAACAGGACGTCGGTGATCGGCTGGAAGGCGCTGCTCAGGTCCTGCAGCACGAGGCGGATCAGCCGCTCGACCAGCGAGGTCTCGATGGTCGTGTAGGGGCGCCCCTCGATGCGCATCGGCACCGTGCCGCGACGGCCGCCGAGCAGCACGTCGACAATCGAGTAGATCATCGGGCTGTCGACGGTGACCAGGCCGAAATTGTCCCACTCGA
>ERZ795053.4058-NODE-4058-length-16120-cov-6.707937_pt1 | contig 16120 bp, 13 predicted proteins | sample MGYA00375137_ERZ795053 | MGnify/ENA primary metagenome ERZ795053 (study PRJEB30182, sample SAMN05720284) | activated sludge metagenome | isolation source: Anaerobic digester | place: Hong Kong | collected 2014-12-17 ...
CGATCCCCCGCTGCTCGGCGATGACCGGCGCATTCACGTAGGACACCTGGTCCTCGACGATGTCGGTGAACAAGCCCTTGAGCGCGGAGAGCTTCCACACGCTGACGTCGTGCTCGGTGATCTCGCCGCTGACGTCGAGGTCGAGGTGCAAGGGCACGCTGCCGGCGACCGCGGTGAAGATCCGCCCGAGCTTCTCGACCAGGGCCAAGCCGGGCCGGACCTCCTCGACGATGACGCCGCCGGAGACGTTGACCGCGTCGGGCACGATGTCGCCGCCGAGCGCCAGGCGCACCGACTTCGCGACCGCGACGCCCGCCTTCTCCTGGGCCTCGTCGGTCGACGCGCCGAGGTGTGGGGTGACGACGACCTCCTCGAGGTCGAACAGCGGCGAGGATGTGCACGGCTCGGTCGCGAAGACGTCCAGTCCCGCGCCGGCGACCCGGCCCTCGCGGATCGCCTCGGCGAGGGCCTCCTCGTCGACGATCCCGCCACGGGCCGCGTTGATGATGTGGACGCCCGACTTGACCTTGGCGAGGGCCTCCTTGCCGATGAGACCGAGCGTCTCCTTGGTCTTGGGCAGGTGGATCGTGATGAAGTCCGAGCTGGCCAGCAGCTCGTCGAGCTCGACGAGCCGGGCCCCGAGCTGGCCCGCGGTCGCCGGGGTCGTGTAGGGGTCGTAGGCGATGATCTCCATGCCGAAGCCCTTGAGCCGCTGGGCCACGAGGGCGCCGATCCGGCCGAGACCGACCACGCCCACGGTCTTGTCGAGCAGCTCGACCCCGCCGTAGCGGCTGCGGGCCCAGGTGCCGCCCTTGAGCGCCTGGTTCGCCGGCGCGATGTGCCGGGCGCTGGCGAGCAACAGCCCGACCGCCAGCTCGGCGGCCGACGTGATGTTCGAGGTCGGCGCGTTGACGACCATGACGCCGGCCTGGGTGGCTGCCGGCACGTCGACGTTGTCCAGGCCCACGCCAGCGCGGGCGATGACCGTGAGCCGCTTGCCGGCCGCGATCGCCTCGGCGTCCATCCGGGTCGCGGAGCGGATAAGCACCGCGTCCGCGTCGCCGAGCGCCGGCAGCAGCTGCGCGCGATCGGCGCCGTCGCAGTAGCGGATGTCGAAGTCCGGGCCGAGGGCGTCGATGGTGGCGGGCGAGAGCTCTTCGGCGATGAGCACGACGGGCTTGGTCACGTCAGGTCCTTCGAGGAGGGTGGTGGCAGGCCCCGTGCGGTCGTGACGGGGTCAGGGCCGGCACCGCGCTGTGCCGCGCACGAGTCTAGGCGCGCGGCATACCGTGCGACTCGCGGGCAGCTTCAAGGGCGGCGTGAGTTCCGCCTCACCCGGCCCGTTCGTAGTCTCAGTAAACGGTCGGCTATCTCACCATGTGGTCGCGTGGACCTGGTCAGGCGACGATCGGGCCGCCCCTCTCGGCGCCGCCCACGCCACGCCCGGAGCAGACCATCTCGACCGCCGCGGCGAGCCGGTCGACGGCCTCGACGAGGACCTCCGGCGGCACGACGTAGGGCAGCCGCAGCCACTCGGCATGACCGTGGCTCACCGCGAAGCGCGGCCCGGCGGCGACGAGCAACCCGCTGTCCGCCGCGGCGAGCGCGACCTCGCTCGCGCTCAGCCCCGGCAGCTGCACCCACAGCGACAGCCCTCCCGTCGGCGTCGTCCAGCGGGCCTGCGGCAGCCGGTCCCGCAGCGCGGCGGCCACTGCGTCACGGGCCGACACCAGCTGGGTGCGCCGGTCGATGGGATCCGGGCGTCCGGTGGCGAGCAGTCGGGTGAGGACGAGCTGCTCGAGCACGGCCGCGCCAGAGTCGGCAGCGACCCGGGCCGCGACGAGGCCCTCGTCGACCGGCGTCGGAGTCCGCACCCAGCCCACGCGCAGGCCGCCCCAGTGCGACTTCGACGCGCCACCGACGAGGACGGCCTGCCGTGCGTATGCCGCGAAGGGCCGTGGCCGCTCGGCCGCCGGGTCGAGAGCCAGCTCGCACACCGTCTCGTCGACGACCGCCACCGTCCCGGACGCCCGCAGCAGCCCGGCGAGCCGCTCGCGATCGGAGTCCGACAGCAGGGCACCGGTGGGGTTGTGGAAGTCCGGGATGAGCACGGCGACCTCCGGCCGTACCCCGCGCACGAGGTCGCCCATGGCGTCGAGGTCCCAGCCGGAGCTGTCGACGGGGACGGGGAGCAGCCGAAAGCCACTGCGGGACAACGCAGCCCGGGTGTTCGGGAAGGATGGGTCCTCGAGCGCGACGGGGCGTGAGCGGCTGGCGTGGTGCTCGACCATCATCCGGACGCCGCTCACCGCGCTGCTCGTCACGAGGATCTGCTCGGGGTGCGTGGGCAGGCCCCGCGCGGCATAGCGCTGGGCGATCGCCTCGCGCAGCGCCGGCAGGCCGAGGGGCGGATAGCCGACCCCGGCCAGGTGGGCGGGCAGCTCGGCCAGCGCCTCGGCATAGGCCTCGGCCATCCCCTCCGGGGCGCGCTGGGCGGCCACGGCGAGGTCGATGACGTCCGCAGCCGGCTCCGCGACGCCGATGAGCGGCCGACCGGCGGCGACGGCCCCGCTCGTCGCCGGCAGCCGGACGACCGAGCCCGATCCGCGTCGGGTGTGCAGGAAGCCCGCCGCGCGCAGCTCGTCGTAGGCCCGGGTCACCGTCGTCCGCGAGAGGCCCAGCTCGTCGGCGAGGTCGCGCTCGCTGGCCAGCCGGGCTCCGACCGGGAGCCGGCCGTCGACGACGAGGGTGCGGACCGCCGTCGCGAGAGCCCGGTAGGCCGGTGGCCGGCCGGCGGCGCGAGCCGGCTGGCGCGGCATACCGTGGAGCAATGCGGCGACCCGGCGGGCCGAGACGGTGACCATGGGGCCACCATGTCAGGATTGGCCCTCGAAATGAAGGCCAATCTGCGAGAGGCTGACGGCATGGGAGGACCGCGATGATCCGCCGCGCCGCACACGCCGTGCGCCGCGGCGCCGGCCGTCGGGTCGAGCTGGTCGCGATGGGCCCGATCGAGCAGCTGCGAGCCGGGCGGCTGCCGCACCGCCTGACCCAGCTGCTCGTCGGGCTGGTGCTCTTCGGCGTCTCGATGGCCGGCATGGTGCGCGCCGACCTCGGCCTCGAGCCATGGGGGGTGCTGCACTGGGGGCTGATCCAGCACATCCCGCTCCCCTACGGCGTGATGAGCATCCTCGTCGCCTTCGTCGTGCTGCTGCTGTGGATCCCGCTGCGCCAGCCACCGGGGCTCGGCACCGTGCTCAACGCCATCGTCATCGGGCTGGCCATCGACGTCACCCTGGCGGTCACCAGCCGACCCGACGAGCTCTGGGTCCGGGTGGTCGTGCTCATCGCCTCGGTCATCGGCAACGGCATCGCCGGCGCGATGTACATCGGCAGCCAGCTCGGCCCCGGCCCGCGCGACGGCCTGATGACCGGCCTGTCCCGGGTGACCGGGCGGTCCATCCGGCTGGTCCGCACCGCCCTCGAGGTCGCCGTCGTCGCGCTCGGCTGGGCGCTCGGCGGGGTCGTCGGGCTCGGCACCATCGCCTATGCCCTCGGCATCGGCCCCGTCGTGCAGGCCTTCCTGCCGATGCTCACCGTGCGGGTCGAGCGACCCGGTCAGCCCTCGGAGTAGGGCGGGGCCGCGGCGATCCGGCGCCGCACCACCCGAGTGCCCAGCGCGACGACCGCGATCACCGCGACGAGCACGAGCCACACCCACCACGGCGCCTGACCCACCCACGCCTCGACCACCGCGAAGCCGATCGTCGTGTAGATGCCGGCCCACGCCAGCGCCCCGATGACCGCGGCGATCTCATAGCGCCACAACGGCATTCGCAACACACCGGCCGCCAGATTGACCGCTGTCTGCACCCCCACCGTGAGGAAGGACAGGCTCACCACCGGCGCGCCGTAGCGGGCCAGCACCGTCTCGGCCCGCCGGACCAGCGGCCGGTCGAGCTGGTCGGCAGCCCGCGACCGCTCACCACCACGCCGCGCGCCCCGCCCGAGCCAGTAGGTCGCATTGGCACGCACCATGGCACCCGCGAAGAAGAACGCGTAGACCAAGGCGAACGGCCAACCCTCGAACACCGGCACAGCCTACGTCCCCGCCAGACAGCGGTATGCCGCGTGGCCTCGCCACGCGGCATACCGGTCAGGCCCTCGCTCGTGTCGTCACCGCGCGGCTGAGCCCTCCACATAGTCGCTGTCCGTGTCCTTGATCCAGCTCATCAGCTTGCGCAGCTCGCGGCCGGTCTTCTCGATGGGGTGCTGGGCGCCCTTCTCGCGCAACGCCTTGAACTCGGGAGCGCCGGCGTCCTGGTCGCCGATGAAGCGCTCCGCGAAGGCCCCGCTGCGGATGTCGGCGAGCACCGCCTGCATGTTCTCCTTGACCCGCGGGTCGATGACCCGGGGCCCCGACACGTAGTCGCCGTACTCGGCCGTGTCAGAGACCGACCAGCGCTGCTTGGCGATGCCGCCCTCGATCATCAGGTCGACGATGAGCTTGAGCTCGTGCAGGCACTCGAAGTAGGCGACCTCGGGCTGGTAGCCCGCCTCGACGAGCGTCTCGAAGCCGTACATGACGAGCTGGCTCGCGCCACCGCACAGCACCGCCTGCTCGCCGAAGAGGTCGGTCTCGCACTCCTCGGTGAAGGTCGTCGTGATGCCGCCGGCCCGCAGGCCACCGATCGCCTTGGCATAGGACTTGGCGATGTCCCAGGCCCGGCCGCTCGCGTCCTGCTCGACGCAGACGAGCACCGGCACGCCACGGCCGTCGGAGTACTCGCGCCGCACGAGGTGACCCGGGCCCTTCGGCGCCACCATGAGGACGTCGCTGCCGGCCTCGGGGGTGATGTAGCCGAAGCGGATGTTGAAGCCGTGGCCGAACAGCAGCGCCGCGCCGTCCTTGAGGTTGGGCTTGATGTCGTTCGCGTAGACGTGCCGCTGGACCTGGTCGGGCGTGAGGATGACGACGAGGTCGGCCTCCTTGACCGCGTCGGCCACCGACAGCACGCGCAGCCCCTCGGCCTCGGCCTTGGCTCGGCTCTTGGAGCCCTCGGCCAGCCCGACCCGGACGTCGACGCCCGAGTCGCGCAGGTTGAGCGAGTGCGCGTGTCCCTGGCTGCCGTAGCCGATGACGGCGACCTTCATCCCCTGGATGATCGACAGGTCGGCGTCGTCGTCGTAGATCATGTCGGCCATTGCTCGTGTGTCTCCTTGTGCGGTGGAACGGGTTCGTGGATGAGGGTATGCCGCGTCAGGCGCTGCGCAGCGCGCGGTCGGTGATCGAGCGCGGCCCGCGGCCCACCGCGACCAGCCCCGACTGGACCAGCTCGCGGATGCCGAAGGGCTCGAGCACGGCGAGCAGGGCCTGGATCTTGTCGGTCTTGCCGGTGCACTCGAGGGTGAGGCTGTCGGTCGCCACGTCGACGACCGTCGCCCGGAACAGCTCGGCGGTCTCGACGATGTGCGAGCGGGTCGAGGCGTCGGCCCGGACCTTGACGAGGACGATCTGGCGCTGCACCGAGGTCGCCTGCTCGAGCTCGACGATCTTGATGACCTCGACGAGCTTGTTGAGCTGCTTGGTCACCTGCTCGAGCGGCAGCGCGTCGACGTCGACGACGACGGTCATCCGGGAGATGTCGCCGTGCTCCGTCGGGCCGACGGCGAGGCTGTCGATGTTGAACCCACGGCGGCTGAAGAGCGCGGCGATCCGCGCCAGGACGCCGGGCTTGTTCTCGACGAGGACGGACAGGGTGTGCTTGGGCATCGTTGTCTACCAGTCTCTTTCGGTCTCGTATGCCGCGGGCCCTCAGGCCTCGCGCTCCCACAGGGGCGCGCCGCCGCGGGCGATGAGGATCTTGTCGTTGCTCACACCCGCGGGCACCATCGGCCACACCATCGCGTCCCGCTCGACGACGAAGTCGATGACGACCGGACGGTCGTTGATCTCCAAGGCCCGCTGGATCGCGGCGTCGACCTCCTCGGCCCGCTCGACTCGGATGCCCTCGCAGCCGTAGGCGTCGGCGAGCTTGACGAAGTCCGGGATCCGCCGGGCGTCGTGGCTGGTGTGCAGGTCGGTGTTGGAGTAGCGCTCGTTGTAGAAGAGGGTCTGCCACTGCCGCACCATGCCGAGGCTGCTGTTGTTGATGACCGCCACCTTGATCGGGATGTCGTTGATGACGCAGGTGGCCAGCTCCTGGTTGGTCATCTGGAAGCAGCCGTCGCCGTCGATGGCCCACACCGTGCGGTGCGGCTCGGCGACCTTGGCGCCCATGGCCGCCGGCACCGAGTAGCCCATCGTCCCGAGCCCGCCGGAGTTGAGCCACGAGTTGGGCCGCGAGTACTCGACGAACTGGGCCGCCCACATCTGGTGCTGGCCGACGCCGGCGACGTAGGTCGCCTCGGGCCCGGACAGCGCGCCGATCCGCTCGATGACGTACTGCGGGGACAGGCCCTCCTTGGCCGGGGTGTAGCCGACCGGGTAGGTCTGCTTCCACCCCTGCACCGTCGTGTGCCACTCGGCGTAGTCGGCAGTGCCGCGCGTGGCCTGGTCCGCGGTGATCGCGTCGATGAGCTCGGCGATGACGTCCTTGCAGTCCCCGACGATCGGCACGTCGGCGGTCCGGTTCTTGGAGATCTCGGCCGGGTCGATGTCGGCGTGCACGACCTTGGCGTAGGGGGCGAAGGTCGACAGCTGCCCGGTGACCCGGTCGTCGAAGCGGGCGCCGAGGGCGATGATGAGGTCGGCCTTCTGCAGCCCGGTCACCGCCGCCACCGAGCCGTGCATGCCGGGCATCCCGAGGTGCAGGGGGTGGCTGTCCGGCACCGCGCCACGCGCCATGAGGGTCGTCACGAGCGGGATCTGGGTGAGCTCGACGAGGCGCCGCAGCTCGTCCGTGGCCCGCGCCCGGATGACCCCGCCGCCGACGTAGAGGATGGGCCGCCGGGCCTCGGCGATCAGCCGGGCGGCCTCGCGGATCTGCTTGCTGTGCGGCCGAGCCACCGGGCGGTAGCCGGGCAGGTCGATCTGCGGGGGCCAGCGGAAGGTCGTCTGGGCGACGAGCGCGTCCTTGCTGATGTCGACGAGCACCGGGCCCGGCCGGCCGGTGCTGGCGATGTGGAAGGCCTCGGCGATCGCCCGCGGGATCTCGGCGGGGTCGGTGACGAGGTAGTTGTGCTTGGTGATCGGCATCGTGATGCCGCGGATGATCGGCACCGAGTCCATGTAGGCGTCGGCGATCGGGGTCACCAGGTTGGTCGCCCCCGGCCCCGACGTCGCCATGCACACGCCCACCTTCCCGGTGGCCGCGGCATACCCCTCGGCGGCATGGCCGGCACCCTGCTCGTGCCGCACGAGGATGTGCCGCACCTTGCCCGAGTCCATGAGCGGGTCGTAGGCCGGAAGGATCGCCCCGCCGGGGATGCCGAAGACGGTGTCGACCCCGATCGCCTCGAGCGAGCGAACCAGCGCCTGCGCCCCGGTGACCTGCTCGGCGACCGGCTCGGCCGCGCCGTTGGAGGCGGGCGCGGGGGTCGTGGAGCGCGAACGGGCTTGCGCGGCAAGGGAGGCCGGGGAAGCCTTCGAGGTCGTGGTGTCGGTCACGATGGTCACCTTCTCGGGGTGGTGCTCGGTCGGTCGGGGCGTCGGATCGGTGGTTCTGGCCAGGGCCGCGCATGAAAAAGCCCCTCGGTCCGCGGTGGGACGTCAGGGCGCGCGTGCGATGCGAAGTCGCGTCACACGCGCCGGAGAACTACGAGGAGCCGGGCCATGGGACCACGCTCCCCCCCGACCCGCCCTGCTGTCAAGAGGCCGTGCCGCCGTCTCAGCATGCGGCCTGTGTTCTCAGTCACCGGACAGCGCCTCGGGATCAGCCGCGCAGCCGCACCGAGAGGCAGGTGACGCAGCCGTCGAGCTTCTCCAGCTCGCCGATGTCGACGGTGACCACGTCGAGTCCGCGGCGGCGCAGCTGCTCGGCGGTCAGCGGGGCGGACTCGGCCATCAGCACGGTGCGGCCGCCGAGGAGGACGACATGGGCGCCGCTCGGCTCGTCGGCCGGCAGGAAGGAGCGGAAGGCACCCAGGTCCGGCAGCGCCGGCTCCCAGCCGAGGACCGTGCCGTCCGGCAGCGCGGTGACCGCCGACTTGAGGTGCAGCACGCCGCGCACGGCGACCCGCCGACACTGCACCCCGAGCGGCGCGAGCAGCTCGGCCAGCTGGGCGTACCCCGCGGCATCCGTGCGTGGGGCCTCCTCGGCGTCGCCGACCCAGACGAGCCCGTCGTGCTTGAGCACGTCGCCGCCGTCGAGGGTGCCGGGCTCGGTGATCCGCTCGACCCGATAGCCCAGGCTGCGCATCGTCTCCTCGAGCCCCGTCTGCTCGGCCCGGCGTTGGGGGGCGCCCGATCGACCGAGCACCGCGAGGTCGCCGTAGACGACCACCTGGTCCTCGACGAAGACCCCGTCGGGGCAGTCGTCGGCCGGGGGTGCCTCGACGATCGCCCAGCCCTGCCCCTGCAGCGCCCGGACATAGCCCCGCCACTGGCGCGCCGCGAGCTCGGCGTCAACCGGCTCGCGCTCGCGATGGGTGACCAGCCCCTCGCCGACGCGCGGCGAGGGACGGCGGACGAGCGCGAGTCGGCGATGCACGAGCCCCATCATGTATGCCGCGTGGCCGCCCACGGGGTCGGCCGCTCGGCCGACGCGCGGACGACCTGCCGCGGCTAGCCTGGCGGACGTGGCTCGACTCCCCGACACACCGGCCAAGCGTGCCCTCGGTGCGCGGCCGGATGCGTGGCCGACGAGCTCACCGGTGGGCCACCGTGGTGCCCGGCGTGCCTCTGGGGGCTCGACGCGTGGGACCCGGCAGCCCTGCCCGCCCGTGGCTTCGCACGCGTGGGCCGATGGGGGTATCGCCGTGGCTGGCAGGTGGACGCCGAGGTCCGCGCCGCCCTCCTGCGCGACCCCGACTCCGCAACGGCGGTCACGCCGCATGCCGCCCTCGTTGCGATCTCGGCCGTCGTCATCACCGTGGCGATGGCGACCCTGCTCGTCATCCCCCTGGTGTGGCGCAGCGAGCTGCTGCCGCCGGTCAAGCTCGTCGCCACCCTCGGGTTGCTCGTCGTCGTCGCGTGGGCCTGGCCGCAGCTCGGTCGGCTCCCCAAGGGTCCACAACGGCTCCGCGACGGCGAGGCAGTGGGCCTGCGGACCATCGTGGCCCAGGTGGCCGCCGCGGTCGGCACCGAGCCTCCCGACGAGATCCTCATCGACGTCACGTGCGTCAACCTCTCGGTCGATCGGGTCGGCCTGCGGCAACGCAGCGTGCTGCGCATCGGCATGCCGCTGTGGCTCAGCCTGACCCCGCAGATGCGGGTGGCGATGCTCGCGCACGCGCTGGGGCACCTCGTCAACGACCATCCGACCCGCGGGCTGCTCACCCGACCGGCTCTCGACCTCTTCCGCCGGGCCGTCGACTGGACCGGCGGAGAGCGACCCTTTGACCGGCTCGAGCGACGCTTCGACGACGTCGAGCCGATGCCGTTCTTCACGCAGGTCGTCTACGTCGTGCTGGCAGTGCTCGGGAGCATCGCCGCAGCAGCTCAGCTGGCCATCGACAGCCTGGCCATGCCCGAGAGTCGGCGCGCCGAGCTCGCGGCAGACCTGGTGGCCCGCCGAGTCGCCGGATCGGCCGCCTTCCTCGGCGCCCTCGACCGGGTCCTCATGCTCGACGAGCTATGGTCGGCGCTGGTCTACGACGTCGAGCGGCTGACCCCCGACCGGTGGGAGTCGGAGTCGCTCGCCGTTCACGAGCGCCGGCTCCGACCTCAGCTCGAGCTGCTCCGTCAGGGCTCCATCCGTGCGACCGATCTCTGGTCTCGCCATCCGGCCGTCGGCCAGCGGGCCTGGCTCGTCGAGGCCCTTCCGGAGCAGCCGGCTCAGGTCGTCATCGAGCCCCGGCTGTGGGCAGCCGCCGACGCGGAGCTCGCCAACCTCGCCAAGGCCGTCCACCGCACGGTGCTGGACACCCGCGAGTTCACCGGCTGACCGCCGGCGCAGCTACTCGTCCGAGGCGCTCACCCTGGCCAGCACCTCGGGCCAGGTGCGGTCGAGCTGCTCGCCGGCCTTGACGATGGCCAGCCACAGCACGCCACAGCCGGCCGCGGCCGACCCCAGGACGGCGGCCAGGCCCACCCAGAGCCCCTCTGGCCCGGACATCCGCCACAGGGCCAGCCCGGCCAGCACGAGCCCGGGCAGGGCGAGCACGACCGTGCCGGTGAGGGTCAGCCCGGCCGAGGCCAGGCCCATCGCCCCGCCCCCGCTGCGGGTGCGGAACGGATTGGCTCCGGCCGGCACCGCCGGCACCTGGATGGCGGCGCCGACCGCGGTGCCGGCGGCCAGGCCGCCGAGCAGCAGCGCGAGAGTCGCCGCCAGCGCAGCCGGCAGCGGCCCGGCATCGCGGGTGACCCCGAGCGCGATGCCGAGGAAGACCAGCCCCACGAGGAGGCCGAGCACACCGTTGACGAGCACCCGACCGAGCCGGTCCTGCCGACCCGACACCCCGGCAGTCACATGCGTCCACACCGCCGAGCCGTCGTAGGACAGGTCGTTGGCCGTCGTCGCCGACACGACGATCCCGAGGATGAGGGGGGCGGCATACAGGGCGTGCAGGCCCGGTCCACCCACGTCCCGGCTCGTGGTCAACGACACCGTGCCGATGATGAGCGGCATGACAAGGGCGCTCAGTCCGCCGCTGAGGTAGCGCGGATCCCGCCGCCAATAGCGCAGTGCGCGCGCGGCGACCGCCCCGGTCGGCGTGCTGCCGAAGACCCGGTCGAGCCACCCGTGGGACGCCACGGCCGCGGCCGACGAGGACCCGCTGAGCGGGCTGGTTAGCGCCCGGGAGAGCGCGAGCTCCCAGAGCCGCGCCGCGAGGGCGGCGACGACGAGGGCCACGACGAGGCGCCCGCCGGCACTTCCCCACCGCCCGGCAGCGACCTCGCCCGGCACCGACCAGGCCGCGCCGAGCGGACTCCAGCCGAGCACGTCGGCGAGCGAGACGAGCCGCTCGGTGAGCTGCCCGCCGACGCTGCGCGCGGCTGCCGACGCGAGGTTGACGACGATCCCGATGCTGCTCACGAGCAGCATGAAGACGACCATCGCGATCTCGCGGAAGCGACGCGACCCGAAGACCGCGCCGGCCGCGGTCACGACGAGCCGAGACAGCAGGACGCAGGTGACCAGCCCGAGCGGCACGCAGACCAGTGCCGCGAGCAGCGCCGGCAGTGACACCGACCACACGACGAGCTGGCCCACGAGGACCGCGATCACCGTGACCACCCCGGGGATGCCGATGAGTGCGGCGAGGACCAGGCCGGGCAGCAGCTCGCGGGCGCGCACCGGCAGCAGCGCGAAGCGCCCCGGCTCGATGGTGTCGTCGAAGCCGACGGTGAGGATCGGCAGGATCATCCAGCCCAGGGTGAGCGCCGACAGCCCGACGACGGAGGCGGGCGCGGCATACTCGGGCGCCGCGAAGCGCAGCGCAGCCTGGCCGACGATCGCCAGCACCGCCACACCGAGTCCGTATGCCGCGCCGATGACGATGCCAACCGTGCGCCACACGGAGCGCTGCAGGGAGGTGCGCAGCAGGCTCAGCTTGAGGCGGACGAGGAGTGCAACCACGTGAGGGCCCCCTCTCCCAGCGAATGCGCGCCGAGGAGCTCGAGGAAGCGCTCCTGCAGGGGGCGGCCGGCGCGCAGCGACTCGACCGACCCGCTCGCAAGGACCCGCCCCTCGGCGATCACTGCGAGGTGGTCGCAGAGCCGCTCGACGAGCTCCATGACGTGGCTGGACAGCACGACCGTGCCACCGCCGGCGACGAAGGAGTGCAGGATCGAGCGGATCGTCTCGCCGCTCACCGGGTCGACCGCCTCGAAGGGCTCGTCGAGCAGCAGCAGCCGGGGGGCGTGGATGAGCGCGCAGGCGAGCCCGATCTTCTTGGTCATCCCGGCCGAGTAGTCGACGACGAGGCGGTCGGCGTCGGCGGCCAGGCCCAGCACGTCGAGCAGCTCGGCGGACCGGCGGTCCACGTCGGCGACCGGCACCCGGCGCAACAGGCCGACATAGCGCAGCAGCTCACGGCCGCTGAGCCGGTCGAAGAGGCGCAGCCCGTCGGGCAGCACGCCCATGAGCGCCTTGGCGGCCGGTGGGTCGACCCACACGTCGTGCCCCTCGACGATGACCTGACCCGCGTCGGGGCGCAGCAGGCCGGTGATCATCGACAGCGTCGTCGTCTTGCCGGCCCCGTTGGGGCCGACCAACCCGAAGAGGCTGCCACGCGGCACGGCGAGGTCCAGACCGGCGACGGCGACCTTGTCACCGAAGCGCTTGGCCAGCCCGACGGTGGCGATGGCGGGAGAGGTCATGCCTCGATCCCAGCACACCGAGGCTGACGGCGCCTCCGGAGCGACCCTGACGTTGCCCTGGTCGCGACCTCCCGGTCAGGGCACCTTGCGGGCGGCACCCTTGTCGGCCGACTGGGCGAACATCGCAAAGATCCGCAGGGCGGCCGACACCGGGCGGTCGCGGTCCACGGGCTGCCACCCGGCGGCGTCCTGCTCGGCGCGTCGGCGGGCCAGCTCGGCGTCGTCGACGTGCAGGGTGACCCGCCGCTCGGGGATGGAGAACTCGATCCGGTCGCCGTCGCGAACCAGGCCGATCGGGCCACCGGAGGCCGCCTCGGGCGAGACGTGGCCGACCGAGAGGCCGCTGCTGCCGCCGGAGAACCGGCCGTCGGTGATGAGCGCGCACTGCGGGCCCAGGCCGACGCCCTTGAGGTAGCTCGTGGGGTAGAGCATCTCCTGCATGCCCGGCCCGCCCTTGGGTCCCTCGTAGCGCACGACGACGACGTCACCCGGCTCGATCCGCCCGCCGAGGATCATCTCGACGGCCTGCTCCTGGCTCTCGGCGACCTTGGCCGGACCGGCGAAGGTCCACTGGTGCTCGGGCACGCCGGCGGTCTTGACGATGCACCCGTCGGGGGCGAGGTTGCCGGTGAGCACCGCCAGCCCCCCGTCGGCGGTGTAGGCGTGCTCGACGTCGCGGATGCAGCCGTCGGCGCCGTCGGTGTCCAGACTCGCCCAGCGGTTCGTCGACGAGAACGGCTCGACGGTGCGGACGCCGCCCGGCGCCGCGTGGAAGAGCTCGTATGCCGCGTCGCTCGCCTGGCCGCCTCGGATGTCCCACTCATCGAGCCACTCACGCAGCGAGTCACTGTGCACCGCATGGACTTTCGGCTCCAGCATGCCGGCCCGGTCGAGCTCGCCCATGATCGCGACGATGCCGCCGGCCCGGTGGACGTCCTCCATGTAGTACTTGTTCGTGTTCGGTGCGACCTTGACCAGGCAGGGCGTCACCCGGGACAGCTCGTCGATGTCGTGCTGGTCGAAGTCGATCTCGCCCTCCTGAGCAGCGGCGAGCAGATGCAGGATCGTGTTCGTCGAGCCGCCCATGGCGATGTCGACCCGCATCGCGTTCGCCAGCGCCTCGCGGGTGACGATCGCCCGGGGCAGCACGGAGGCGTCGTCCTGGTCGTAGTAGCGGCGACAGAGCTCGACGACGAGCCGACCGGCCTGCTCGAAGAGCCCCTTGCGGGCGGCCGCGGTGGCCAGGGTGGAGCCGTTGCCCGGCAGGGCCAGCCCGACGACCTCGAGCAGGCAGTTCATCGAGTTGGCGGTGAACATCCCCGAGCAGGAGCCACAGGTGGGACAGGCCGAGCGCTCGATGGTCTCGATCGCCTGATCCGAGACGGACTCGTCGACCGCCTTGATCATCGCGTCGATGAGGTCCAATCGCGTTGTCGCCGTGCCGTTCTCGTCGATGACAGCGGTCCCGGCCTCCATCGGCCCCCCGCTGACGAAGACGGTCGGGATGTCCAGGCGCAAGGCGGCGAGCAGCATACCGGGCGTGATCTTGTCGCAGTTGCTGATGCACACGAGCGCGTCGGCGGTGTGCGCGTTGACCATGAACTCGACCGCGTCGGCGATGACCTCGCGGGAGGGCAGGGAGTAGAGCATCCCGTGGTGGCCCATTGCGATGCCGTCGTCGACCGCGATGGTGTTGAACTCCCGGCCCACTCCCCCGGCGTCGCGCACCGCGTCGGCGACCAGACCACCCATGTCCTTGAGGTGGACGTGACCGGGCACGAACTGGGTGAACGAGTTGGCGATCGCGACGATCGGCTTGCCGAAGTCGCTCTCCTGCATGCCGGTCGCACGCCACAGGGCGCGGGCGCCCGCCATGGTGCGGCCGTGGGTCGTCGTGCGGGAGCGCAGCTCAGGCATCGTCGTTCTCCTGACGGGGACGGGGTGTCCGCCCAGGCTAGCCGCGCCCGACGAAGAAGGCGTCGAGCGAACACGATGCGGGACCGAGCATGGTCCAGTCACCGGCATACGAGAGGACGGCGAGGCCGCTCGTCGGATAGCCCTCGCCGAGCGCGGCGTGCGCCTTGGCCGAGCCCTCGCCGTCGGAGAGGGCGCTCGCGAGCGCGGGCATCGTCGGGGCGTGGCCGACGACGAGGATGGTGCGGCTGTCGCCGGAGTCCTCGCGGATGCTCTGCAACACGCCGGCCGAGCCGCCGAGGTAGACCTGACGGCGGTACTCGATGAACTCGGTGCGGGCGCCGGCCTGAGCCGCGGCGTCCCACGTCTCGCGGGTGCGGGCCGCGGTCGAGCAGATGACGAGATCGCAGACGATGCCCTTGCGCGCCAGCCAGCGCCCCACCTCAGCAGCGTCCCGCCGGCCCCGATCAGTGAGCCGACGGTCGTGGTCGAGCACCCCGAAGGTCTGCTCGGCCTTCGCGTGCCGCAGCAGCAGCAGGCGCTTGTCGTGGGCGGCGTGCGTCATGGACCGAGCATGCCACTGCCCGGGCCGGTATGCCGGGTCAGCCCAGTCTCCGAATCAGAGACCGCCTCAGAGTCCTACTCAGAGGCCGAGTCAATGTCCGGCCGGACCGTCGCGGCCCGCGTCGCCGTGCCACAGCACCGCCCGCTCCCCGGCCCGCACCGGGGCCGAGATCCGGTTCTGCGGCGGCGGGATGGGGCAGGAGTAGAAGGCCGAGAAGCCGCACGGCGGGATGAACGCCCGGTTGAAGTCGACCGTCACCGGCCCGGTCGCTGCCGGGCAGGGGAAGCGCAGGAAGCGACCGGGCTGGTAGGACTCCGCCCCGGTCGTGCCGTCCGCGAAGACGAGCACCGCGTGCTCCCCGTCGAGGAAGGCGATGAGCTCGACCGCCTCACCCGCGACGACGAGCCGGACGGCGCCGGGCACGGTCTTGGCGTGGCCCGTGTCGCTCGGTCGGGTGAAGCCCCACGGCAGGCGCTCGGTCTGCGCCGCCGCACGGAACTCACCGGTGAGCACCCAGTCCGGGTCGTAGGGGTAGCAGTCGATCCGGTCGAAGTCGGCGAGGGTGGCCGCCGTCGAGTCGTAGATCCGCAGCTCGTAGTCGGTGCCGTCGAGCGAGAAGGCGTCGACCGTGCGCGTCCCGAGGCGCGGCAGGGGCCGCCCGTCGGGGCGCAGCCGGCCCAGTACGACCTCGCCGGTCACCGGGACGCCGTCGATGCTGGCTCCCGCGTCGGCGTCGAGCCGCAGCCGGACACCAGCGGCGTCCCGGTCGAGCAGGGCGCTCGCCGGCAGGGTCTCGAGCCGAGCCCACTGCTCGCCCACCGGCTCGTAGTCGACGAGCGCGAGGTTGCCGGCGGCGCCGGTGACGGATGCCGCGCGCTCCTGCCGCCACGCGGCATACGCCTCGACGTCGGCTCGTCGGCCGCTGCGGTGGATCACGACCCGATGCTGCGATGCCGACGTCCCGCTGACAATGGGCAGATCGCACCGGTATGCCGCGGCAACCGTGCGCTCTGCCCACTCAGCTGCGTCGGCGGTGCGCGCGGAGCGCGAGCTGCAGGGCCAGTCGGGTGTCGGGTTGGCTCAGCGAGACGCCGAGCGCCTTCTCGGCGCGCGCGATCCGCTGGGCCACCGTGTTGCGGTGGACGCCGAGCACTCGGGCGGTGTGCGCGGCCGAGCAGGCTCGCTCGAGATAGGCCTCGAGGGTGCCGAGGAGCTCG
>ERZ795053.4059-NODE-4059-length-16119-cov-21.078187_pt1 | contig 16119 bp, 12 predicted proteins | sample MGYA00375137_ERZ795053 | MGnify/ENA primary metagenome ERZ795053 (study PRJEB30182, sample SAMN05720284) | activated sludge metagenome | isolation source: Anaerobic digester | place: Hong Kong | collected 2014-12-17 ...
CCGCAACCCCCGCTCCGCCACGTCTCGAGGAACTCCGTAATCCGTCCGCTCGGTAGCGGTAGCCTGCGGGCATGCGCAAGCTCGGCAAGATCCTTGGGATCTTCGGAATCGTCATCTTGGTTCTCGCAGTGGTGCTGGTGTCGTTCGGAGCCTGGACGGTTCACCGACCTTTTCCGCAGCTGAACGGTGAACTGCAAGCAGCGGGATTGACGTCCTCGGTCGAAGTCATGCGCGATGAGCGGGGGATCCCGCAGATCTACGCCGACAACATCGACGACCTGTTCTACACGCAGGGGTACGTCCACGCTCAGGACCGGTTCTGGGAGATGGACTTTCGACGCCACATCACGTCAGGTCGCCTGTCGGAAATGTTCGGTGACAGCCAACTGGAGACGGACAAGGTGATCCGGACGATGGGCTGGCGCCGTGTGGCCGAGCAGGAGTATCCGATGCTGTCGGACAGGTCCAAGCAGATCCTGGAGGCGTATGCCAAGGGTGTCAACGCCTACATCTCCGAACGGTCCAAGGCCGAGTTGAGCCTCGAGTACTCGGTGTTGAACCTCATCAACCGCAACTATCAGATCGAGCCGTGGACCCCGGTCGATTCGGTGGCATGGCTCAAGGCCTTGGCCTGGGACCTGCGCGGGAACATGGACGATGAGATCCAGCGTGCCGTCGCGTCCACCGAGGTAGGGGTGAAACGCACAGAGGAGCTGTATCCGCCATATCCCTACGATCGTCATCGCCCGATCGTCGATCAGGGGGCAGTGGTCGACGGCAAGTTCGATCAGAACGCAAACCCGAGCGTCGACCAGGCGGCCGCGTACCTTCCAGCGACTCCGGCCCTGCGAGCGACCCGGGTGGCATTCGACCAATTGAAGACGGTCCTGGGGCCGGTGGGTGAAGGCATCGGCTCCAACAGTTGGGCGGTGTCCGGGTCGAAGACGGTGACGGGTAAGCCGCTCCTGGCCAACGATCCGCACCTCGCACCGGCGATGCCCTCGTTGTGGTACCAGGCCGGACTGCACTGCCGGTCGATCACGGCCGACTGTTCCTACGACGTCGCCGGCTGGACGATGTCGGGGTTGCCGGGGGTCTTCATCGGTCACAACGCCGACATCGCCTGGGGGTTCACCAATCTGGGTCCAGACGTCACTGACCTCGTGCTGGAGAAGGTGACCGGAGACAACTATGAGATTGACGGCAAGAAGCAGCCCTTGACGACCCGCCAAGAGGTCATCAAGGTGGCCGGCGGTGAGGATGTCACCATCACCGTTCGCTCCACGCCGAACGGGCCGATCATGTCCGATGTATTGGAGTCCACTGCTGCGGCAGGGGACAGTGCACCGGTACCTGCGCCAGGGCAGGCGCCGGACAGCGCGCAAGCTCCGCCGAAGGGATCGGGCTATGCAGTCGCCCTCAAATGGACGGCTCTCACCCCGCGGCCCACGTTCGATGCCTTCGACATGATGAACACCGCTGAGAATTGGGATGACTTCCGCAAGGCCGCGGAATTCGTGTCCGTGCCCGCACAGAATCTGCTCTATGCGGATACCAGCGGCAGGATCGGATATCAGGCTCCGGGGGTCATTCCGATCCGGAAGAACTACGACGGGAAATGGCCGGTTCCCGGCTGGTCTTCGGAGTACGCCTGGACCGGACAGATCCCATTTGAGGAGTTGCCGGTGATCACTGACCCGGATGAGGGCTACATCGTCACGGCCAATCAGGCGGCCATCGGCCCCGACTACCCGTACTTCATCACCGACGACTGGTCCTACGGGGCGCGTTCGCAGCGCATCTTCGATCTGGTCGAGCAGGAGATCTCCGATGAGGACTTGATGACGTCACAGGAGATGGCCGACATCCAGATGGACGCCCGCAACGAACTCGCTGCCTTCCTGGCTCCGCGACTGCAGGAATTCAGTGTCGAGGACGCCACCGAGCCGGCACTGGACCTGCTCGACGGATGGGACTTCCAGCAGCAGCGGGATTCCGCGGCCGGCGCCTACTTCAACGCGGTCTGGCGTCAACTCGTGCAGCGGGTGTTCAACGACGTTCTGGACACCTCCGAGACGTATGCGAACGGCGGTGACCGCTACTGGGAGGTCATGTACGGACTCTGGGACGAGCCGAACAACCCGTGGTGGGACGACGTCAACACCCCCGAACGCGAAAACCGCGATCAGACGGTGACGGCCTGCCTCAACGCCGCGGCTGCGGAACTCGACGAACGCCTCGGCGGGGATCCGGCCTCGTGGCAGTGGGGCGACCTGCACACGCTGGAACTGACCAACGCCTCGCTGGGCCAGAGTGGGATCGCGCCCATCGAGTGGTTGTTCAACCGCGGGCCGTACCAGGTGGGAGGTGGCGGCAGCATCGTGCAAGCCACCGGGTGGGAACCGCAGGAGGGGTATGAGGTCAACTGGGTCCCGAGCATGCGACAGGTCGTCGACCTGGCCAACCTCGACAACTCCACCTGGGTCAATCTCACCGGTGCCAGCGGGCACGCCTTCGACGCCACCTACCGTGACCAGACCGAGGCCTGGGTGACCGGAGAGCAGTACTCGTGGCCCTTCAGCCGAGAGGCGGTCGAACAGAACACGCGGGACACACTGACTCTGCAGCCGAGCTCGTGACGCCGGAGGACATCCCGCCGGAGGTGTTCTCAGGCAAGCCACACCGACCTTCGATGGGGCTGCGAAAGCTCGACATGGCGACCTGGCTGGACCCCGACCCCACCGATCCGCAACTGGCATTGCGGCGAGAGTTGCTGAAAAAACAACGCACGGACGTCTTCGCTGCGTTGCCGAGCAGCGACGATGCGTGTCGGACGGTGGCCGATGCCATGGCGCGCTGGGTGGGCACCGATCTGCCGGGCGTCGATCACCCACTGGTGGAGGCAGCGCAATTGGTGCGTGACGACATGTGTGTCATGGGGGTGCGCGACGGGCAATGGCAGTTGATCGCCGCGGTGGTGTGTTTCCCGTCCCGCTGGCGGCTGGCGGACAAGATGGGACGCGACGTGGTGACGATCCACGACCCCGTGCCGGACTATCGCAGCCAGTTGGCCGCCCCCACGGTGAAGGCGTTCGACTCGATCGCCGCACATGGACCACGATGGCGGGTCAACGCGACTCTGCTCGACGACCCGGCCCTGTTCCAACCGGTGGCCGCACACGCCAGGCGCAGACACCTTCCAGGGATGGACTCGTATCTGCGCGTCGAGCGCCAATGCCTGGTCCCAGTGCACGACCTCATCGCGTTCTCGATACGTACCACTGTGGTGCCCGTGTCTGATTTGGATCCCTCTCAGGCGCAAGCCGTCTTGGCCTCAGCCCGAAGTGCGCCGCCGGAGATCGCCGAGTACCGCGGCTGGGTGGCTCCGCGCTGAAGTGCGGCTCAGAACGAGAAAGGTTTGGGCGGTTGATGCATCTGCGCGCGCGGACAGGAGTCCAAGGTCAGGTTTCCCAGCGACAGGGCTGCGTCGCACAGGGTCACCACGGTCCATCCCAGGCGCGACGCGTGAGCAGTGATCGTGGCGCAGTAGATGGTGATTTCGTACCGAGTGGGCGTGCCGTAGGCGATCTGGATCGTGCCGATCAGTCGCGCCCCGCCGGGATCGTCCGGTGAGCGCCACGGCATGTCATAGCGCGCCCAGCGCGCCGGGTCGGCCGACCAGAGCCCGCCATTGTTGGTGTCGCGCAGGGCGAGTTCGACCAGGATCGAACGGGCTGCCTCCTCTGGCACGATCGCGGCGGGCCGGATGATCTCGGTGATGTCGGTGTCGACATCGCTGGGTGTGAAAGGCGCTGGAAGAGGGGTCTGCATCTGCGAATACACCGATACCACCTCCTCGCAGGGGTTATCGGATTCCCCGAACCTGATCTGAGTCCACTGGTCCGTTCTGGTGACTGACACGGCCTGACGGCGCGCAGTTTGGCGATTCGATTCCCGGCGGGTACTGTAGGCATGGTTCCTCGTGAGGTCTCGACGCTGGGGAAGGCGAAGCGAGACACAGGAGGGCCTTATGCGTAGTGCCGAGGCGATGGCCCGGGGAGTGGTGTTCGTCCACTCGTGCCCGAAGGCGTTGATGCCGCATGTCGAATGGGCTGTGCAACGTGCTGTCGAGCGCGCCCACCCCTTCGATTGGTCGGCCCAGCCGATCCTCAACGGCATGTTCCGCTGCGAAATCCAGTGGTTCGGCGCCCCGGGTGCCGGCGCCCAGATCGCCAGTGCGCTGCGCGGTTTTCCGAACCTACGTTTCGAGGTGACTGAGGAGTCCGGGTCATCGACGGGGGAGCGGTTCTGCTTCACGCCGACGTTGGGCATGTTCCGGGCCGCGACCGGACCCAACGGGGACATTCTGGTGAACGAGGAACGCTTGCGCGCGCTGATGGCAGGCGGCGACCTCAGAGCCGGCATCGAAACGCTGCTCGGAGCGTCTTGGGACGACGAGCTCGAACCGTTCCGGATGGCGTGTGATACCGGAGTTCGTTGGCTGACCCGGGTGGGCTGATCTCCGCTGTGCGGGCAGATGGCCCGGTGAGGTGTCACCCGTTCGGCCTAATTACGGCGAACGGACGTCTGAGGATGGGTGCACGAAAGGGTGACATCGGCGCGACTCATCAGCACCTGTTGATCCATTAGAGTGACGTTTGGTCCATGAGTGGCGTTCCGTCACCCGAACGGATGAACAGAAGGGGGTGGCTGAGGGGCGATTCATACGGGGAAGCCAAAAGGAGGTGGACCATGTCCGAGGCATATGCCCGACACATGATCCCGCGAGGACTCGTTGCGTTGGCCATCGCTGCTGTGATGGCGGTACCCATGGGATTCGGGGTTCCGTCCGGATCTGCAGCGCCACCCATGCACAGAGTGCTGCTCGGCACCTCCGGTGACACCCTCGATGTCGCGCGTGCCGTCGACGCGGCCGGCGGTCGTGTCGTGCAGACCTTCGAGATCGCCCAAGCCCTGGTGGTGGACCTCCCAGAGTCTGTCACTGCCCCCCATGGCTCCTTCGTCGTCCCGGATCTGGCCATGCGCTTCAACGCGGTTCCGACCGCGGTGGCCGGCAGTGACGAAAAGAACACCTTCCGCGAGACGATCGGGGCGCCGGCAACCGATGCCGGATCCGGCGTGACTGTTGCGGTGGTGGACACCGGGGTGGATGCGTCCGCGGACATTGACGTGGCCGAACGGGTGAACGTCAGTGGTGGGCCCACCGGTGACGGCTTGGGCCACGGCACGTTCATGGCCGGTCTGGTCGCCGGTGACGATGAGGAGTTCGGCGGCGTCGCAACGTCCGCCGAGGTCTTCGACGTCCAGGTCGCGGCGCAGGACGGCAGCACCAACCTCTCCACAGTCCTCGCCGGCCTGCAGGCAGTCGCTGACAAGCAAGCCGCCGACCCCTCGCTGCAGGTGGCGATGCTCGCCCTGAGCACCGACAGCCCGCTGCCGCCGTGGATGGACCCGTTGACTCGCGCCCTCGACCGTCTGTGGGCCCGCGGGGTCACCGTGGTAGTCGCCTCCGGTAACGATGGGGCCAAAGAGGTCAACTCGCCGGCAACCGATCCCGTGCTGCTGGTCGTGGGGGCGCAGGACGAAGCCGACACCGCCGTGCTCGACGATGACACCGTCCCGGACTTCTCGTCGTACGGACGGGCGTTCGGGCAGAAGCGTCCCGACCTGGTCGCGCCCGGTGTCTCATTGATCTCGACGTCCTCGAAGACCAGCGCGGCCTACCTGGATAACCCGACCTCACAGGTGGGGGAGGGCTTCCTGAAGGGGTCCGGCACCTCGATGTCCGCGGCCGTGACCGCAGGGTCGCTGGCCGTGCTGCTGTCCGAGCAGCCCGAGTTGACCCCGGACGAGGCGAAACGACTCGTGATCGGGACCGCCAACCGCACCAAGGAGTTGCGCACGAAGACCGGTGCCGGCAGTGGCGCCCTGGACTTGGCAGCGGCGCTTTCCACCCCCCTGAGTGCGGTGCCGCCGCTGCCGCAGGAGGAGTCGACCCCGTCGAACTTCGGGCCGGCTGAGGCCGACGAGGCGCTATGGGCCGAATTTGGGCAGGCCTGGGAATCAGGCGACCTTTCCGCGGTCGCGGCAGCCTGGTCGAAGATGACCCCCCAGACCCGCAAGTGGGCTGCCAACGCCTGGTCCATGGCCGCGCTGATGCGGGCCCTGCAAGCAGACGAGAACACCTTCGACGGACGCCGCTGGGCGGGTCGTCGCTGGGCCACCGATGACTGGCAGGGACGTCGCTGGGCCAGTGACCAATGGGTCGGACGTCGCTGGGCCGACGAAGCCTGGTTGGCAAACGTCTGGGATGGGCGTCGCTGGGCGGGTCGTCGCTGGGCCGCCACCGACTGGCTGGCCTTCGCCTGGACGTTGCGCGAGTCTGCGGTCGACCCGGAGATGGAAGACCTGTGGACCGACGAGCAGTGGGACGGCCGCCGGTGGGCGGGTCGCCGCTGGGCCGGTCAGGACTGGGTGGGTCGCCGGTGGGCGTCCGATGCCTGGGACGGTCGTCGCTGGGCCGACTTCAGCTGGGATGGGCGTCGCTGGGCCGACGGTGAATGGACCGGACGCCGGTGGGCGGACTTTGCCTTCGAGGGTCGTCGCTGGGCCACCGAGCAGTGGAGCGGCAGGCGTTGGGCCGCCTTGGGTTGGTAACGTCCTAGGCGCCCCCTAAGGAGCCGCCATGACGCAGGTCCGAGAGGGCCTGCGTCCGCTCAGGCCCCCCTGGCTTTCGGTGGGTTTCGTGGTGTCTTTCGCCACGCTTGCCGGAGTTCTCAGCCTTTCGGTGCTCGCCTGGCTGCCGGCGGTGGTGGACCTTCCCGCGCACGTGATCGATCCTCCGCCGGTCTGGCTGCTCGCCCTGTTCGTGGCGCTGGCCGCGGTCTCGGACGTTGTCTACGTTCCGGTGCGGCACGCTGACGCGTGGGAGGAACTCACCTTCGTCGAGGTGGTCATCATCTGGGGCGTGCTCATCCTGCCCCCGTTCGCTGCGCTGAGCACCGCGCTGCTCGGATTCGCACTCGTCGCCCTGCTGCTGCGCCGCCCGGCGGTCAAATCCCTGTTCAACCTCGGCTCGTACGCGATCTCCGGGGCCGGACTCATGATCACCTATCTGATACTCGTAGGGGATTCCGAACAGTTCGGACTGCGCTCGGTGCTCGCGCTGCTGGTCGGCGCGGTCGTTTTCACCACGCTCAACCTGTTCATGCTGACCTTGATCCTGCTGGCCGCCGAGGGCGTGCCGCCCCGGGAGTTGCTCGAGGAACAGTGGGCTCTGAGCCTGGGGATGGCCGTCGGTTCGGTCGGTGTCGCGACCGTGGCTTTGTCCATCGAGCAGAGCAATCCCGCGCTGACGCCGTTCGCCGCCCTGCCGGTGATCGCCCTGTGGTACGCCTATCGCGCGAGTTCGGCGCACGCCGAAGGCCGTGAACGCAGCCGATGGCTGGTCGAACTCGGCCAAGCGGTGGCTACCCCCGGTCAGCCACAGGTGGTCATCCCGCGCGCTGCCGAGGCGCTGCGCAGGGTGTACGCCGCCGACGAGTATGCCGTCGTGCTCGCCTCCGGCCACCATTTCGGCACCGATCCTGCGTGGGTGCCGCCGCCCGTCCCGCCCCGGCAGGTCCGAACCCTGGTGGGCGATGAACTGCCCGACCACTGGGACGCCGGTGTCGGCATCAGGCTCGACGACCAGTCGGGCGGTGGGGTGCTCGCGATCGGCACACACCATCAGCAGGAGTGGGCGACCCGGCATCTGCCGTGGGCGCGCAGCTGGTCGGTCCCGGAGACCGATGAGCCGGCGCTGGTGGCGCTGACGGCGGCTGTGGGCAGTTCGGTGCGCGCCGGGCAGACCCTCGCCGAACTGACCGCTGAGACCGCGAAACTGCAGGCCGTCGTGGATCACGCCACGGATGGCATCTGCGTGGTCGACCAGCAGGACGAAGTGCTCTTGTGGAGCCCCGCGGCACAACGGATCACGGGTGTCGACCTGCCTGATGGCCTGGATTCTGTGCGAACCGCCGACACGCCCGACATCGTGCGACGGATCGTGTCGGTGCCCGCCGAACCCGAAGGCGTGGAGGTCTCCTTCGAGCGCAGCGACGGCCAGCAGCTCGACCTGCAGGTGACGCGGGTGGACGTGGCGGCCTCTGGAACCCGGGTCATGACGATCCGCGATATGACCCGTGAGCGGCGCGCCGAACGGCTCAAGTCCGACTTCATCGCCACGATCTCCCACGAGCTGCGCACACCCATCACGCCGATCCGCGGATATGCCGACCTGTTGCGCCGCAGGTGGGACCGGATGAGCGAGGAGAAGCGCGCGGGTGTCCTCGAGACGATCCAGGAACGTGCCGACCACCTGACCCGGCTGGTCGACGATCTGCTGGTCGCCGCACGCACCACCAGCGACACCGAACTCGGCGTCGACATGCAGCGCATGGACCTAGTAGACGCGGTGCGGGAGGCAGCGACGGGATTCCCGGAGGTGGACGGCAGGCTGTCCATCGCGGCCTCCGAGCCCTTGTGGGTGCACGCGGATCGGACGCGGGTGATCCAGATCATCAACAATCTCGTGGGCAACGCGGTGAAATACACGGGGCCGGACGCTGCGATCGAGGTCAGGTTCAGTGCCGGCCCCGAACGTGTCGAGGTGTTCATCCGTGACCACGGTGCCGGGATCGCCGCCGACGAGCAGGAACGGGTCTTCGAGCGCTTCTACAGGATTGAAGACCCTATGACCATGCGGACGGGCGGCAGCGGGCTGGGTCTGCACATATCCAGGCAACTCGCGCGTGCCATGGGCGGCGACGTTAGGCTGAATTCGATCCCTGGTGAGGGATCCACCTTCGTCCTCCAACTCATTGCGGAAGGTACTTGATGGCCACGATCCTGATCGTCGACGACGAGCCGAGTGTGCGAGATGTTATCCGGGACACTCTGGAACTCGAGGATCATGTGGTGTTCGAGGCGGTCGATGGGCCGTCTGCGCTGGAGACCCTCAGCCAGCCGCAGCTACCCGACTGCGTGGTGCTGGACATCATGATGCCCGGGATCAGCGGACTCGATGTCCTCACCGAACTGCGGGCGCGGCCGGCCACCAGCGCGCTGCCGGTGATCCTGCTCACCGCGGCTTCCGACGACGCGACCACGTGGGCGGGATGGAGCGCGGGAGCCAACGTCTTCCTGCCGAAACCTTTCGACCCGGGGGCACTTCTCGACTGGATAGACCGCGTGCTGGAAGGCGGCGGCGAAATGGAGCCCACACTGTGAAGCGAGTTCGGCCGGAGAATCTTGCAACCCGACTGGAGTCGATCCCGCCCCACCCGCGGATCGTCGCGCCCGGCAACTTCGCCACGCCGCAGGAACTGTTGCGGGTCGTGGACGCCGCGGTGCCCAGTTATTCGCTGCACATGCTCAACGCCCAGGGCGACATCCCCAGCCGTCCAGGTGTGACCCACGAGACGACGTTCGTCGGACCGGGCATGCGACGCAGCCATTCGCTGATGTACTACCCATGCCGGTTGAGCCTCACCCCGGTCATCCTGCGCCAGTCGCTACCGGTGGACGTGTTGCTGCTGCACACCTCGACCCCGCGTGACGGGGTGGTGTCGATGGGTCTGGAGGTCAACATCCTGCCGTCGGTGCTGGAGGCGGTGCGCGACCGTGGGGGGCTGGTGATCGCGCAAGCCAACCCCCGCATGCCGCACACCTACGGCGATGCCTTGGTGCACGTCGACGATATCGACTACTTCATCGAGGTGGACGAGCCGCTGATGTCGCTGGAGCCTCGCGAACCCGACGAGGTGGCCCAAGCCATCGCCGGACGGATCTACAGCAAGATCCCCGATGGAGCGACCCTGCAGTTGGGTATCGGCGCGGTTCCGGACGCTGTTCTCTCCTCTCTGACCGGTCGCCGGGGACTGCGGATCTGGTCGGAGATGTTCTCCGACGGGGTGCTTCCTCTGGACGAGTTGGGCTGTTTCGACACCGACGTGCCGCTCACCGCGTCGTTCGTGTTCGGCAGCCAGCGGTTGTACGACTGGCTCGACGGAAACCGCCGGGTGCGGATGCGCCGGACCGAAACGACCAACAACCCGGGTCGGATCAGCCGCACCCCGTCGATGATCAGCGTCAACTCCGCACTGCAGGTCGACCTCTACGGTCAGGCGAACGCCTCACGCATCAAGGGCCGGATCTACTCGGGCTTCGGCGGGTCCACCGACTTCATCGTCGGGGCACTGCACTCGCAGGGAGGTCACGCGTTCATCGCTCTGCCGTCCTGGCATCCGCGCGCACAAGTCTCCACGATCGTGCCCCTGATCGAAGGTCCGGTGACGTCATTCCAGCATTCATCGGTGGTCACCGAGTACGGCTTGGCCCAGATCTTCGGCAACGAGGAGCATGAGCAGGTCCGCCAGCTCATCGAGCACGCGGCGCACCCGGATGCCCGTGACGCATTGTGGGAAGCGGCCAAGGCGCAGGGCCGCGGCTGAGGTCGTAAGGGGGCCCCGTCGACCGGGTCCCTCACGTGGAGCCCGGCCACGCACCGCAGTCAGATGTGGTGAGCGGGCATCGCAGGGGGCGCGCGCGAGAGCATGGATGCTATGGGTGGGCGTGGCGTGCGCAACTTGGTGGTCACTTTGGTGTCGGTCTTGAGCGTGCCGGTGGCAGCGCAGCCACTCGCGGCGGCTCAACCTTCACAGATCCAGGTGCCCACACTCGGCGCCATGGCTTCGGCGGGTCAACTAGCCGCTCCCCGGCTGACCTGGCGAGACTGCTCCACCGCGTTGAGCCCCACCAAACAGTGTGCGTGGCTGCGCGTGCCTCGGCGATACGACCGGCCCGACGGCCCTACTGTGCGCATCGCCTTGGCCCGGATCCCGGCCACCGGCTCTTCCCGACAACGAATCGGGTCCCTGGTGTGGGATGCCGGTGGCCCTGGTGGCATCAGCACCGGCATCGTGGCAGAGATGGCCGACCGCATGTCAACTCAGGTCCGTAAGCGTTTCGACTTCGTGGCCTTCGATCCGCGCGGTATCGGAGAATCCAGGCCGGCTCTACGCGGTTGCGACCAGCCTTGGCCAGTTCGTCCAGCGCTCAATCCTTTACCGGTCTGGCGCGCCGTGCACGACCGCTTCGCCGATGTTGTCCGCACAGGCAATAGGGCGTGCCTTGAAGACAACCAGCGAATCGCAGCTGTCATGGGCACCAACAACGTGGCGCGTGACCTCGACCGGATCCGGGCCGCTCTCGGGGACCGCAAACTCACGTTCTGGGCGACCAGCTACGGCACCCGGATCGGCTACGTCTACGCGCTGCGCTACCCGCAAAGAGTCCGCGCGATGGTGATGGACGGCAGTATCGACCCCACCGCGGGTTTCCCCGCGCTGCCGCTCGTGGGCGGCACGAGCCAGGACGTCGCATTTCGGTTCATCCGCGCGAATCAGCGGCCGTTGTACCGGACAGTGATCCGGACGGCCGCGCAGTTGACGGCACATCCGATTCGTCTCAACGACGGCCGCCGTTTCACCCGCTGGAACTGGCTGGATGTGGTCGGCGACCTCATCGGCTTTCAGGATGCATGGGCGAATGTGCCGGCAATCGCACATCTGGTAGGGACCGCGCGCCAGGCCGATTCAGAGGGATTCGAAGCTAGGATCGTACTGGCCGACCACGTGATGGACCGACCCAACAGCAACGTGGGCGCAGGCTTCTCGGTGGTCAACTGTGTGGACTACGCCAGGCGTCTTTCGTCACGTCAACGCATCGACGACGTCGTTGCGAATGCGCGCCGTTCGCCGGTCTTCGGGGGGACCCTGACCTTGTTGTATGGCTCGGGCTGCATCGGGTTGGACGCGTTGGCACCGGATCCCATTCCCTTGGTCAAAACGGCTTCGCAGCGCGCACGGGTCGCCGCGGTGCCTGTGCTCTTGGCAAACGCGACCCACGACGCCGCGACACCCATGAAGTGGGCCAAACGCATGCAGCGCGTTTTCGGCCGGCCGATGATTCGCTATCGCGGTACGCAGCACATCATCTGGAGAGCCACGCGTTCGCCATGTGTCAACCAGCCCATCGACAAGTTCGTGGTGAGCGGGAAGATTCCCCGTCGTGACCGCACCTGCGCTTTCGTCGAGCCCGCACAGGCTGCCGCAAGTCTGGCCGGGCGCTAGTCAGCCGGTGCCCTCGGTGTTGCCGGCATCGGCTGCCCCCGGGTCGTCGAGCTGGTAGCGGCGTGCCGCTGCCGTCGGCGCATCCGGGTCGACCTGACCCTTTGCTGCCAGCATCGCCAGCGTTTGAGTCGTGATCGACTCCGCATCCACCAGGAAGTGCCGGCGCAGCGCACCACGGGTGTCGGACATGCCCCAGCCGTCGGTGCCCAGGGAGATGAAGTCCGCGGACACGAACGGTCGGATCTGGTCCTGCACCGCGCGCATGTAGTCGCTGACCGCCACTACCGGGCCAGGTGCGTCCTGCAGCGCCTGGGTCACGTAGGGCACCCGCGCCTGCGCGCCCGGGTCCAGCAGGGCGTCGCGTTCGGCAGCCAGCGCATCCCGGCGCAACTGCGTCCACGAGGTGACCGACCACACATCGGCGACCACGCCCCAGTCCTCTTTGAGCAGTTCCTGAGCGCGCATCGCCCATGGCACCGCCACCCCGGAGGCCAGCAGTTGCGCGCGCGGCCCGTCACCTTCTCCGCGCGACCACAAGTGCATCCCCTTGAGGATCCCCTCGACGTCCACACCCTCCGGCTCGGCAGGCTGCACGACCGGCTCGTTGTAGACCGTGAGGTAGTAGAAGATGTCCTCGGAGTCCTCGCCGTACATACGGCGCAGACCGTCCTGGACGATGTGCCCGACCTCGAAGGCGAACGCCGGGTCGTAGGCGACCACCGCCGGGTTGCTCGACGCCAATAGGTGCGAGTGCCCGTCCTCGTGCTGAAGACCCTCACCGTTGAGGGTCGTACGACCAGCCGTCGCGCCGAGCAGGAAGCCACGAACCTTCTGGTCCATGCACGCCCACAACTGGTCGCCGGTGCGCTGGAAGCCGAACATGGAGTAGAAGATGTACACCGGGATCATCGGTTCGTCGTGGGTCGAATACGACGAACCGGCCGCTTGGAATGACGCGACCGACCCAGCCTCGTTGATGCCCTCGTGCAGGATCTGGCCGGTGACCGACTCCTTGTACGACAAGAAGAGTTCACGGTCCACCGCCTGGTACTGCTGACCCTTGGGGTTGTAGATCTTCTGGGTCGGGAACATCGCGTCCATCCCGAAGGTGCGAGCCTCGTCGGGGATGATCGGGACGAACCGCTTGCCGATCTCGGAATCCTTGATCAATTCCTTGAGCAGGCGCACGAAGGCCATCGTCGTGGCGACTTCCTGAGTCCCCGAACCGCGCTTGACCACCTCGTACGGCTTGTCACCGGGCAGGGTGAGTGGCCGGGAATTCTGTTGGCGGTAGGGCAAGGATCCGCCCAGTTCACGACGACGGTCGAGCATGTACTTGATGTGGGGGTGATCAGGTCCCGGGTGGTAGTACGGGGGGAGTTTTGCGTCGATCTGGTCGTCGGTGAACGGAATCTGCAGGCGGTCGCGGAAGGCCAGCAGATCCTCCAGCGTCAGCTTCTTCATCTGGTGGGTGGAGTTGCGCGACTCGAAGTGTGAGCCCAGCGTCCAGCCCTTCACCGTCTTGGCGAGGATCACCGTCGGCTGCCCCTTGTGCTCCATAGCCGCCTTGTACGCGGCGTAGAGCTTGAGATAGTCGTGGCCGCCGCGCTTGAGCTTCCAGATCCGGTCGTCGGAGTAGTCGGCTACCAGTGCGGCCAGTCGCGGGTCCTTGTTGAAGAAGTGCTCCCGGACGTAGGCACCGGACTCGCCCTTGAACGTCTGGTAGTCGCCGTCGAGGGTGTCGTTCATGGTCTGAACGAGGGCACCCTCGGTGTCCTGGGCCAGCAGCGGATCCCACTCGCGGCCCCACACCACCTTGATGACGTTCCAGCCGGCGCCGCGGAAGTACGACTCCAGTTCCTGGATGATCTTGCCGTTGCCGCGGACCGGGCCGTCGAGGCGCTGCAGGTTGCAGTTGATGACGAAGGTCAGGTTGTCCAGGCCCTCGCGGGCTGCCTCGCCCAGATGGCCCAGGGCCTCCGGCTCGTCGGTCTCACCGTCGCCGAGGAAGGCCCACACGTGCTGCCGTGAGGTGTCCTTGATCCCACGATTGTGCAGGTAGCGGTTGAAGCGGGCCTGGTAGATCGCGGCCTCGGGACCGAGTCCCATGGAGACGGTGGGGAACTGCCAGAAGTCGCTCATCAGCCGCGGGTGCGGGTAGCTGGGCAGACCACGGCCCAGACCGCCGTGGCTCAACTCCTGACGGAAGCCGTCCATCCGGTCCTCGGTGATCCGGCCCTCCAGGAACGCGCGGGCATAGATTCCCGTGCACGCGTGGCCCTGGTAGTAGATCTGATCGCCGCCGTCGACGCCCGGGCCGTTGAAGAAGTGGTTGAAACCGACTTCGTAGAGCGACGCGGATGACGCGTAGGAACTGATGTGCCCGCCGACGGCCACGCCTGGACGCTGCGCCCGGTGGACCATGATCGCCGCGTTCCAGCGGCAGTACGCCCGGATCCGGTGCTCGATCTCCTCGTCACCGGGGAACTCCGGCTCATCCTCGGGATGGATGGTGTTGATGTAGTCGGTCTGCCGAAGGTCAGAGATGCCGAGGTTGCGCTCGGAGGCCCTGCGCAACAGTTCGCGCACCAAGTGGCGCGCCCGGGTCGGCCCGGCTGCATCGATCGTCGCATCGAGGGATTCGATCCATTCCTGGCTCTCCTCAGGATCGGAGTCCACGTACTGGGTCGGAATGCCTTTCACGGTCCACCACCTTGTCTTCGCTCGCATCCGACAGTAGTCGCGCAATGGCCCTGAGGACAGTGCTGGCGACCTGGGAGTTGCAGTTGGCGGCTATTACCCGGGCCCGGCAGAGCGACGGGTATGGCCGCGTGGGACTCAGCGGCGGTTCGACTTCGGGGTGACCAGTCGGGTGCCCTGCCAACTGCGGCTCGCGCTGATGGTCCTGGTGGGTTGCAGCCCGGCGGTGGGCGCGGCTTCGCTGATCTCAGAGGGCTCGATGTGCCCGTCGCGTCCCGCTTTCGGGGTGAGCAGCCAGATCACCCCGTTATCGGCCAGCGGACCCAGCGCGTCCATGAGTCCGTCCACGAGGTCTCCGTCGTCGTCGCGCCACCACAACAGGATGGCCTCGACGATCTCGTCGCTGTCCTCGTCGAGCAACTCCTGGCCTATCGCGGCCACGAAGGCATCGCGGATGCTGTCGTCGCAATCGGAGTCGAGACCGATCTCCATCACGACTTGGCCATGGGTCAGTCCCAGCGGGAGTTGGTCGAAGGTCTGCGTACTCATGGGCGGCATGTCAATCTGCCGGCTACTTCGAACACAAGCCCAAGTCCACACAACTCGAGCCCGTCTTGCAAGTCGGTTCGGACAAATGGTGCGGTGAGATTCCCCACGCAGCGGTGAACGGCCTGCGGGAGCAGTCCCCGGACCTGGCGTGGAGCGGCGTTCTTGCGAATGCGCAAGGCTGCGATCGGGTTCACGATATGAGCACGGTGGTGCGTCGTCGCCAGGCCCGGACGGGGACGCATCACCGTCTGACTCCTCTGGGTACCCTGTACTGGGCCCGTAGCGCAGCTGGTAGCGCGCCCCGCTTACACCGGGAAGGTCGTCGGTTCGAGTCCGGCCGGGCCCACGTGCGGCTGGCTGATGTGGTGACCGAGCTCGAGCGGTGGTTTCCTCCGAATCTGGCCGAGCCGTGGGATTCGGTGGGTCTGACCTTCGGTGATCCGGATGCCGCGGTCGAGTCGGTTCTGCTGGCGGTCGATCCGACCGCGGGGATCGCGGCCGAGGCCATCGAGCGCCGGGTCGATCTGATCGTGACGCACCACCCCTTGTGGCTGTCCGGCGTGACGTCCCTGCGTGGTGCCAAGGGCCGTTTCGCACAGGACCTCATCCGGGCCGGCATCGCGCATTTCAACGCACACACCAACGCCGACCGTGCCAACCCGGGCGTGAACGACGC
>ERZ795053.4060-NODE-4060-length-16111-cov-41.437157_pt1 | contig 16111 bp, 25 predicted proteins | sample MGYA00375137_ERZ795053 | MGnify/ENA primary metagenome ERZ795053 (study PRJEB30182, sample SAMN05720284) | activated sludge metagenome | isolation source: Anaerobic digester | place: Hong Kong | collected 2014-12-17 ...
CCTGGCCAGCAGGCGGAGCGCCGGGCGCTGCCCGGTACGGCTTGATTTTTCGGGGAAGGCGGCGTATATTGACACCTCTTAATAAGAAAATATCATTTTTGATTTTAAAAAAAATATGTTTATCTTGCGTGAAAAAAATGGTTGCGATACTTTTCTGCGCTAGGGATTCCCTGTACAAATCTTTCCATAACGCGGATGTTTTCGATCTTGAAAGAAACGCCTTGTCCTTTTCTTTCAACATGCCAGTAGTCGCTCATCCGCCTTGTCGCTTATGGTCTCGAATGAGAAAATTTTCAAACGCGCCTGAAAGCGAAAAGGAATTAGCCTTTTTCGCGTTAAAAGCTGTGAGACAATGCGGTGGCGTTCTTGAACACCCCTATAAAAGCTTGTTTTGGAAATCGGCAAAACTTCCAATAGGCGGCGAAATAGACGATTTCGGGGGATTTTCAATTGACGTTGACCAGTTTTGGTGGGGGCATAAAGCAAGGAAAAGAACTTGGCTATATATTTCAGGCATTGAAAGAAAAAACTTACCCCCTTTTCCATTACGGTTCGATGCAGTAACGCATAAGGTAGGCGGTAGCAAAACAACGGGTTTCGGACTTAAAGAAATTTCAAAAAGAGAAAGGAATATTACGCCTTATCTTTTTTGCGAGTGGCTTTTGAGCCTGGCTATTATGTGCGGCCAAAAAAAATCTCAAAATAAATAATCTCAAATTTGGTTTTATAAAAAAAATAACCCATCTTTGTAATGTCATTATTGATAACACAAAAATTCGGGCATTGCTGCATATCCATTAAAAAAAGGCAAGCGGCCCGGTTTTTAAACCATAAAAACCATTAACCATGTACGTATTTTCTACCGGCAATATGCCCCGGCTTGTTTCTGAAGAACTCAAACCCCTTGTCGAAAACTGCGAAGCTTTCTTAAAGGAAAACGGGCCATTTCATGTTATCGTAGGCACCCCTTCCTATTCCACCGTTTCCCGCAACGTCCGAGATTACGGTTTTTACCATACTGTAATTTATTACGACGGGGCAATGATCCAGCACATTTCTTTTGTGAAAGTAGAAACCCTTTAGTGATGAGCGACAACAAAATTATCCTAACAGCGGCAGCAATCGTTTTCCTTATCCTGCTGCTTTGCCTTATATTTTTTCATGCCGGTTATGTAGCAGGATCCTGCAATAATGTCTACAAACGCCTTTGCGTGACGCGTTCCGGCAAAACCTCCAATATCCGCACATTGCGGAAGCTGTATTAATCCGTTACTTCCCATATTTTCTTCCGGGCTGCATATCCATTAAAAAAAGGCAAGCGGCCCGGTTTTTAAACCATAAAAACCATTAACCATGTACGTATTTTCTACCGGCAATATGCCCCGGCTTGTTTCTGAAGAACTCAAACCCCTTGTCGAAAACTGCGAAGCTTTCTTAAAGGAAAACGGGCCATTTCATGTTATCGTAGGCACCCCTTCCTATTCCACCGTTTCCCGCAACGTCCGAGATTACGGTTTTTACCATACTGTAATTTATTACGACGGGGCAATGATCCAGCACATTTCTTTTGTGAAAGTAGAAACCCTTTAGTGATGAGCGACAACAAAATTATCCTAACAGCGGCAGCAATCGTTTTCCTTATCCTGCTGCTTTGCCTTATATTTTTTCATGCCGGTTATGTAGCAGGCCAAAACCTTTGAAAATATGTACCAAAAAATGTCAACCAAATCATTGCAAAGTTTGCTAAACAAGCTGTATAAAAAAAGCGAGTCGGCAAACCTCGCCGAACTTGCAAAAATAGAAACAGCCATTGGCGCAATCCTTAACGAACTTTCTAAAAGGAATAATTGAAATGAAACGGGACAAACCAATAATTTCATTTTCATCTGACGAAGAACGCCGTTCGGCTATCTTTCTTGCTTTAGAAGCTTATCAAAAAGAGTTGAAGGAACTTGAACGCCTACGGAAAGAAGGCCTTACCGGCCTTGATTTACAGGTCAATAGGCTTAAAGCGGCAAAAAAAATATATCAGATCCTTAAAAACTAAAAACAAACCAACCCATGAAAAAAAAGACTTCTCTTCCTTCAGACAAAACCTTTTTTTCAGACTACATCTGGTTAGTCAGAACCCTTAACATAGCCGGTTACGGCGGCCAGGCCGTCAGCGCACTTACGGAAATAGGCGGCATTTACGTTGCTGCATTCATAAGCTTGTCTCCTATCCTGCCAGCATGGGCGGCTGTATATGTTTCGGCGGCAATCGCTGTCCTTGGTACTGCTATTATAGAAATAGGCCTTCGCCACTCAATCCCGCATTGCGTCGATTCAATCCTTTACGGCAGGTTTTCCGGCCTTCGTTTGGCCATTACGATATTTGTATGGTCGCTTTCTTTGGTTTTGCTGGCAGCGTCCGGATTGCTGTCTTTCAAAAACAGCACGTCGATAGTCAGCAACATGACCGAAGGCGAAAAAACAAAAGCCTATGCTGTAGCAGACAGCATAAAAGACGCTTCGCTGATAACCCTTGACAGCTTATACAATGAGGAATTGTCGGCCCTGGATTCGGTATATGCCCAAATCGTTTCCACTCAAAATTCTGCGCTCGAAATGCAGGTTAAATCCGCAGAGCAAAACCTGAAAAACTGGAAGAACAAGCAGTGGCGCGAAAAACAAAATTATGGTACGCAAATAGACGAGGCGCGGCTTTTGCTCTCTGAATCCCAGGCTGCCCTGATGGCTGCTGCTGCTGAATTGAACCGGGAAAAAGCAGATAAAGCGGCAACTATAAAATCAGGTTTCGAAGCAAAGCGGCAAAAAGTTTTGGCAGTACACGAAAAAAACATATCTGCCGCCAAGGCCGAGCAGTCTGAAAAAGTCAGCCAGTACGGCGGAGGCCTGGCATATTTCACTGTAATATGCCTTATGATCCTGATCACTTCAATAACAGTCAACCAGATAGTAAAAAAAGGCAGCGGCATAAAGGAAGACGTAGAAATCAGTCAATATGACCTGTTGCCGCACTGGATACCGGCGGCCTATTCTGCTTTGTCGCACCGGTTCAACTACCTTGTAATGTCAACCATATCTCGTTTCGACGAAAAAACGCCAGACCTGGAATTGCCGGGCAGCGTCCGCGAAGTATACGACCCGTCTGAAGTTACCGCTCAAAAAGCCCGACTGAAAATTGAAGGCGGCGAAGAAAGCGAGTATACCATACAGCGGCGGAGGATAAAACCCTTCGGACAGCCCGACAACCAAAAGCACGATAACGACCCGGAATTTTCCTATTATGAAGTAAACAAACGCCTACGCCAATATCAAAAACGACTTTCTTCCCTTCGCCAAAAAGCCGCTTCAATAGAAAAAAAGGGAGGCGTTGTCCCTGCCCGGACGACATCTGCCATTGAAAACAACGCCCAGTGGGTAAACCACTGGAAAGACTACAAACAAAGGCATTACGGCCAATAATTCGTGAAGCAATTGGTGAAGCAATTGGTGAATAAATTGGTGAAGCAATTGGTGAAGCAATTGGCGTGCCTTTTATTGCACACTAAAAATCATATCCATGAAAAACGAATCTTTGTTATCCTTTCTGGTTCGCATAAATACGGACAGGGAAAGGCTTATAACAGCTTTCCAAGACGGCAGCAATATCCAGTTGTGGACGGAGTACCCATTCAACGTCGGCAGGACTGTTCACCTGATGGATAAAAACCTAGGCATGAACGAAAAGGCCGGCAAAGTGTGGCGGATCAACAGGTTTTCACTTACTGGTTTTTCGGCAGACCGGATAACATGGGAGGAAAAAGAACAGCACTGGCACGAACGGCCAGGCAAAAAGCACCCTTACAAAAGCCCTGAAATTTCCTGGAAAGGCGGCGTATTAAATTTAGAAGAGGTGAGCGAGTTGTTGAACAATTCTTGCTATAAGCAGCTTCAACACGCTGACTTTGACCGTTTTTTCAGAAAGTATATATTTGGCCTTGTGCTGCAAAGCCAGGGCCAGGAAGAACTAAACGTGAAATCTTATTTGTGGGACTTTTTAAAATTTGACTAAAATTATGGATTACTCTAAAGCAACCATTTTAGAACTCGAAAACAGCATTATGAACTTACAGCAAATGATAAATGGGTGCCAGTACCCAAAAATGAAACCAGAGTATGAAAAAATGCTAAGGCAAGCGGAACAGGCTTTAGCTGTAGCAAAAGCAAAAGTGGTCAAAAAAATTAATTAATTTCAACAATTAAAAACAAAGAAAACCATGAGTACATTATTGAACCCGGACGGCGGCAAAGGAAAAACCAGGGAAAAGCCCGCAAACCCCTTTCAAATCTATGTTTCCTGGAAATCAACAAAAGGCGAGTGGCAGGTTTACGACCGGACAGCAGCGGAAGGCCAGCAAAAGAAAACGCTGAAAGGACAGCTTAACCTGATCGTTCTGGACTACCTGCAAACGATCAAAGGCGGCCGGATGGAAGAAAGCGAGGTTTTTTCCTACCCATGCTACAGGTATGTAGACGACATGGTTCAGATTTGGGAAAAAACCAGCGAAGGCACAAACCTGATTGCTGAAGGAAGGGTAAAGGACATCTATCCGACAGCCAAAAAAACGGCCAACGCCGCTAAATCCTGCCAGGCCTTTGTTTTTATCCCCAAAACCGGGCAACTGGCAGTGGTAGACTTTACCGGATATGCGCTTTCTCCTTTCTACGGATTGGACCAGAATTTTTCCGAAACACCCGGCATTTCCCTGGAAATCGACGCAAAGGCCGTAGACCCTCAGCCCAAATGGGGAGAACGCTTTGCCCCTATTGTAACTACCTGGGCCGGTTTTGATCCGGCTATGATAGAAGCGGCGATACAGGCAGCAAAAGAAGGCGGAGTACAAGAGTATATGAACTACCTGCTTGGCAAGGAAACCAAAAAAAACACGCAAACTCCTGAAAAAGAACAGGAAAAAAATTTCGATCCTTGGGGGTTAGTACATATATTGCGTTGATGCGTATCAAACAAACAGCCTAAAAACAGGGCAGGGGAGCAATAAAACTTCCCTGCCCTTAAATATCCCATGAAATGGCAAGGACAAAAAAATCTGAACTCCAGGCCAGATACAAAGATCTGGAAAGGCAGGCTAAAGAAGCCTACAAAAAAGAAAAAGGGCTAAAGATAGCCAGGGGTTTCTCTGAAACGAAAGCAGCAAAGAGGATTCAGCGGAACAAATACCGGGCAATAACCAGGTATAAGGACAGAAAACTAACTGAAAAAGTCGAAAAACAGGTTTTTTCAGTCCAGCCCGAAAAAATTTCCAGGTTCGACGTGATAGTCGACCAGGAATTTTATTTCAAAGAGATTTATTCGCCAACCGGAGATTCTTTTATCGTAAACCAATTCCGCCTGGCCGAAGCTGGCACGTCTAAGCCCGTGCGGGCAATCATTCAGGACGAAGATGGCAGCGTTACGGTATATCGAACACTGTTTGAGTTCGAACTGGCTATGTCCCGGCTGTATACCGAACTGAACAAAAGACAAACAGACGAATGGAAGGCAGCAAACAAAGCCTTTCGGAACAACCCGGCCAACAAAGGAAAAACCATGCCAAAAAGCGAGTTTATCCGGCTTGTTACGATCACAAGCGGGGAGACAAAAGACTATGAAATATTAACTTTGAAAGTCGAAAAGCCATGAAAAAACGCCAAACCTATATCCTGCCCTCATCCAGCAAAATAATAAAATCCCTTTCCCGAAAAGGCATTCCGTTTGAAATTGCTTTTACAAATTCCACTACAAACATAAAATGCGAAATCGGCGGCCATCCGGTCAAATACCTATGCAGCGAAAGAGGGTTAAGGCCGAGCCAATTAGGGTTTATCCAGAAAGTCAAAAGCCACGTTGAGAGCCTGGAAAAACCAAGAGTAAACGTCCCTATCAGCGACATTAAATATTTTCAGTACAACGATTTGCAGGAAGGGCTTTACGAACCAGTCAGCGAAATCGACGTAAACAAAGCCTATTGGGAATTGGCCAGGCGCTTAGGCTACCTCTCTGAAGATATATTTCAGGAAGGGCTACAAGTAGACAAGATGACCAGGCTAATTGCATGGGGAGCGATTGCGGCTACAAAACGTTCCTATTGGTGCGAAGGCGGCAAAAAAAAATACATAGGCGAAAAGTGCAACCACGTAACAAGGTCTTATTTTTTCGACGTTGCCGACGAGCTAGGAAAAATAATGGCTGAAACGTTGGACCGCCACAGAAAATCCATCTTTTTTTATTGGGTTGACGCTTTTTTTATCCGGGGAACGTCTGCCCCCGCGCTCGTTCAAAAAGAAATGGCAAAACAGGGCTTGCCCTGCAAGCACGTCCCATTGTGGCACATCCACGTAAAAGAAAGATCAAAATTCATGGACCTCATTACAGTAAAAGAAAAAGGAGGGAAGGAAAAGCCTTTCCACCGAAAAAAGGGCAACGAACAGGAAAGGATATTGATGCACTACAAGGATTATGTAAAAGCATTGGAAGAAACTGGTTTTCTCTGACAAAAAACCTTAACTTGCAAGCGTCAAACGAACATTATTTTCAGCTGTAGCATGGGATTATGATTTTTCAGCCCTGGCAAGCGCCGGGGCTTTTTTTTTCGTAAATTGCGCAAAAAAACAAATCCATGAAAGAACACGACGAAAACGAAGAGCAAAAGGGGTTGTCTATGCTGGAAATGATCCAGCAAAACGATTATGAAATACCCGAACCGGACAGCCTTCCAGACGACGAAATACCGGAAGCCGAAGGCCCCCCATCCGGCGGGGTAGGGGAGGGGATTTTTGGGCCGCCTGCCGCCAAGCGGCCCAGCGAAAAGAGCCAGAAGGCACGGGCCAAAATGGCCGTAGGTTCAATTGATATGTTCCTGGCCAAAACTTCAGCGGCAATTTCTGGCGGCCATTCGGCAGATTATAAGATGGAAGAGGACGAAAAAAAAGACTACACTCAATTAACACAAGACTTTTTTGACACTTTTGACGGAGACATCAACCCGCGCCTGATATGGTGGGCCACCACGGGAACCCTCATCCTTGCTACTTTGTACCGGGCCAGCGAGGACAAAAAAGCCAAAACCCAGGCTGAAGAGTACAAAAAAGCAAAAGAAAGGTATCAGCAGGCCATGGCCAGCCGGGCAGCCTACGACCCGGGCCAGGCGGCGGAAGCTTATCAGGCCATGAAAGAAAGCAAGCCGAAAGGCCCCCAGCGGGGAAGGTTTGAAATAGACGCGGACGGGCTTTATGAGTATGCCGCGTCCGGCAGTTACTTGAAAAAAGCCGACCGCAAAGAATTCCCGCCTCCTGACGTGAAAAAATTAATTGACGAAGGGAAAGAACTTAACCAGTCCGCAGGGGAAATAAACCGGCAAATCCGGGAGTACCTTTACGGGGAAACAAGCTAAAAATGGGGCATCGTTTTTTCAATATCATATCAGGGTTAGAGCAGTCCGGCAAATCTTATTATGCTGCAAAACTTGCTAAGCTATACCACCGGCGCGGAGGGATAGTCCTGGTCTACAACCCAGGCCGGCTGGAGGATTATAGCGATTATGAAGAAATCGAAATCGTTTCTACAGCCCAAACCGCAGCCTTGTTTGCAGGCAAGCGGGAAAGGAGCGCATATTTAAGGAACCCGGCTATTTTGTTTTTCAGGATGGGCGGTAAATATTACAAAATGCGCGACTTTGTAAAAACCCTGTCCGGCAAAAAGGCTTTTTCTATGCGCATCCCAAACCGGGACGACGAAAACAGGTTTTTCCAGGCGCTTAATTGGTATGCCTATAACACGCTGGTTTTGCTGGACGATTGCAGGCCTATTTTCCGTTCTGGCCTCCGGGACGGGCATATCCAGTTCCTTAACAGCAAAGCCCATGCCGGGAAAAAGGCCAGCGTTCCGGCCGCGAACGGGAACAGAGGGCTGGACGTAATAGCCATTTTTCACAATTTGGATAAGGTGAACGGGGAGCTTTTTGATTACGCAACACATATTACGCTGTTCGCGCAAAACCAGCTTCCTGACGCTAAAACCGTTGACAATTCAGAGTATTACGAAGAAGTGAGGAAAGCCTTTTTCGAACTGAAAAAGCTGCCTATGTATTCAGCCATTGAAATAGGGCTAAGGCGGCCTTATTACCTGAAAAAAACAATACTTCAACCTGAAACAATACAATCAATATGAACATTGAAATGAGCGAAGTCAAAAACAAGCTGGCCGAAGCGATAACCGCGCACCTGGAAAGCTTGCCAGGGTGCTTTTTCGAAATGAGCATCCAAGGCGAAGAGGTAGTTTGGGAAACGTGCAAAATCGAAGAAAACCAGAAAAAAACAGAAGAAAAAAACGACACTGAAAATTTTTTCAAAAAAAGTTTGTTGGCAATGGCAGACGGGATTTTTGAGCGTATGCAGATAAAAACAATCTTAAAAACAATGCCAAAAAACCAATTTTCAGAAATTGATTTTTCGATAAAGCAGAACATGAAAACCGAACAAAGCATAATATTTTCGCTCAAAAACAAGGGGCTGAAAATATACCTGTCGAAAAAAGGAAAATTTGAAAGAGAGTTGTTTTTTGACGACTTTTTTTGAATGTTTTTTTTCTGTTTTTTTTCTTGCCTTAATACCCGGATTCTTGTACGCCGTTGCGAAACCTATTGCGCAACGGCTTTTTTATTGCTACATTTGCAAACGACACATTAATTAATTAACGATTTTTCAATATGGGCGCAATTAACGATACTTTAGAGGTTTTGGGCGGAAAGGAATCCATGAAGATGGACCATACTTTTTTCATCCCCAACCAAACGCTTTTTGCCATCGGGGCAACAATCGTGTTGACTGCATTGATAACCCGCCTAGTAAAAAAGGCGTAAAAACCTGAAAAATGGACAAACCTAAAAGAGCGCATTACCAAGCGTCGGACGGGAGGGTATATCAATTGCCCGTTGCCGTCACCGCAGCCGGAGAACAAATCCCGGCACCGATCACCAATTCCCGGCCTATGGACGCAAGCCGCGTAGCCGCCGCCGGTTTTCCTATCATTTCACGAAACCAAGCAACGATGCAACAAAACCAGTTAGGCGGAGCTTTGCCCTTCGCCGTTGTACAAGACGAAAACGCATACGGCCGCCGGGGAGTGGCCAGGATGGAACGCCCAGCCCGAAACGCTCCGGTTCGCGAGCAGTGGACCATAACCATATCGAACGGCGAGGCCACCACAGAAGAGTTTCTTATCGGTGACAACACCGGCTTGCTCGCCGCTGCCCTTGGTATTCCTGCCCCCAAAGCAGGCGTGACGATCACCGGCACGTTTGGTGCGAACACCTACACGTTTTTCAGCGCCATCTCCGGGAAAAACCCGGTTGACCTTCATAGGTTGCACTTGGTCGGCAACACCACGGCAGGCGCAGCCAGCACTGCATTTTTCACGTCGGGGCTTTTGAAGGTTATGGACGCTTCCATAGCAAACAACACCAACGAAGCGAACATCATCCCTTTGGCTGACCTTGTACTGCCGGATACCTACCAAACCAATATCCGGGTTGACAACAATTTCCGGTTCATCATGGACGGGCTTTCGGCGCTTTACCTCCAAATCCCAGCAGCCGAAGCAGTAACCCTGACTTTCCGCGAGGTTTCGGCCGTAAACCGCGTTTACGCGATGGAAAAAGTTTCCCCTTCGTTTTACGGGGCGAACGTCTAACCGGCAGGGGAAAAGGACAGCCTTTCCCCTTTCCCATTTTTTAACCTTTCAATATTATTGATATGAGTTTTTGGGACCAAATAGGCGGTTTCGGTTCGGACATCCTCGATACGGCGGGCGACCTGGTTACAAATTGGGGCGATTCATACGAGAACAAAAACCTGGCCATTCAGCAAAACATACAAACCGCACAAGCCAAAGTGGAACTGGCCAAAGCTGCTTTTTTCAGAGAGCAGGCCCGCCGGGACGAAATGCAGAAAACAATACAGGCTGTGGTTTATTCAGCCCTTTTTATGGGGGGCCTATACCTATTGTTCACTATGCTGAAAGGCATGAAAAAGTAAAGCCATGTTCGGACAAGCACTGTTGCAATCCTTTATAGGTTCAACTACCGGCGCAAACGACGTAGTGCTGGATTCGGTAGACCTGGAAAGCTTGCAGCCGGAGCAGGAAAAACAGGACTTTACGCCTGTTTACGTGTTGGGCGCAATCGCTATCCTTGTCATTGCCGTGTTGGCCCTGAAAAAATAATTTGCGATGAAAGAACGAGACATATTGTTGATTTCTCTTTTGCTGGGCGCAGTGGTTTTAATTGCATTTCTTTTAAGGAAAAGCAGCGTGGCCACGGTGAAAGAATCTACTATCCTTGACCTTGGAGGCGCAGCCGGTCCTCCGCCTGCCGACACGTCTCCCCAGCCTGATCCTTCGCAGCCTATCGTTTTATACGACACAGAAACCGGCGAAGGTGGGGCGGCCGTCCAACAAAGGATTAAAACCATCTGGCAAAACGCAGCAGCCCGTAATGACCTTGTAAATTCTTCCGGCCTGTTAAACCGCGTTTATCAGGGCTTGCAATACCCCGCAGGCATAAAAAACGCAATGGCGGGAGTATTCGGTTCGTCGTCGGCTATCCCCATTATACCGGACAGCTTGGACACGTCATACTCTCAAAGGCTCCAAGAATGGAAAGACGTTACCGACTTCGAGGCGATAACCAGTACCTCAGGGATTGACCAGGCTTTTTCAACCTGGAAAAATGCCTTTAACCTGGTTTCTCAAGGCTTGGACTTTTGGCCGCCTAATATTTCCGTGTTGATCGAGGCAAAAGAATTTGGAGACATCAACCGGGGCGACCGCAACCGTTCGGAACGCTACCAAGCATTCACCAACGACATGCGAAAGGTTGGGGAAAACCTTGCCTTGGCTAACTCGAAAATGGGCGAAATAGTCCGCGACCGGGCAATAGCTGACCTCCGGGCAGCCGGGTGGAACTTTATTGGTTATGACGCAGTAGGCCAGGGAACCGGCCCCGGATAATTTCACGAATATGAAAAACTATTTTGCAATCGGAGCAGGCGCTTTAGGGGCAATGGTTTTGCTGGCCTATCTGGCAGGCCGCACAAAAGGGAAAGCCAAAGGCTATACCCGCGCGCCTATTGACCAGAGCCAGGTAACGCCGGGGTTCGATGCTTTCCCTGTAGCTCAATCCGTGGCTAACGCTTTCCAGGGTTGGGATTTTTGGAGCGCATCCAGGCGCGAGGTTTTGAACGACCTTTGGCGTTTGACCGACGCGGAATTGTCTTTGGTATACAACACATATCAGGAAAGCTTTGCAACGGGCAGCAGCACCATGAAAACCGACATCAAAAACGATTGGGTGTTCGGAGAAGAAAAGGACCGCGTAATTAACCGCCTAACTCAATTAGGTTTGCCATGAAAAAGAGCGAAAAAAACCTATTGTTGATAGCTGCAATCCTTATTGGGCTTGCTTATCTGATATACCAAAATTTCGAAAACCAGCCTGAAAAGGCAGACAAAAATTAATATCAATGAAAAAATTAACGGAGAAACAAATGTTTTGGGCAGGCGGTGTTTTGCTGCTTGTTATTGCAGTAGCAATTTTTTGGGGCGACATCAAACGCCTCATTTCAAAAGCCAAATACAAAGCAATGGCCCCGGACCCGGCAAAGCTCGACAAAACAAAATTGCTGGGAATAGGCGACAAAGGCCCGGAAGTGGCCTACCTGCAAAACCTGATTCAGCGGGACGGCGGCGACCTTGGCCGTTGGGGAATCGACGGCATTTTCGGCCCGCAAACTTTGTCGGCCCTGATGGAAGTAAAAGGCGTGGACGAAATCTCGATTGCGACGTATGAAATGCAGAGCCGGATAGAGGCCACAAGCCAAAACACAGGGGTTTTAGGAAACAGCATGAATTAACTTTAGTACTGTTAGTTTCAATCCACTATCCTATTTCATTGCCCCGTTCTCCCCGGACGGGGCATTTTTAAAATTAACTTTGATGAAAAATATCCTGTTTTTTTTCGCTTTCTTTTTGCCTGTTTTTTTGTTTTCGCAAAACCAAGGCCAGGTACCTGTAGGCGGTTTGAGCTATGCGCCTGATTCGAATTATGTTATTTACTCGCAGTTCTACAAGGGGAGGAACGGGGTTGCGATGTGGGTGAACAAAGATAGTATAGATTTTGTGCCTTTATTCGACCCTACAAAATTAGTTTATGCGGGGCAAGACGGAAAATTGACCGATAATTCTCCAATGATATACGCGGATGAGCCTTTTCAATTCTCAACTAGAAAAACATTTCAAACGGATAGAGTTTATGTTTCTTCAGCAAATAGTAACCCTATTTATAGGGCGCACAAATTAGCCGGAGGATTTAACCCTACTTATACATGGGAACATGAGAATTTAAGGTCATGGTTAGTAGATATGCCTATTTCTGGCCATTCTACAAATGGCCTTTCTTTTAGATGGTATCCTTTAGGCTCGCTTTCAGGAGGTAATTTTTCGCCTAATTACACATTCTTATCTTTGGTGCCTGACGGAACAGCAGGCGATGGAACAATAGAATTATGGAAAAATATTACATTGTACGCCTATGGAAATGCAAGGGACGATTCAGGCAGCTTTTCGCCTGATAACTTTCTTTATTCTTCTTCTTCTTCAATGAAAAGGGCGCCTTTTAGTTCTGGTATTGTAACAAATCCAGCAACTTTAACCAATTCATCAATACAAACAGCACTTAATTCTATTTATTCTGCCGCAACAACAGGAGTTAACTTTTACAATTCTGATGGGTCTTTGTCCGCAAATCGAACAGTAACAGGCGCAAGCAATAACCTTGCTTTTACAGGTATGGGCAATATTACTGCTACAGGATCAGGGAGCGCAACCTACCGTTTTAACCTTTACCCACATTCTAGCTTACCATCTTTGTTGGAGCAAACCAGCGCAGGCGATACGGCAAATGTTCAATTGCAAGCTAGTTTAGGAAGGGCAACCGTCCGGGCAACTGAAGATATATATTTGCAAGCCGCCACGGCTGTCTACGCCGAACCTTTGGAGGGCAGCAGCACAGGGATTGTAAGCGCAAGGCCAGACGGGGAACTGATACGCAGGGAAGAAGCGTTTTTTAATGCCTCTTTTGTCTCGCACTCGTTTACAGTTGCCGTTTCTCCTACTGTTTTGTCGGCCACGTTTACCGACAACATAAGCCCAGGTTTTACGGTTTCGGGCGATTCAATAATTTATGCTGGCATAGATACGGCATATTTTAGCATAGGGTTTTTTACTGAAAATGAGTTTTTGGAAAGCGCTATCGGGACTTATTCTTTATCCCTATACTTATACAAAAATGGGATACAAATTACCCCTTCAAAAACAGACCATCTAGTTTATTATACAGCCTTAGAAACCGAACCAGTACAAACAATAGCAAAAGAGGTATTTATACAGCTGATGACAGGCGACGTACTTAAAGTAAGGCAAAGCGGGACAGCCGGAATAGGCGCAGAATTACACAATTTTTCATTTACAGGGCAAAAATTAAATTAAATATGAAGTGGGTTTTAATTCTATCGTTTTTGCCATTCCTGGCAACCGGGCAAAAAATTGATTATTCGCTGGAAAGGGTAGCTCATACTGCTGCTATCCAGTTCGGCGGAGGGATTTTCAATGGGGTAGGGCAGACCCTGTCGTTCGGGTATAACGGCAGCGTTTTTCCGCAATCCTACAATGAAAAATTCTTGTGGGGAGGCAGGCAATATTGGGACGCCCAAATATCCTGGAAAAACAAGTATGAAAATTGGCCTATCGACCGTTCAGAGCGTTTCCCGCTGTCAACTTCGGCCCTAGTGTGGGCCACTGACGGTTGGCACCTTATGAATACCCTGGAGAGGACAGCTCACCGGGCAACGATTATTACCTATATCCAGCCGCAAGGGCCGGGAAAAGGCTGGAAAAAACTGGCAGACGTGGCTCTGATGACAATAAGCTATTCGGCAGGAGTAGTTGTAGGCCGTAACATCACAAAACGATAATATTATGTTTACTCAAAATGAAGAGTTTTTGGAAGCGATAGGAAATACCGTTGAACAAGGCCTTGTGTCTTTTGCTGACGGTTTTCAGCTTGCGAAAGACGCGCCGGATTTTTTCGACGAACTGTTTACGGACTGGCCCCGAGCCATACGGGATTTGGCGAAAAACTTCGCTGAAGAACTAGCAAACGTCCAGCCGGAAGAGATCGACGCGGCTGTAAACGCACAAACAGAAAAATGGGTTCGCGCCGGTATGGATCCGGCGGTAGCCTACCTTATCGGCTCCGGGCTGAAAACAGTTTACGCTGGATTGGCGCTAGGCGCCAGGAAGAAAAGGGAGAATTTGGTTCTTAGGGGTTAGGTGTTTTTTCCTCTCAATTGGTTTTTATTGCCCTGCCGCAACCCCGGCAGGGTTTTTTTGTGCGCATGAAAAAGGGCCGCCATTTGGCAGCCCGTCCTAATTCATAAAATTGTGAGAAAACCCTATGTAACCTAATTTTAATTGTCTGCAAAATTGGGGTTGTAAGGGGATGAATAGTCAACTATGTAGTTTCCAGGCAGGAAAGCGAAAGGAATCGCTTTTGCATATCCTTTCAGGCCCGTTTGTTCCCGGTAGTAAGACATATTGTTATTTGCCCCCGGGCAGGCCGTTGACGCTCCCGGATATTCCCCATGGCCGACCAGCCTGTAAATTCCAGGGTATTGTTTTTTAAGCTTCCGTATGAGGCTAACCGTTGCTTTTACTTGTTTGTCGGTTGGTTTTGTCAATTCATAATTGCCAACCATTGATATTCCGATAGCGACCGTGTTATTATATCCGTTATGGTAAGTCCTTGATTCTATAGGGTTGGTTTGCAAAACTTCGCCTGATTCGTAGATCAGGAAATGATAGGCAATGCCAGGCCAACGCCTTTGGTTGATGTGCAGGTTAGCCAGCCTTTCAGGGGTCCAGTCCGGGCCGGACGCGGTGTGGTGTAGCGTTATGTCAGTAATGCCGCCAGTAGTGCGGTTTTGCCAACGTCCGTTTGTCGGCAGGCTGTTAGACACGTCTTTTACCCGAAGGCCCAAGGACGTAATTTTTTTGATGATCAGCAGCACGGCAGCAGCAGCGCCAAGACCGAAAAAAAAGTCTTTGTTTTTCATTAAAATGGTATTTCGGAATAGTCGATTTTTTCGATTTGTTTTTCAGACATGGTAGGCGCTTGTTTTATCCTTTCTTCCAGTTCTTCAGGCTTATACAAATCCTTTCGGTTGTAAAAAGAGTAATTCGAAGGGCTGTTGTCGCGGGGTTTGAGCTTTTGTATGAAATGATATTCAGCGTCTAATATCTGGTTTGGGGAAGCGTAGGGCATAATGACAGCTTTGACTCTGTAGTTTTTTTCCGAAGCGTCATAATGTAACCGGCCCCGGTTCCCGTCGTTCCACTCCTGAAATTTTCGAAGAATGGTTTTATACAAATCGCTGTTAGACGAGCCGACATATACTAGCTTTTTTCCTTCGTATAATTTGTACGTACCGCGTTTTCCTTGCAGCCGCCGGAACGCTTCAGAGGTTTTGCCGTACCTCGAATTGTTGAGGCCCGGAGGAATGGAATAGATTGTAATGAAACCTGTTTTTGTCCATTGTTTTTTCATGAGTAGGATTTTTAAGGAAAAAACGCGGCCGCCTGAAACCCGTTTGCCACGGCGGCCGCCACACAAACAATACTATGAGATTTTAAGGGCAGGGACAAAGGCAAAAACGCCTTTTTGTTTGCCTGCCTTTAAGGCTTTTGCCGCCAAATCAGGCGAGTCAAAAAGTTCGCTTCCGACAGGGTAAAGGTTGCCGTTTGATACGCGGAAAACGAGACAAGGAGAAACAGCATTTCTTTCTTTTGCCGTGCTGTCGGTTTTTGTAGGCGCGTCTTTAGGCGCGCTTGTTTTTTCCGTTGACATAATGAAGAGGTTTTATTAAGTGACAATAATAATAATACACAATATACGCCACTCCCCCCGAAAAATCAAGCCGTACCGGGCAGCGCCCGGCGCTCCGCCTGCTGGCCAGG
>ERZ795053.4061-NODE-4061-length-16111-cov-4.580904_pt1 | contig 16111 bp, 10 predicted proteins | sample MGYA00375137_ERZ795053 | MGnify/ENA primary metagenome ERZ795053 (study PRJEB30182, sample SAMN05720284) | activated sludge metagenome | isolation source: Anaerobic digester | place: Hong Kong | collected 2014-12-17 ...
TCGTTCCCGGCGCGGCGCAGCCCGTGACCAGCGGAGCGCTGAGCAAGGTCAGTCCAGGGTCCGTCGCGACGGCCTGCAGGGTGCTCGTCGCGCTGGCGGCGGATATGCAGCCGGAGTCGATGACGCAGTGGTATTCGCCGGCATCCGCCGCGCTTACCGGGTCAATCGTCAGCGACGCCGTGGCGGACCCGGTCACGTTGCCGCCGTCCACCAATGCGATGCCGTCGCGATACCAGGCGAATCCCGTCGCCGCTGGTGCTTCGACCATCAGCATCGCCGCGTCGCCGAGACAGGCGTACTGATCTTCGGGACCCTCGATGAGTTCCGCCAGCGCTGCCGAGTCGCACGTGTCGGGCGTGTCGTTTGCGTCACAGTCTGGGGCCGTGCCGGCATCCAGCTCGCAGTCGTCCGGAACGCCGGAAGCGTCGCAGTCCGGCACCATTCCGGACTGGATCGCGCAGCCGTCGGGTATGCCGTCAGGCTCGCAGTCGCGTGCGAGCCCGTCCGAGATGTCGCAGGCGTCGGCCTGCCCGTTGGCGTTGCAGTCGGGCAGACTGCCGGCGGCCAGTTCCACGCTGTCGATCACGCCGTTGCTGTTGCAATCGCGCTGGTACTCGAAGGGTCCGAGGTCCACGCGGGCCCGTTCGCCCATGCCGGTGTCCGGCGTGGCTGGATCGTCCACGAACCGTGCGGCGCCATCGAAATCGGTCGTCGGAAGCGACTGGAAGCCGCCGGTCTGGGGGTCAAGATCGAAATCGCTGTTTCCCGCGTCGATGCATGGCGCCCCTGCAGCCAGCCGGAAATTGTCGTCGTCCGTACCATAGGCTCCGTCGGGTCCGCGACCGACGAGAAAGCCGGGGACGACGTCGATGATCCCTTCGCCCAGGGGGTCTGCCGGTTGTGGACGGTGGTCGTAGCCCTCCACGTTGGAGTACTCGAGAGTCAGCGCACTGGCTGATTCGCGAATCTGTGCCGCGAAGGAATGCGGTGGATCCGCCAAGTCCGCGTTGTCCCAGAGTATGCAGTTGGACATGCTCAGGGTGCTGTCGGGACTATAGTAAACTCCGCCCGAGCGGTACTCGGTGCGGTTTCCGACCAGCGTGCTGTTGGCGATGACGATCGACGACGATACGTATAATGCGATGCCACCACCCGCCGAGTTGTTGTGCGCCATGGCTCGGTTGCCGGCGAAGATCGAGTTCACGACCCTGCCCTGCGTGCTATAGAAGTATGCGCCGCCTCCCAGCAGGTCGGCGCGGTTGCCCCGAAACTCGGTGCCGATGATGAGCGGGTTGGAGTCGAACACGGACATGCCGCCGCCGACGACCGACGCCGTGTTGCCTGCAAACCGGCAGCGGGAGACGGTCGGCGCGTCGGACTCGACCAGCAGCCCGCCTCCGCCGTAGAACGATCCCGCGCACGTGTTGCCGGTGAATTCGGCACCCTCCAGCGTCAGATCGCTTGCCCCGAAGTACGCGCCGCCGCCGCCTTCGGTCGCCATGTTGTCCGTGAACGTGCAGTCCTCGATCGGCCCGCTGCCGAAAAACACGAACATCCCGCCGCCCCACGCCGCCCGGTTGCCGACGAATGCGCACCGGCGCACGGTGGGATTGCCCGACTCGAAGAGCATGCCCGCACCCCAGCCGTCGATGTCGACGGCGTACCCTGCGGTCACCGTGAGACCGTCGATGATCGTGTCGGCGGTCAGTGCCGGCCCCGTGACGACGTTGTAGACGTTGTCCGTGATCAGGGAGGGGGCGCCGATCTCGCCGCTCAGTACCGTCCGGTTGAGCGCCGGGTCGCGTTCGTCGCGGGCCTGCTCCGTGCCCGCGAATCCACCGTACACGTCGACACCGGCCACAAGTTCGAACGTGGCTGACCGCGGATCCGACTCCAGCGCCGCCGCGCGGGGCACGTACGTTCCCGCGGCGATCCAGATTTCCTGCACGACGCCCGTCTCCGCCGCCTCCGCCAGCGCCTCCTGCAGATCGGTGAATGCGTCTGCCCAGGTGAGCCCCGTTTGCGCTCCCTCCGCCGCGACGTTGACGCGGAGGATCTGGCATTCGTCGGGCGTTCCGTTCTCGTCATTGTCGAGGCTCGTGCCCGCAGCCAGGTCGCAATCGTCGGGATGCCCGTTGCGGTTGCAGTCGGGATCGCACTCGTCGGGTACGGAGTTGCCGTTGCAGTCCGCGTAGGATTCGCAGTCGTCCGGCGTGCCGTTGGTGTTGCAGTCGTTGCTGGGTGCTCCGCCGCAACTGCCGCATTCGAACAGTGTCACCCACTCCACGCAGATCGAGTCCCAATCAAACTCGCAACAGAAGCTGTCGATCGCGCAGACGCAGGCCTCGACCTCCGGGTCGCTGCAGCCCGCGCCGTGTCCGGTCGTGCAGCACGTGCCCGCGCTCTGGCCGTTGTCCACCTCGCACTCGTCGGGGATGGCGTTGGCGTTGCAGTCCTCGACCAGCGGGCAGGCGCCGCAGGTGCCGTCCTCGACGAGCGCCGTGCACGACCGATCCCAGTTGACATTGCAGCAGTACGCGTCGTGGGCGCATACGCAGGCTTCGATCTCCGGACGGTTGCACCCGGGGCCGTGCTGCGTGCTGCAGCAGTCGTGCACCGTCGCGATCTCGCACTCGTCCGGGATCCCGTTGGCGTTGCATCCGCCCTCGCATTCGTCGGGCACGTTGTTGGCGTTGCAGTCCGCGCTGGTACCGGCGGCCACGTCGCAAATGTCCGGCACGCCGTTGTTGTTGCAGCCTCCCTCGCATTCGTCCGGTACGCCGTTCTGGTCGCAATCGGCGCTCGTGCCCGCAAGTATGTCGCACGCATCCGGCACGCCATTCTGGTTGCATCCGCCCTGGCATTCGTCGGGAACGTCGTCGTCGTTGCAGTCCGCGCTCGAACCCGCCGCGATGTCGCAGTCGTCGGGCACACCGTTCGCGTTGCAGTCCTCCTGGCACTCGTCCGGAATCGTATCGAGGTTGCAGTCAAGCGAGATCGGGCACACGCCGCACGCGAGCGGCTCAACCGCCTGGGCGCACAACCGGTCCCACTCGACGGCGCAGCAGTACGGATCGACCGCGCAGACGCACTGCTCGATCGGGCTGAGCGAACAGCCGGCGCCGTGGAGGTCGTCGCAGCAGTCGTGCAGGTCGCATTCATCGGGCACGCCGTTGCGGTTGCAGTCCAGGCTGGTGCCCGCGGCGATGTCGCACGAATCGGCGATGCCGTCGCCGTTGCAGTCGGGCTCGCACTCGTCGGGAACACCGTTACCCGTGCAGTCGAGGCTCGAGCCGGCGGCGATGTCGCAGATGTCCTGCACGCCGTTGGACTGGCAGTCGGCGGTCGACTCGCACTCGTCCGGCAACAGGTTGTCGTTGCAGTCCCGGCTGGTTCCGGCGGCGATGTCGATTTCGTCGTCCACGTTGTTCAGGTTGCAGTCGCCCACGCTGATCTCGGCGATGTGCGTGCCCCAGATATCCTCGGCGTGCGCGTACTCCTGGATCGTCCACATCGTCAGGTCATCCGCCGGATCGAGCGTGGTGAGGCTGTAGTCGCCCCAGCGGTTCCGCCCGAAGCCGTCAATGTTGTTCTGCGGTGCGGCGCCGGCGCGGTATTGCACCGGGGGAGCCATGGTTCCGGGCGGATCCGCGGCGCGCCGGCCGGTGTAGTACGCGCCGGCGTATTGGCCGCTGTGCGCGCCGGAAAAGCCCATCACGGCGTGTCCGACCGCGTTCACCGTGATGGACGGAAAAAAGTAGTTCAACACCGGATCGCTGACAGTGCCCTGCTGGATCACGGTCATCGCGGCGGGGTCAAGTTCGTACCACCGGCAGCCCGCCCGGCCGCTGGAGTCGATCGTGTGCGCGGTCCAGATCGACCCGTCGCGGTACACGGCGTTCATCAGGCGACTGCCCACCGAGTCTAGAGGCACGACGCTGCCCAACGCGGGTACATCCGCCGGCTCACTGCTTGCCGCCACCGAGATGTTGCCAAGACCCTCGAGCGTCGGCGCATCGCCCGGCCCGACGATCCGTCGGACGCGCACGATCCCGCTGGATGGCGCGGAAACAAAATACTCCGCGCCGGGGTCGCCGTAGGTGATGACCGGTTGAATCGCCCCTTCGAACGGCAGCCCGCGGAACGCTGTCACAGTTCCCAGTTCGGGCTCGGGCGCAATCAGCGGCGCCTTGTCGATCGCGAAGATGCTCATGCCGCCGCAGCCCACCATGTAGGCGGACGTGTAGATGCCCAAGTTGTTGACGCCCAGCGTTGGGTAGTCGGGCGAACACCCGGTGTCACTGCCGGACGATACGATGAAATCCGTCTTGAACCATGCGCCCGTGGGATCGTCGGTCAGGGATACGGCGAGGAAGATGCGCGCATCGAAGTCCGTGATCAGCGTGACCCAGCGCCTGCTGTCCGGGTCGAAGAGCACGCGCGGATCCCCGGACGAGCCCGGGTGGAAGTTGCTGAGCGTCACATTGATCAGGTTTTGGCCGGTCGCCTTGTCGTAGACGGCGAAGTTGCGGTTGACGATTTCCAAGAAGTGGTTCGGCCCGATAGCGCCGCAGGTGTCCGGCGGGTACGAAAACGACCCGGCATCACCGCGGATCACCCCCTGGAAGTCGAAGAGCAGCCTGGGGGGCACGCTCTCGAGGCGGCTGCCGGCGAACGGGTCCTCCGCCGTGGCGCGGTCTTCGCCGTATCCCGGCGGCACGCGCGGCGGCGGCAAGGCCTCGCCCGCGGCGTATTCGCCTTCGCCCTCCTCCCACACGAGCCCGCCGTACGCGCCGCCGGTCAGCTTCGCGCGATAGGGCAGATCCTCGAAGGACAGCACGACGGGCGTCTCGCCCGCCGGGCGGTACACCAGGTCGTCGAGCTTGTACCACCCTGCGCCCCGGACCGCCGGCTGTGCCTCCAGCACCAGGCGGTCGATGCCCTGCAACCCCAGCGCCATCCACCGGAAGCGCGTACCGATATCCTCAAACCAGTCCGTACGCGCGACTTCCGCGCCATCGCGATAGCCGATCGCCCGCACCCCGCGCGCCCATACCTCCGGCCCGCCCTGTCCGGCGATAAAGACCCCCATGACGTCAACCGCCGCCGGAAAGCGGATGCCCATGCTGGGATCACCCCATTTGTTGACGATGTACTTGTCCCCGGTATGCGCCGTGCCCGTCGCCCCGCGCGACGGCACCGCCCACTCCCCGCGATGGTTCACGGCATGCGCCGGCGCTTCGGCCGGCTGCGCCGCTTCGCGGGCCAGCACGATGTCCATCGTCTCGACCACGCCCGGTGCGGATGCGTCCGGCGCGAGCCGTTCGGCCACAACATCCGCACCTGCGGACGCGACGGCGATGGCCAGGACAGAGATTGCAATGCAGGAAAGACGCGTCAGCCGGTCGAGGAACATGTTGATTCTCCAGTGCGGCAGGCGGCGCGACGTCCGGGTGGGAAATGCGTGGGCCCGGCACGCCACGAAGTGGAAATCCGACACCGCGATTCTACTCTTTCAATGCGCGCCGCGCCAAGAATCGATCGCTCGACGACAGAACCGCACAATTGGTGAAATTCACACCCGCCGCCAGGTCCACTCCAGGGACCTCCCAAGCCCTGCTCCCGTCGTAACTTCGCGATTTGCACCCCTTTGACCGCGCACCGATTCCTCCCGACAATGCCCCGCACAACAACCATCGAGGTGACCCATGCCCACGCAGGCGGCTCTTTACGACATTTCCCCACCGATCTCCGAGGCCCTTGCCGTCTATCCCGGCGATACCCCGCCCACTCGCGAGATCATCTGCCGCATCGACCGCGGCGACCCCGTCAACCTCTCCGCCCTCCACGCCACCGTCCATCTCGGCGCGCACGCCGACGCACCCCGCCATTACAGCCAGGATGCTCCGGGGATGGATGCCTGCGACCTCGACCGCTACCTGGGCCGCTGTCAGGTCGTGCGCGTCGCCGCCCATCCGCGGCAACTGCTCACGCCGGCGGATGTGCCCGCCCCCATCACCGCTCCGCGCGTCCTCCTCGCGACCGGTACCTATCCCGATCCCACCCGCTTCACCGAGGACTACGCCGGCCTCACTCCGGAACTGATCGATCACCTGCAGGCCGCCGGGGTCATCCTCGTCGGCGTCGACACGCCCAGCGTGGACGCCTTCAACACCGAGGGGCTGCCCGCGCACCACGCCTGCCTGCGAACCGACATCCACATCCTCGAAGGCCTCATGCTCTCCGACGTGCCGCCCGGCGAATACGAACTGATCGCCCTGCCCCTGCGCCTCGTGGACTGTGACGGCAGCCCCGTCCGCGCCGTCCTCCGCACACTGCCCACCCGCCCCTGAACCCCCCGGCCCTCAATCCCTCAATCCCTCAATCCCTTAATCCCTCAATCCCTTCCGCTATAATCCCCTCCATGACCCACTACACCCAACCCGACTTCTTCGCGCTCGACGAGCTCTTCGACGACGACCAGCGCCTCATCCGCCAGACCGTGCGCCGCTTCGTGGATGACCGCGTCATGCCCGGCATCGCCCAGCACGCCCGCGCGGGCACGTTTCCCCTGGACATCGTGCCCGAGATGGGGCGGCTGGGGATGTTCGGGGCGAACCTCGAGGGGCATGGCTGTGCCGACCTCGGTGCGATCGCCTACGGCCTGATCAACCAGGAACTCGAGCGGGGCGACAGCGGGGTGCGCAGCTTCGTTTCGGTGCAGAGCAGCCTGTGCATGTGGCCGATCCACACTTTTGGTACGGAGGAGCAGAAGGAGCGTTGGCTGCCCGCGATGGCCCGCGGCGAGAAGGTCGGGTGCTTTGGCCTCACCGAGGCGGAGAGCGGCTCCGATCCCGGCAGCATGAAGACAACGGCGCGGCGCGACGGCGGCGACTACGTGCTGAACGGCGCCAAAATGTGGATCACCAACGGCTCGATCGCGGACGTCGCGATCGTGTGGGCAAAGCTCGACGGTGCGGTCCGCGGCTTTCTGGTGGAGAAGGGCATGCGCGGCTTTTCCGCGCCGCAGATTCACAACAAGTTCTCGCTGCGCGCATCGGTCACGTCGGAGCTGGTCTTCGAGGACGTGCGCGTGCCGCTGGAGAACCTGTTGCCCGGCTCCGAGATCGGCTTGCGCGCCGCGCTCGAGTGCCTCAACCAGGCCCGCTACAGCATCGTCTGGGGTGCGGTGGGGGCGGCGTCGGCCTGTTACGACGAGGCCCTGCGCTACGCCCGCGAGCGGCGGCAGTTCGACCGCCCGATCGCGCGATTCCAGCTCGTGCAGCAGAAGCTCGTCTGGATGATTACGGAGATCACCAAGGCCCAGCTACTCGCTTTCCGCCTCGGCCGGCTCAAGGAGTCCGGCAAAGCGAAGCACTACCACGTCTCCATGGGCAAGCTGAACAACGTATCCGTGGCCCTGAAGTGCGCCCGCCTTGCCCGCGAGATCCTCGGTGCAGCCGGCATCATCGACGACTACCAGTGCAGCCGCCACCTGTGCAACCTCGAGAGCGTCTACACCTACGAGGGCACGCACGACATCCACACCCTGGTGGTCGGGGAAGCCGTCACCGGCGAACGGGCGCTGTACTGAGGTCGGCTTGTCGCGATCTTGGTGATTCGCAATCAGCACCAAGCTCGGTCGTCCCACTGGCTTGGTTCGCGAAACGCGATACAATTAACCGAGTGCGGTTCGGGCCGCCCACCGAGTTGTTCCCGCTTAAGGTTCCTTGGCTAGGAGGTTGCACTGATGAAATTACCTGCCCTGGTTGCTGCCGGTGCGCTGGTGATGGCAGCCGTCGCCGTTGCCGGGCCCACGACGCACCTTTATGACGACGGCGTGTCAAACGTGCTCCTCGGGCCGCCGGATTCGTTTTCGATCTACGGCGACATCGACATGCTCTGGGGCAACTACTTCTTTGCGGCGGCACCGGCGGAGGAGATCGACCACGTCCAGTTCGGCCTCGGCGATCTGTCCCCGGGCGGCATGGTCTCCGTCTGGATCTTCGACGATCCCGACGACGACGCCGATCCGACCAATGCGACGCCGATCTTCAACACGACGACACCAGCGGCCAATCTCGGATTTGCGTTCAACGAACTCGACATTCCGCCTACCCGCGTTGAGGGCGGCTTCTTCGTCGCCGTTGGCCACCTCGCCGAACTCACCACCGATAGCGGTGGCGATCCCGATTTCCCGGCGCCCGCCCGCTTCGATCCCGATGGCCGCGCCGATCGCTCCTGGTTCTTCTACGACAACGACATCCCCGAGGACTACCTCGCCGACTCCGGCTTCGTCCAGCGCATGGACGGTCCCTTCGTCCCCATCCCCGGGGCGTTCGCGATTCGTGCGCAGGGCGCAGTCGTTCCAGAACCGGCAAGCGCATGTGCTTTGCTGGGTTTGGTGGTGCTGGGGGTCTCACGCCGACGCCGCCGGCGGTGAGCATCGGGCGAAGGGGGTGACCGACGTGACGGTCAGCGCGTGACGCGCTGCAGCGCGCTCAGGCACGCGCCGTCTGCTTCGGCACAGGCCGCCAACGCCTCGCCAGCCGCGGCGGGGCCGCTCGTCTCCAGATCTGCGATCACCTGCTGCAGACCCGCGACGAGCGCACGCACAATCTCTATCAACGCTTGGTCAGCCGCCCGGCTGGGGTTCGCGACTTCCGCCCAGCGCGCAAGCCAGCGGCCCGCGGTCTGCCGATTGGCGCACACTCGGCGGGCGAGGCTGCGGTGCGGCGCGAGACCGGAGTCATCCCCGTCGCTCACACTCCGCAACCGGTCGCCCCAAAGCCGCCACGCGAACGCACCTGCCACGCGCGTGCCATGGTCGGCGCATTCCTCGTCCAGCCGGGCGAGTCCCGCCGCCCCGCAGGCCAGGATGTCGGCGGGCGCGGGCGACCGCGCCGCCACCTCCTCCACGACGTAGCACTGCAGCGCAGCCGAATCGAGCGGAACGACGTCCGGGCAACCTGGCACGACGCCGCGCAGCCCCCCGGCTGCATCCGCCTCAGTCACGAGTCCCCAGTTCCGATCTGCCGGCGTCGGCCAACCGCGCCAGGCCAGCACTGGCTGACCGTGCGCGACCGCCCGCTGAATCAGCGGCACGTAACTGTCCCGGAAGTGGAGCGCGAATTCCGGCGACGGGGTCAGTGTCTCCGTCGTGGTCCGCGAATGCAGCGGGCGTACGCGCACGCCGAAGAGTTCGGCGGCTGGCTCCAGCGCGACGTCGCGGGCCAGATCGGCGAACGCCGCCACGTCGGGCTCGTCGCGATCTCCGCAGGTCATGAATGCCAGCCCGAGCGCGACCGCGAGATCGTCGTAGGTTGCGTGTGACGCGTGCGCCTGGAGCACGGTCAGCAGCGCGAGCGCAAGCGACTCGGGATGTTCGTTGGGATCGGTGGCGGGTATATGGAATGAGCGCATGGTTGCATTCTACGAGACTATCGGAACTGGAGCGACGGCAACGATTGAAAGTTTGACGGGCCCAAGACATCGGGACGCACCACGCCGCACCGCATCTCAAGTGGACGCGTCCGCACAACCTGAGCGAATTTCCACACTTACGCTTTCGCAGGAGCGCTTTAGCCCGCGTGGCTGGCGACTGCCCGTGGCATGCCGCGTGCCCCACCCCTCTCTCGATGCACTGCACCCGCGCGCCGGAGGCGGTCAACTGTGCGGTGACGCAGTTCGCCGAGTGCCTGCGATGTACGTCGAAGTACCGCGTATCCTGCTGATCGATGACGACCGGGATATCCACGAGTCCGTCACCGCGATCCTCCATCCCCACGGCTACCGCGTGACCTGTTGCTGGACCGGACCGAGCGGTCTGGCGGAACTGCGCCGGGCGCGACCCGATCTGCTTCTGCTCGACATCATGCTCTCCTCTCCGACCGAGGGGCTGGACCTGGCGCGGGAAATACGCGGTGACCCCGAAATCAGCCACACGCCCATCGTGCTGATCTCTGCGATGGGGCGGCAGAATCACCTCCCCGGACGCACCGAACTTCCCGCCGACGAATACCTGGAGAAGCCCCTGACCGCGGAGCGCCTGGTCGGTTCGATCGAGCGCGTACTGCGGGCGCACGGACGCGTGAAGAGCGACCAGTAAGCCATGGCCCAGACCGGCCCAGAACCGAACGACCTCTTCCGCGAAGGCGCCCTCGCGTCGCTGCTGCGTCTGCAGTGGTTCATCCGCATGCGCTTCGTGATGGTCGGCGTCGCGCTGGCGGCCCTGGCGGTTGAACGTTTCGTCGTGCCCGGCGGTTATCGGCCCACCGGGTTGATCGCCACGATCATCGTGACCGGCGTCGTCAACGTGGTCTGGATGCTGATGTCGCGTTGGGTGGCCCGCGACCTGCACGCCGGCATGGACAGCCACGGCCGCGCCATGCACCGCGCCCGCCAGTTCGCCAACGCCCAGGTCACGGTCGATCTGCTGCTGCTCACGCTCATCCTCCGCTACGCGGGTGGGCTCGAGAGCGTGCTCGCCATCTTCTACCTGTTCCACATGGGCATCGGCGCGCTGCTGCTGCGGCCGATGCAGGCGGTGATCCAGGGTACCTGGGCGGTCGTGCTGTATGCGTGCCTGGGCCTCGGCGAACTCGGGGGATGGATCGCCCCGCACTACGACCTGCTGCCGTATCTGCCGGCCCCGGGGCTCTATCAGCATCATGCGTACGTATTCGTGGCGGTGCTCGTGCAGGCCATCGCGGTCTTCGGCACGCTCTACTTCACGCTGCGGATCGCGCAGCGCTTCGGCGAGCAGGAAGCCCAGTTGCGCCGGGCGCTCACCGCGTTGCGTTCGTCGCGCCAGGCGATCAAGGATCTGCAGGCGCGGCGGGCGCGGTTCATGAGCACCGCCGCGCACCAGCTCAAGAGCCCGCTGGCGGCCATCGAGACGATGGCGGGGCTGATCCGCGACGGCTACGTCAAGGACGACGCCGCTCAGCAGACGGTAGAGAGCATCATCCGCCGCTGCCGCGACGCCATCACCGGCGTCGGTGACCTGCTTACGCTGGCCCGCGTCCAGCAGGCCGACCCGCACCGCCACCGCACCACGCGCTGCAGCGTGGCTGAGGTGCTCAAGGCCGTGTGCACGCCGCGCGAGGCGGAGGCGCGCCGCAAGGGTCTGACCTTCGCCCTCGACCTGCCGGCTGGCGACGTGCTCAGCGCCCACATCGATGCAGCCGACCTGGCCGACTGCACCGACAATCTGGTTGAAAACGCAATCAAGTACACCCCCGGCCCCGGCGCCGTGCTGGTGGTCGCCCGGCGCATCCAGCGTCCGGCGGCCGACGACGCGGTCGCGCTCGACTTCGTCGAGATCGAGGTCACGGATACGGGTATCGGCATCGCCGAGGTGGACCTGGGCGGGGCCGATGCGCGCAGCGTGCGCAGCCCCATCTTCGACGCCTACCGGCGCGGCAACGGCGCGATCGAGGCGGGCATCCCCGGCAGCGGCCTGGGCCTCTCGATCGTGCGCGAGGTCATGGAGCAGGCCGGCGGGGAGGTGGACGTGCGTTCGCAGATCGGCACGGGTTCGACGTTTCGAGTGCGGGTGCCGGCAGCCGTCGAGGGCGTGCCGGCGGCGCCAGCGGCTGGTCCGCTGGGGGTTGCGACGGGCGGCGCCGCTGCGGCGACGTCGATGCTGTGGTGATGAACGCGAGACAGAGCCCGCGGTGCGTGAGATCGCGGGCGGCAAGCGAGGTCGCATATGGCTGACAACAAGCGGAAGATCATCCGGGAGATTTGCCAATCGTGCGGCGATGATCCCACCCGGTTGATGGACATCGTGCGGGCGGTGCAGATGCGCCTCCGGTGCGTCGACGATGAGGCCATGGACCTCATCGCCAAGGCCGTGAACACCCATCGTGTGGAGGTCGCCGGCGTCGTGTCCTTCTACGCCTTTCTGGCCGACCAGCCGCTCGGCGACATCGTCATCCGCCTCTGCGATGACGTGATCGACGAGATGGCCGGCAGCAAGTACGTGGCTGAGGCGCTGCGCTCCGAGCTCGGCATCGACTTCGGTCAGACGACGCCCGACGGCCGGTTCACGCTCGCCTGGACGCCCTGCATCGGCATGTGCGACCAGGCGCCCGCGGCGCTGGTCAACGACGTGCCGGTCACCGAGCTCAACAGCGACACGGCCCGGCGCATGATCCACGAGCTGCGTGAGCACATGCGGCCCGAACTGCTCGTGACCCGCGTGGGCGACGGCAACAACGCGCACCCGCTCGTGCAGTCGATGGTCAAGAACAACCTGCGCCACGCCGGACCGGTCGTGTTCAGCCCGGTCAACCGCGGGGAGGCGATCCGCAAGGCGCTGGCCATGACCCCGGTCGAGGTGATCCGCGCGGTGAAGACCGCCCGCCTCCGCGGCTGCGGCGGTGCGGGTTTCCCCACGGGAATGAAATGGGAGTTCACCCGCGCAGCCGCGGGCGAGCGCAAGTTCATCATCGCCAACGCCGACGAGGGCGAGCCGGGTACGTTCAAGGATCGCGTGATTCTCACCGAGCGTTCGGACCGTCTCTTCGCCGGCATGACCATCGCGGGCTACGCGATCGGTGCGTCCGAGGGCATTCTCTATCTCCGCGCCGAGTACGCGTACCTGCGGCGCTACCTCGAGGAAGTGCTGGCGGCGCGTCGCGCCGAGAACCTGTTGGGACGAGCCATCTGTGGGCGCCCGGGCTTCAACTTCGATATCCGCATCCAGATGGGCGCGGGCGCCTACATTTGCGGCGAGGAGACGGCCCTCATCAATTCGTGCGAGGGCCGGCGCGGCGAGCCGCGCAACCGCCCGCCGTTTCCCGCCCAGCACGGCTACCTCGGCGGCCCCACCGCGGTCAACAACGTCGAGACGCTCTGCTGCGTGACCAAGGTGCTCGAGGTGGGCCCCGGGACCTTCAGCGAACTCGGCACCGGTGTCAGCGGCAGCGCCGGCACCAAGTGTCTGAGCATCTCCGGCGACTGCCGCGCCCCCGGCATCTACGAGGTGCCTTATGGCACGACGCTCCGCAGCGTCCTCGACATGGCGGGCGGCAGCGAGGCGGCTGCCGTCCAGGTCGGCGGGCCCAGCGGCAAGATGATCGCGCCCGCCGAGTACGACCGGCGGATCTGCTTCGACGATCTGGCCACCGGCGGGTCGGTCATGGTTTTCAGCCGGCGCCGCGACCTGCTTCACGTGGTCTCGCGCTTTCTCGACTTCTTCATCGAGGAAAGCTGCGGCTACTGCACGCCGTGCCGCGTCGGCAACGTCCTGCTCAAGGAACGCGTCGACCGCATCCGTCACCGCCGCGGCAACACGACGGACCTCGACTACCTGCGCGAACTGGCCGACACGGTGAAACTCACCAGCCGGTGCGGCCTCGGCCAGACCTCACCCAACCCGGTGCTGGCCACCCTGGAGAAATTCCCACACGCCTACACGGTGCTGATGCCGCCCAACGGCAACGGGGCGCTCGCCCCGTTCGACCTCGAGGCGGCCACCGGCGACGCCCGCGCCGTCGTCCATCGTGAGCGCCAGCACAGCACCGCAGTGGAGGAGAATCGCAATGGCTGACGGCATGACCATAACCATCGATGACCGCACGATTTCCGCCCAGCCGGGCCAGACCGTGCTGGAGGCCGCCCAGGCCGCCGGCATCTACATTCCGCGGCTCTGCCACCGCGAGGGGCTCACGCCCGGCGGCGCGTGCCGCGTCTGCGTCGTCCTCGTCAACGGCCGCCCGCAGTCGGCCTGCACGCTGCCGGTGACGCCGGGCATGGTCGTCGAGAACGACTCGCCGCGCATGCACGAGCACCGCAAGCGCATCATCGAGATGCTCTTCGTGGAGGGCAATCACTTCTGCATGTTCTGCGAGAAGAGCGGCAACTGCGAGTTGCAGGCGCTGGCCTACCGCTTCGGCATCGCGGCGCCGCGTTATCCCTACCAGTTCCCCCGGCGCAGCGTCGACGCGTCCCACCCGGACATCTTCATCGACCACAACCGCTGCGTCCTCTGTGCCCGCTGCATCCGCGCGTCGCGCGACCTGGACGGCAAGAACGTCTTCCAGTTCGTCGGCCGCGGCGTGCACAAGCGCGTGGGCGTCAACGCCCGGGCGCGGCTGGTCGACACGGACGCGGACGTGAGCGACGCCGCGGTGGAGGCCTGCCCGGTGGGGGCCATCCTGAAGAAACGCGTGGGCTACGCGGTGCCCGTCGGCATGCGGCTCTACGACCACGCGCCGATCGGAGCGGATATCGAGGCGGAGGCGAAGGCCTGAAGCGAGGAGTACGAACTATGGCAAAACCCAAGGTGGCGACGACCTCGCTGGCGGGCTGCTTCGGTTGTCACATGTCCCTGCTGGACATCGACGACCGCATCCTCCAGCTCGTCGATCTCGTGGATTTCGACAAGTCGCCCATCGACGACAAGAAGCACTTCGACGGACCCGTCGACATCGGCCTGATCGAGGGCGGGTGCTGCAACGAGGAAAACGTGCGCGTGCTCCAGGACTTCCGGACGCACTGCACGACGCTGATCTCGGTGGGGGACTGCGCCACGATGGGCGGCATCCCCGCCATGCGCAACGGGATTCCGCTGGCGGAGTGCTACGCCGAGGCCTACCTCAACGGACCCTCGGTGCACAATCCCAGTGGCGAGATTCCCAACGACCCCGAGCTGCCCCTGCTGCTCGACAAGGTGTATCCCTGCCACGAGGTGGTCAAGGTCGACTACCACATTCCGGGCTGTCCGCCGCCGGCGGACGCGCTGTGGCAGGCCCTGGTGGCCCTGCTGACGGGCAAGCCGCTCGCGCTGCCCTACGAGCTGATCAAGTACGATTGACGTCGCGGAGACGAGAACATGGTTGCAAGCAACACACGTCGCGTGGTGATCGAGCCGGTGACCCGGGTGGAAGGGCACGGCAAGGTGACCATCCAGCTCGACGAAGCCGGCAAGGTGGCGCAGGCCCGCCTGCACATCGTGGAGTTCCGCGGCTTCGAGCGGTTCATCCAGGGCCGGCCCTATTGGGAAGTGCCCGTGCTGGTCCAGCGCCTCTGCGGCATCTGCCCGGTGAGCCATCACCTCGCAGCCGCCAAGGCCATGGACCGCATCGTCGGCGGCGAGAAGCTCACGCCCACCGCGGAGAAGGTCCGCCGACTCATGCACTACGGGCAGTTCTTCCAGTCGCACGCCCTGCACTTCTTCCACCTCTGCTCGCCGGATCTGCTCTTCGGCTTCGACGCCGATCCCGCGATCCGCAACGTGATCGGCGTCGCCGCGAAGCATCGCGAACTCGCCGTCCAGGGCGTAATGATGCGCAAGTTCGGCCAGGAGATCATCCGCATCACCGCCGGCAAGAAGATCCACGGCACGGGGGCTGTGCCCGGGGGCGTCAACAAGAACGTGTCGATCGCGGAGCGCGACGAACTCCTCCGCGAGGTGGACCAGATGCTCGCGTGGTCGCGCGGCGCGCTGAAAATCGCGAAGGACTACACGGTCGAGCATCTCGAGGAGCTGCGCGATTTCGGTTCCTTCACCTCGAACCACCTGTCGCTGGTCCGCGACGACGGCGCGCTCGACATCTACCACGGCGGCCTCCGCGCGATCACCGCCGACGGCGAGAAGATCTTCGACCACGTCGACTACCAGGAATACCTCAACTACATCATGGAGGAGGTCCGGCCCTGGTCGTACATGAAGTTCCCGTTCATCCGCTCGCTCGGACCCGCGGCCGGGTGGTACCGCGTCGGCCCGTTAGCGCGCGTAAACTGCTGTGACTTCATAGATATAATATCCATTATCAGGAACAACATCCGTATAAATGGTGTCCCCGGTAAATGCAATTTCATTGCCATCCCTGAATATTCTATATCCTGACAGATCACGAATAGCACTATTGCTTCCTGTTTTAACCTTTGGAATTCCATAAACAAAATTTTGCTCACTATTATTTCTTACAGATCCGCATGCAATTGGTGAATTCCAGGTTAAATAGACATCAAGGCAGTTCTGCCATGAAGTGGCAGGGTTCGCCTCAAAGTTACGTACACCTGCACATGTTCTGTAAACGCGTATATTATCTATGAACCAGCTCGTAATATCAGCTGAGTTGGTACCCATAGCAATGAA
>ERZ795053.4069-NODE-4069-length-16086-cov-5.247396_pt1 | contig 16086 bp, 13 predicted proteins | sample MGYA00375137_ERZ795053 | MGnify/ENA primary metagenome ERZ795053 (study PRJEB30182, sample SAMN05720284) | activated sludge metagenome | isolation source: Anaerobic digester | place: Hong Kong | collected 2014-12-17 ...
GCGAGATGTTGACGATCGCATGTCCCGGTGTGCGGTGTGGCAACGTGTTATGGCGAACCCAGCGGTCGAATGCCGGGTCGCGGCGGCGGCGCGCATCGATGCTGGCATCGTTGATCGGGGCAGGTTCCAGAGCAACCGACACGAAACGCGTGCGGATGCGCTCCAGCTCCTCGGCCGGCAAGTCGATGGACGCCTTGTCGATGAGCGCCCATTCCGCCTCCACCTGCCGGCGCATCTCGTCGATGCCAAGCGCGTTGACGAGGATCTTGATGCGCGCCTTGAAGAGATTGTCGCGCCGGCCGTGGAGATTATAGATGCGCAGGATCGCCTCCAGATAGGAGAGCAAGTGCTCGTGTGGCACGAAGCTGGCGATCTCCTGCGCCAGGTAGGGGGTGCGCCCCTGCCCGCCGCCGACCACGACGCGGAAACCGAGATGACCGCCCCGCGCCCGCACGATCGTGAGGCCGATATCGTGGAACAGCGTCGCCGCCCGGTCTTCCGCGGCACCCGTGACGGCGATCTTGAATTTGCGCGGCAGGAAGGTGAACTCGGGATGCACGGTGGACCATTGGCGCAAGGCTTCGGCCCAGATCCGCGGATCCTCGATCTCGTCGCTGGCAACACCGGCGTAAGGGTCGGTTGTGACGTTGCGAATGCAGTTGCCGCTGGTCTGGATAGCGTGCATGCCGACCTCAGCCAGGGCGTCAATGATGTCGGGTGCATCCTCCAGGCGAATCCAGTTGAGCTGCAGGTTCTGGCGCGTGGTGAAGTGGCCAAGCCCCTTGTCCCAGCGGCGCGCGATGTGGGCGAGCTGGCGCAGCTGGCGTGCCGACAGCACACCATAGGGTATGGCAATCCGGTGCATGTAGGCGTGCAGCTGCAGATAAAGCCCGTTCTGCAGGCGCAGCGGGCGGAATTGTTCCTCGCTCAGCTCGCCGGCTAGGCGACGCGACACCTGGTCGCGAAATTGTCTTGCGCGATCGTCGATGAAGCCAAGATCGAATTCGTCGTAGCGGTACATGGGATGAGTTCCTTCAGACGGTGGGCGCGTGGGCAGCGCGAATCTTCTCGCGAACCGATAGTGGTTCGGCGCACCCGTCGATGACGCGGACAGCGAATGCGTAAACCGACGTGACCTCGTTGTGCGCCACCGCGTTGGCGGCGAGCGCATCCAGGTGCGCGCGTGCGTTGGCATCGGCGGCAATGGCGGCGCGATCGATCGCTTCAACCCAGCCGCCCTCCCGGTCGAGATAGACAACGGCGCCCGAGTGCAGCTTGTTGGCGGTGACTACTTCGCTCATCGTCTCGTTCTTTCAGTTCTTGTGGTGCCCCTGTCTGGAGGCCGTAACGATTTCAGTTCGGCAGGCAGCTTCATGCTGCAGATTTGACGGCCGGGTGCGGCAGCTGGCTATCGGGCTGCAAGGCGATCTCAAGGCCATCGATCGCGTCGGTCATCACGATCTGGCAGGCGAGCCGCGAGGATTCGTCGGCGCCGGGAATTTCATCGAGCTTGGCCAGTTCCTCATCGTTGGGCGGCGGCAGCAGGTTTTGCCACGACTCGGGGATACGCACGTGGCAGGTGGCGCATGCGCCCGCGCCCCCGCACTCGGCTTTGACCGGAAGACCGTGGGCGCGCATCAGCTCGACCAGATGCATTCCTGCTATGGCGTCATGCTCGTGGCGTGGGCCGTTCGCCAAGCGAACAGCGAGCCGCAAGAGCGGGGTCTCATCGTCGTTTTGCTGGTTGCCGATAAGGTTGGACGGGTCTGTTTGCATGGCGCGCTCCACTTGAGATGCAGCGCAACATAGTAGAAAAAATGCCTACTGAGTCGGTATTTTAAAAATAAATACGCAATTTTATTCCAGAACATAGGTGTTAGAGAAATTTTCTTCCAATCTGGCTGGTTGGTGGTTTGTGCTTCCGGCACTTGGACAGGTGCGCAAATTCGCAAGTTCTGATGTCTGGCCACCTGCCATCGCGGCAACCAAGAACGTAAGCGCACGCATCAAATTGGTGCTGTTGTGGCCGCAGGGGGAGGACCGGGCGTCGACCATCGGGCGTGCAGCGGTGATCCATGTCTGAGCACGCCGCTTGAGAAACAGAAATTGCTTCCGATTATCGCCCAACGCCCTCGCCGTAACAAAAAACCACCGGCTTTCGCCGGTGGTCGTTGACGCGCAACGATGAAGTCAACTGCGCATTGGGCCTTTGCATGGGCCCGTTGCACGTGTGCGCTTTACTGTGGTTGTTGCGGGCGCATGTCGGCAGGGTCGATGCCGGCGACGGCGACCGGCGCTTTCATGGCATCGCGGCGGAATGGTTCACCCAGTTCCTGGTTGAGAAGAACTTCGATGAAGGTCGTCTCCTTGCGTTTCATCTGCGCTTCGATGGCCTGGGCAAGCTTGTCGCGAAGTTCATCCATGGTGTGGACCTGCACGCCCTTGACGCCGCAGGCTTCGGCGATCTTGGCGTAGTTGACATCGAGATCAAGCTCGGTGCCGACGAAGTTGTCATTGTACCAAAGGGTCGTATTGCGCTTTTCCGCGCCCCACTGGTAGTTGCGGAAAATGACCATGGTGATCGCAGGCCAGCTATCGCGGCCGCAGGCGGTCATCTCGTTCATCGAGATGCCGAATGCACCATCACCGGCAAAGCCAACGACAGGCGTATCGGGGTTGCCGATCTTGGCGCCGAGAATGGCGGGGAAGCCGTAGCCGCAAGGCCCGAACAGGCCGGGGGAGAGATATTTGCGCCCCTTCTCGAAGGTCGGGTAGGCGTTGCCGATGGCGCAGTTGTTGCCGATGTCCGACGAGATGATCGCATCCTTGGGCAAGGCGGACTGAATGGCGCGCCAGGCCATGCGTGGCGACATTTTCTGCGGTTCACGTTTGCGCGAGCGCTCGTTCCATGTGGTGCCGGGATCATCATCCTCGTGATCCATCGACGACAGCTTTTGCAGCCAGGCTGACTTGGTGGTGTGGATGAGGGCCTCGCGCTCCTTGCGGCCCTTCGAGCCGGCGCTCTCGGGAAGCTGTGCTAGGATCTGCTCAGCCACGGCCTTGGCGTCGCCCTGGATGCCGACCGCCACCTTCTTGGTGAGGCCGATGCGGTCGCTGTTGATGTCGACCTGGATGAGCTTGGCGTTTTTCGGCCAGTAGTCGATGCCGTAGCCGGGCAGCGTCGAGAAGGGGTTGAGCCGGGTGCCGAGCGCCAGCACGACGTCGGCTTTGGAAATCAGTTCCATTGCGGCCTTGGAGCCGTTGTAGCCGAGCGGACCGGCCGAAAGCTTGTGGGAGCCGGGGAATGCATCATTGTGCTGGTAGTTGCAGCAGACAGGCGCCATCAGCTTTTCGGCAAGCGCAACGGAGACGGGGATTGCGCCCGAGAGAACCACACCGGCGCCGTTGAGGATGACGGGGAATTCGGCGCCGGCAAGAAGCTTTGCAGCCTCCGCGATCGCGTTTTGCCCGCCTGGTGAGCGCTCGATGCGAACGATCTGTGGCAGCTCGATGTCGACAACCTGAGTCCAGTAGTCGCGCGGGACATTGATCTGCGCGGGTGCCGAGCCGCGCCATGCCTTTTCGATGACACGGTTGAGGACTTCGGCGATACGGCTTGGATCGCGCACTTCTTCCTGGTAGCAGACCATATCAGCGAACAAACGCATCTGCTCGATTTCCTGGAAGCCACCCTGGCCAATCGTCTTGTTGGCCGCCTGTGGTGTGACCAGCAGCAGCGGTGTGTGGTTCCAGTAGGCGGTCTTCACCGGTGTGACGAAGTTGGTGATGCCGGGGCCGTTCTGAGCAACCATCATCGACATCTTTCCGGTCGAGCGCGTGTATCCGTCAGCCGTCATGCCGGCGTTGCATTCGTGTGCGCAGTCCCAGAACGTGATGCCGGCCTTGGGAAAGAGGTCGGAGATCGGCATCATCGCTGATCCGATGATGCCGAATGCATGCTCGATTCCGTGCATCTGAAGCACTTTCACGAATGCTTCCTCAGTGGTCATGCGCATGGCTCAGTGTTCCTTTTCGTACGTGTGCTTCGACACAGTGATATTTTTGAGCGGTCCGCCGCGCACCGCGGCTTTAGCTGGTCGTGTGGATCGCCTTGCGGCTCCAAGGTGCGTCACGCGGCGATGGAAAGTTGTTTCAGCATTTGCGGAATCTGGCTTGGAACATCGGCAACGCCGACACCGGCGCTTTCCAGGGCCCGGCGTTTGGAGGCATAATCGCCCTTGCCGCCCGAGACGATGGCGCCGGCATGGCCCATCTTCTTGCCCGGTGGCGATTGGCGGCCGGCGATGAAGGCGACGACCGGCTTCTTCATCGTGCGGGCATATTCGGCAGCTTCTTCCTCGGCGCTGCCGCCAATCTCACCGCACAGGACAACCGCGTGCGTTGCCGGATCGGCATCGAGAATGCGCAGGGCATCGGCGGAATTGGTGCCGATCATCGGATCGCCGCCGACGCCGTAGAAGACCGATTGGCCAAGGCCCGCCTGCGCCAGGTTGAGGCAAAGCAGTGTACCAAGGCTGCCCGAGCGCGAGATGACGCCGACGTTGCCTTTCTGGAAGACCTTGTCGTTGAAGGCGGGCATGATGCCGACGAAGCACTCGCCGACGGTCACCAGGCCGGCGGTGTTGGGCCCGACGATGCGCGTGCCGTTGGCGCGCGCTGCAACATGCATTTCCATGACGTCGTGGGAGGGGATGTGCTCCGTCAAGCAGACGAGCAGTTTGGCGCCCGCTTCGCAGGCATCAATGGCAGCCGCCTTGGCCATCATCGGCGGGATGAACATGCAGGAGATATCGAACGGTGAGCTCTTGGCCGCCTCGCGCGCGGTGGCATAGACCGGCACGCCCAGATGCTGCGTGCCGGCCTTCTTCGGATTGACGCCGCCAACGACGTTGGAGCCGTAAGCCTGCATCGCTTCGCTCCAGAACGTGCCCTGCTTGCCGGTGATGCCCTGGATCAGAATGCGGTCGCTCTTGCGCGGAATCATGCTCCGGCCCTCCCGTTTGCCGCGGCCACCGCGGCCTTGACGGCATCGTCCATGAGATTGAATGGCTCGATACCCAGACGTTCCTTGACGAGGACCACGGCTTCGTCGGCACCGGTGCCGTGGATGGTGAAGAAAATGGGAATGTCGGGCTTCAGCTCCAGCCAGGCGTTGACGACGCCCTCGGCCATCACGTCGGTGCGCGCGAAGGCGCCGCAGAAATTGACGAGCAGGCTTTTGATGTTTGGATTTTCGAGCAGGATCGACAGCGCCGTCTTGGCCTTGGTGTAGGCTTCGCCGCCGATCTCCAGAAAGTTGGACGGGCTGCCGCCGTAGTGGGCGATGACATCCATCGTCGTCATGGTGAGACCGGCGCCATTGGCCAACACGCCGACGTTGCCATCAAGTTCGATGTACTTGAGGCCGGCATCGGCAGCCTTGGCTTCGAGCGTCGTACGCTTCTCAGGGGCGGCGTTGCCGACGATCCCGGCCTGGCGCGGTGCCGCGCCGTCATCAAGGGTGAGCTTGCAGTCGAGAGCTACGACCTTGCCATCCTTGGTAAGGACGAGTGGATTGATCTCGATGAGTTCGGCGTCGAGTTCACGCCAGGCGCGATAGAGTTTGAGCAAGGTGTCGGTGAGCGCGTCGGCCGCCGCATCAAGGTCAAGTCCGCCAATCGCCTTGCGCGCCGTTGCCTCATCGAGACCGTTCTCGATTGCAATCGAAATGCGTCGCATCGCATTGGGGTCGCGTTCGGCTGCCTCCTCGACGTCCATGCCGCCGAGAGCAGAAAACAGCAGTACCGGACCCTTGCTTGCCGAGTCATCGAGGATCGCCGCGTAAAGCTCACGCGCGATCGGCGTTTGTGCCTCGACCAGAACTTTTCTGACCGGCCAGCCGCCAATCTCCATGCCGATGATCTTTTCGGCATGCGCGCGTGCTTCGGCAGGTGTTGATGCCAGCTTGATGCCGCCGGCTTTGCCGCGCTTACCTGTCGGAACCTGGGCCTTGACGACACAAGGTCCGATGAACTTGGCGGCCGCCTCTGCCTCCTCGGGCGTGTGCGCGAGGTGGCTTTCGGGAACGGCAATGGCGAACCTTGCAAGCAGGGGCTTGGCGGCGTGCTCCTCGAAATTCATGGGTGATCTGGTCCTGTCGCTATTTGCCGTAACGTGCCCAGTAGGGGCCGAACAGCTCGTCCTCGGAGGGTTTGTCCTCGGGGATCGTGGTGACGAGATGGGTGACGTTGATGAAGCATTTGTAGTTGAGGTTGTCGCTCATCGTGTTGCCGGCCCAGGTGCCGCCGGCCATCGATAGCGTGAAGGGCAGGCCGTTGTTGAAGCCGCCGCCGTTGCCGAATGTGTGGGCCTGGTTGACCAGAACGCGCACCACATCGGTGGCTTCGGCCAGTTCGTGGGCGTGGTTCATGTCCTTGGTATGTATGCCGGCCGAGTGGCCCTTGCCGGTGACATCGAGGATCGCGGCGACGATGCGCTTGGCGGCTTCGAAATCCTTCGCACGGTAGATGGTGAGGACCAGCGACAGCTTCTCGTCGGCCAAAGAGTGCTTGCCGCCGATCGTCGGCTCCTCGACCATGAAGAACTTGGCTTTCCGTGCCCCCTCGCGCAGCTTCATGGCATCAGCGAGGACGGGAGCATCCTTGGCGATAATGGTGCGGTTGAGCTTGCCGCCGATCCACAGCGTGTTGACGACGGCGTCGTGTTCGCTGGCGTCACAGCGCCAGCCGCCAGCACGCTCGAGCGCGGCAATGGCGTCCTCATAGACATCGTCGAGGATGACGATCGAATTTTCCGACGAGCACGAGGTCGAGTTGTCGAAGATCTTCGAGGCACAGATCTTCTGCGCGGCGTCGTCGAGATCGGCGGTGCTGTCGATGATCACCGGAACGTTGCCGGCGCCAACGCCGATCGTCACCGTGCCCGACTGCATGGCGCGGCGGACGTTGTCTTGCGAACCCGTCACGACGGCGAGATCGACCTGGCGGATCAGTTCTTCGGTCATCGCTTTCGAAACGGGTGGAGGAAGGATCTGCACGAGGTCTTCAGGATGGCCGGATTTCTTCAGTTCCGCCCGCATCAATTCGACGGTCCGGCGCGTTGTTTCCGCGCCAGCGGGCGAAGGGGCGATGATGACCGCGTTGCCGCCCTTCAATGCCATCATCGCCTTGTTGACGGGCGTTGCTGCCGGGTTGGTCGATGGACAGACGGCGCCGACGATGCCAACGGGCTTGCCGTATTTGACGATGCCGCGCTCGGGCTCCTCGCCAATGACGCCAACGGTTTTGGCGCGCAACAGGTCACGAAGCGTGCCGAACGTCTTGCGCGTGTTCTTGATGATCTTGGATTCGACGTTGCCGAGCCCGGTGTCTTCGACGGCCAGCTCGGCCAGCAGGACGGCATGTTCGGGTTTGTAGATCGACCAGGCGAGGGCGCGGACCGCGTCATCAACACGGGCTTGATCATGGTTTTCATAAGCTTCCATCGCCGCGCGTGCGCGGGCAACTGTTCCCGCAACGAGGCTCTGCGGGTCGGAGCCGGCTGCGCTGGCGCTCTGGGCTGCCGTTCGAGCTGGGCTCGCGGTCGTGGATGACATCACACTCTCCCATGTTTGTCGTCTTGTTGGATCGCCCGCTTGGATCGCTCAGGCGGACATCGGCGCTTGTGACCCCTCGGTGAGGGCGATTGATCCGGTCTTCAGATACAAGTCGGGGTCATTTAAGAAACTGGGACATGGTGTCCTATTTTTCATCAACTGGACCGTGAGTCAATTTGAATCTCGCGCGTTCGCGCCTTCATCTGTCATTTCTCACTGGCGCGAATGCTCTTGGTGCTGGTGGAGTTCGGCAAGCGTTTGCGGATCAGGGGGTAGAGGGACCACAGGACGAACAGGGCGGCGAGCGCCAGGATGGTTCCGCTGATCGGTCGTTCGACGAAGATCATGTAGTTGTCCTGGTAGTTGGCGAGCGAGGTGAGGAAGTAGCGCTCGGCAAGCGGTCCCAGGATGACGCCCAGCACCAGCGGTGCGGAGGGGAAGTTCGCCCGCTTCATGACAAAACCCAGAACGCCGAAGACGAGGCAGACGTAGACGTCGAAGATGTTGTTGCGCACGCCATAGGCGCCGACCACCGACAGAACGATGATGAAGGCGCCGAGGATTGCCGGTGGCACGCGCATCAGCGTCGAGAAGCCGCGTGCGACGAGAACGGCGGAAAAAATCATCAGCACGTTGGCGATGAGCATGCTGACGAAGATGGTGTAGACCAGCGTGGGATCCATCCGGAACAGAAGCGGTCCGGGATTGACGCCATGGATCAGCATGGCGGCGAGCATGATCGCCGTTGCGGCGCTGCCGGGAATGCCGAGCGTCAACAGCGGGATCATGGCAGCGCCGGTGGTGGCATTCTTGGCCGCTTCGGGTGCCGCGAGCGCCTGCTCGACGCCGGTGCCGAATTCGTCGCCGCGGCCCGATGCCTGCTTTTCCACGCCATAGGCGAGAACCGCTCCGACGGTGGCGCCGGCACCGGGAATCATGCCGATCATGGAGCCAAGTCCAGCGCCGCGCAGGATCGAGTTCCTGAAGCCCCACAATTCGCGCCAGGTGATCTGCGCGCCCGGCTTGTTTTCAAATTTGCGCTTCAAGTCGACATGCTTGACGAGCAGATCAATCACCTCGCCGATCGCGAACAGGCCGATCATGACCACGGTGAAGTTGATGCCGCTCTCGACTTCGGAAACCCCGAACGTGAAGCGCGGGATTCCATACATCGGATCGATACCAACAGTGCCGATGAGGAGCCCCATGAACATCGACAGGGCGCTTAAGATCGGCATGTCCTTGGCGATGGCGACGACGCTGGCAAGGCCAAGTATCGTTGCGGCGAAGAACTCTGGCTGGTCGAATTTCAGCGCGAACGCGGCGAACGGTGGCGAGGCGACGGCCAGCAGAACCGCCGAGATGAAGCCGCCCGTTGCCGAAGCGGTGATGGCGATCCGCAGTGCGCGCGTTGAAAGCCCTTTCACGGTCATCGGGTAGCCGTCCCAGCAGGCGGGCAGCGATGCCGGCGTTCCTGGGATGTTGATGAGAATGGAGGATATCGAGCCGCCAAAGACGCCGCCGACATAGATGCCGCCGAGGAAGCACATCGCGGTGACTGGTTCCATCACATAGGTGAAGGGAAGCGCCATCGCCATGGCGTTGACGAAGGAGATGCCAGGCAGCGCGCCGGCGATCGTGCCGACCATCAGGCCGACAACGAGCACGAGAAAGTTGTGGGCCTGAAAGGCGCCGACAAGGCCGCCCCAGAACAGTGATGCCAGATCCATCGCGTCTGCTTCCCCTCAATAGATCTTGAGCAGCCGGTAGATCGAGATCGTCCAGCCGTTGAATGGTTCCACGCCGCGATTGAGCGGCATCTTGGCCAGCGCCACGAACATGTAGAGCAGCACGATCGTGCCCAGCACCGAGACGAGGCCGATGGTGAGCCATGAGCCAATCCGCCCCATGACACACCAGATGATGATGAAAAGAATCGTTGCGAATGCAAAGCCTAGATAAGGAATGGCAAAGCCATAGGCGAGTATGACGCCGACGCCCGCCAGAGCGAGTGGCTCCATCCTGCCATTCTCGATTTCTTCAACCTCGTGGTCGCCGCCGCGCCGAACGGCTTGGCGCCATTCGATGAACTCGATGATCAGTGTCAACGATGCAAAGATGATTAGCCCGAAGAGCATGGCGCGCGGCCATCCACCAGGGCCGACCGCGCTTGGCACGGCGTCCAGGGCTGCGCTGTTGCGCGCAATGTGCGTCCACAAGAACGCGCAGCATGCAAGGACGAAGGCCGGGAATACCAGCCGGGTGTATCGGCCCTTTGCCATCATGGGGCGTTTCCTTCAAGCAATGCTTGTTGCAAGCAGCGACCAGAATTGCGCCGCTGGGAACCCCACTGCGGGGGTGGGTGCGCGCTCGCCATCGCCGTGCGATGTTGCTCGCCGCCACCTCAATCTTTGGGCGAGGGGCCGTATGGGAGGGCGTTGGGTGCGTGCGCGGTGGGCGGCGCAGCGATTGCTGCTGCACCGCGCCAGCTTGTCGCCATGGCCTACTTCTTCTTGGAGGCCGCTTTTTCTTCGGCGGTGGTCGGGAACTTCTCCAGGTAGCCCTTCACCGTTTCATAGAACTTCTTCACCGTCGCTTTCGTTTCCTCGGCGGAGAGGGCTTTCGTGCAGGTGTAGGTGCCCGAGCAGAATTCCTTCCATTCCGGACTCGTCAGGATCTTGGCTGTTGCGGCCGACAGCGTTGCGATCTTGGCCGGATCGGTTTTTGCCGAAACGGCAATGGTGCGGAAATTGGGCAGGTCGTTGATGTCCAAACCCAGTTCCTTCGACGTAATGACATCCTTGAAGGACTCGTGACGCGCCTCGTCGAAGACAACGATCGGATGCAGATCGCCCGATTTCAGGAACTGCGCGACATCGCCGGGCTCCTCATAGATCATATCGGTGTGACCACCGACTGCCGAAGCATAGCGTTCGGCCGGCTTGGCGAAGGGAACGTTGACGATCTTGATGCCCTTCGTGGCCAGATACTTCAGCGTGATGTCATCCATCGTACCGTATCCGGAGGTGGCGCAGCGCAGCTTGCCCGGATTTGCCTTGGCGTACTCTTCAAGGTCCTTGAAGGTCTTGAATTTGCTGTCCTTGTTGACGAACAGCATCGACGGCGAACTTTGCATCATGCCGACGAAGGCGAACTCATCAGGATTGTGGTTGCCAATGCCGGCAGCCCAGGCGGAGACTGACAGTGCGATGAGGGTTGCGGTCGAGTAGCCATCCGCGGCATCGGTGAGAAGCCGGGTCAAACCTGCATTGCCAGATGCGCCGGAGATGTTTGCAACCGGCATGGCAACGCCAAGAACCTTCTCTGTAAGCTGCGCGAACTTGCGCCCCATAAGATCTGCACCGCCGCCGGGGCCGAACGTGACGATCACATCGATCGGTCGAGAAGGATATTTTTCCTGCGCCACCGCCGGAGCGGTCAACAGCGCCCCTGCAATTGCAGCTGTCAGATAAGCCGTTAGCGAACGGCGCGCCGAACACATTGCCATCGTGTGTCACTCCCTGGCTGGGGCGCGGGCGTGTCTCCGACCCTTACGTCCCTGTTTCCTCATAAAAACTTTCTAATGCGCGACGGCTGGTTATGCTCGATATAAGGCCGCCGCGTCACTGCATGACCCATTGCAAGAATTCTAAAAATGGGACACAGTGTCTCATACTCATCTTAAACGAGCTTGGTTGTCAACGCCATTCGTGGTGGCATCGGGACAAAACAGCGCCGCTTCGCACAACAGTTATGAGAAACTTCTCCGACACTCGGAGGACCGCATGAAGGACAATGCCGCCGATACCCCGGCCCTGCAGCAGGACCGCATGTCGGCCCTTGAGAAATCGGTATTGGTGATCGAGGCTGTCGTCGATCATCCCCAGCCGATCAGCCTGCCCGAATTGACCTTGCGTCTGGGTCTGCCGCGGCAAACCATTCATCGTGTGCTTCAGCAGTTAACCTCTCTTGCGCTCATCACTCGTATCGCCGCCAACGACCGCTATACGGTGGGTCCACGGCTTTCGGCGCTTGCGTTCGGGGCGCTGCGCTCGCGCAACCAGACCGCACCAGTTCGCGAGATCTTGTCTGATCTGGTCCAGGAGACCGGAGAAACCTGTAACATCGGCGTGCTTGATGACTTTGATTTCATCTATATCGAGCGCATCGAATGCCATTGGTCGCTGCGGGTCCATCTTGCTGCGGGATCACGGGTACGCGCGCACAGCACATCAGGCGGCAAAGTGATGCTCGCCTATATGGATCCTGGTGAGCGTGGCAAGCTGCTCAAGGCACACAAGCTCGAGGCCTTTACGTCCACCACCATCACGACGCGAGCGAAGCTGGAAAAGCAGCTCGAGGAGATCCGCGCGCAAGGCTATGCTGTCAATGATCGCGAACAGAACGTGGGTATTGTCGGTGTAGCGGTGCCAATCCTCGACGCCCAAGGTACGGCGCTGGCGTCATTGGCGCTGCATGGTCCCGATTCACGCATCTCCAAGGAGTCTGCGGCAGGTTTTGTGCCGCAACTTCAGGCGGCGGCCAAAAAGATCGCAGCAACGTGGTCCTATTGATCGTGCCGTTGGCGCGTGCGCATACGTCAAGTGTGTGCGGACCGGGTGACGTGCCTTCACAAGCAAACTATGTTATCTATCGAATTCGCAAAGCCGCATGTCGCGTCATTGGTGTGGACAAGAGCACCACATTGGGCGGTGATGGCACGATGGTCGGGGGGAATCTGCGGTCCGGCGAATCTGCCCAGCCTTTGATCAGCCGGCCATGAACTGGTCAGTAGATTGTACGGTATAAGGGCATTCCTAGAGTAAAAAGCAGAACGTCGCTTCACACCGCCTGCTAGACTCCCTCCTATCCTGCTGGACTCCATGCAGATCGACAACAGGACCTGGAACGATTGCCACTTGATCTTGACAGATGATGATTGAGTTATGACTGAGCAAAGCCAATTCAATGAAATGTACGGCCCTGACGGGTCGGTTCGGCCGGGATACGCGGCCTTCCACGACTGGATTCAAACGGCCTCGCGCGAGCTGATCGATAGCCGAAAGCTGGAGGCAGAGCATTTCTTCCGGCGCATTGGCATCACCTTCAATGTTTATGGCGATGTCCAGGGTGCGGAACGGCTGATCCCCTTTGACATCATTCCGCGCGTGCTGACGACGAGCGAGTGGAGCTTCCTGTCGCGCGGGCTTGAACAGCGCACGAAAGCCCTCAACGCCTTCATCGGCGATGTTTATGGCGCACGCGAAATCATCAAAGCCGGCCTCGTTCCAGAGGACCTGATCTTCCAGAATCCGGCCTTCCAGCCAGAAATGGTCGGCGTTAATCCTGCTGGAGGTATCTTCGTCCACATCGCGGGCATTGATGTCGTGCGGGTGGATGCCGAGACGTTCTATGTGCTGGAGGATAACGCGCGCACCCCATCGGGGGTCTCCTACATGCTGGAGAACCGCGAAGCGATGATGCGGTTGCTTCCAGACGTGTTCAATCAGCATCGGGTTCTGCCTGTTGACGATTATCCCGATGCGTTGTTGGCGACGCTACGTTCGGTGGCACCCAAGACAGCAACGCGCGATCCGAACGTTGTGCTGTTGACGCCGGGTGCCTTCAATTCCGCCTACTATGAGCATTCGTTCCTTGCCGACAAAATGGGCGTGGAACTTGTCGAGGGCCGCGATCTGTTCGTGCGCAGCGGCATCGTCTACATGCGCACGACCGAGGGGCCATGTCGTGTCGACGTCATCTATCGCCGGATCGATGATGAATTCCTTGATCCGCTTGCTTTCAACCCGACGTCCCTGCTGGGCGTGCCAGGCCTCATGTCCGCCTACAAGGCGGGCAATGTCACGATCGCCAATGCCGTGGGAACAGGCGTGTCGGACGACAAGGCGATCTACAGCTACATGCCCGAGATCGTGAAATTCTACCTCGGTCAGGAACCGATTTTGAAAAACGTTCCGACATGGCGTTGCCGTGAACCCGATGCATGCAAGTATGTATTGTCCAACCTGGACAAGCTGGTGGTGAAGGAGGTGAACGGTTCGGGCGGCTATGGTATGCTCGTTGGTCCGCACGCAACGCGTGAGCAGCGCGATCTTTTTGCGGCCAAGCTGCGAGACAGTCCGGCCGGCTTCATTGCGCAGCCGACGCTTTCGCTGTCGACGGTTCCATGTTTTGTCGAGAGTGGTGTGGCGCCCCGTCATGTCGATCTGAGGCCGTTCGTGCTGAGTGGTGCGGATCGCGTCCGGTGCGTGCCCGGCGGACTGACCCGCGTGGCGATGATTGATGGGTCTCTTGTGGTTAATTCCTCGCAAGGCGGGGGAACGAAAGATACGTGGGTGGTAGAGGTCTAAGCAGCAATGCTCTCACGAGTGGCAGATAGTCTTTATTGGCTCTCTCGGTATGTCGAGCGGGCGGAGAATCTTGCGCGTATCCTGGATACCGCGCAACGCATGGCGGGTCTTCCTTCAAACTATGCCGGATCGACCAACGAGTGGGAGTCGGTGATCACGACAGCGGCCTGCACGGCGGCATTCGAGGAGGAATACGATGAAGTGACGCGCGCCAACGTGCTCCATTTCATCGTTGGATCCCAGTCCAACCCCACATCGATCCTGTCGTGTATTGCGACGGCGCGCAACAATGCGCGCTCGGTCCGCACCGCATTGACCAGTGAGATGTGGGAGATATTGAACGATGCGTGGAACGAGACGCGCTCAGCTGACGTGCGGCGCATGTCGCCCAGCGATCTGTCGCGGTTTCTCGGCGTTGTGAAGGAGATGTCGCTGCGCTTTGATGGTGCGGCCTACAGGACAATGTTGCGGTCCGACCACTTCTGGTTCCAGCGGCTCGGCACCTACATCGAACGTGCCGACAACATGGCTCGTCTGCTCGATGTGAAATATCATGTGCTGCTTCCGCGCCAGGAGCTGGTGGGCGGAAGTCTCGACTATTTCCAGTGGGCGGCGCTGTTGCGCAGTGTCAATGCGCTGACCTCATTCCACTGGGTTTATCGCGAGAGCCTTCAGCCCTGGCTCGTTGCCGATTTCCTGATCCTGCGTTCCGAACAGCCGCGCTCACTGATCTCTTGCTACAAGGAGATCAACGAGTATCTCGATCAGATTTCCGATGACTATGGGCGGCAAGGTGCTGCGCAAAGGCGCGTGCGCGCGACACTGGCGCGATTGTCCAACGCCAACATCGATGAGATCTTCCAGTCGGGTCTCCACCAGTTCCTGGAGGTGTTCATTGCCGACAATAACGAACTGGGGCGCAATATCACGCGCCAATACCTTTCCTGACAGGCCAATATGCGCATCCAGATTCGACACGAAACTTGTTATGCCTATGACACGCCAGCCAGGAGCGCGCTGCAGCTCTTGCGGCTCAGCCCCCGTTCGAGCGAAGGCCAATTCGTGCGGCGCTGGCGCGTCGAGGTCAACGTGGATGCGCGTCTTGACCGAAGCGTGGATGCATTCGGTAACATAATCCATTTGATCTTTATCGACGGACCCATCGAACAGTTGAGCATCGTTGCCGAGGGCGACATTCATACCCAGGATACGGGCGGGGTCGTGTCGGGGACGCTGGAAAAGCTGCCGCTGACATTTTATCTGCGTGGGGCGGGACTGACTCGGGCGTGCGATCCCATCCGACGTTTTGCACGCAAACATCTGGCCGCAGAAGGCGGTGATGTACTGGCAGCATTGCATGCGCTTAATTCGGCCCTCTACGAAGAGATGATCTTTGATGTTGGTGCGACGTCGGCAACTACGACCGCTAGCGAGGCCTTCGCTCGCAAAGAGGGAGTTTGTCAGGACTTTGCGCATATTCTTATTGCCGCGGCCCGCTCGATCGGTGCGCCAGCCAGATACGTGAGTGGTTATTTCATGCGCACCGACCGCAATGACCAGGAGGCAGGACATGCCTGGGCGGAAGTTCACATCGGCGGGCTCGGTTGGATTGGCTTCGATCCGGCCCACGGCATGTGCGTGACCGACCAGCATGTGCGCGTCGCGGTCGGAGCGGATTATTACGATGCAGCTCCGGTTCGGGGTTCTCAGGTGGGTGGTCTGGATGAGCAGCTGGGCGTCAACATCGAAGTGACTCAGGGGCGCCAGATCGTGGAGGGTTGACGCTCGCGGCTCAGCCCGAGCGCTCATACACTTGAATACTTAAAATCTTTGAAGTTCTGCCAGCTGGCCGGGCGCAAATCTGCGCAGGATCATTTTCAAGCTTCGTGAAAATGCGCAACGTCATCTCGTGTTCCGATCTCTATGCTTGGAAGATGGCGTAGAAGTGGAACTGCGGCGCACGTATTGCTCGCCGGGTCAGTGTTCAAAATTCGGATTTGCGCCATGCCGGCAAAGTGTCGTTGCGCTAGTTCTTGGTGCTGCACCCCTAAGCAGAGATGATTGGTTGCGGTCATGAAAGCGCGCCATTGCGGTTAGATT